>JAAUYH010249436.1_pt1 | contig 11259 bp, 9 predicted proteins | sample 7278061 | NCBI WGS metagenome assembly JAAUYH01 (sample SAMN14350203, study PRJNA611818) | marine sediment metagenome | isolation source: surface marine sediment (0.6m) | place: French Polynesia: Moorea | collected 2018-08 | reverse complement strand
TGGCGATGTCTCTATATTCTACACCTATTGAGTTAACGTACCAAAATACTTACACATTTTTGAGAACAATGTATAAGTCTGTATAAGAAAATTCCTGCTATAAGTCAACAGTATTAGAAAGACCAGAAAAGCTAATAAAGTCTAGAGGGTTAGCACCGCCAGCAGTGAGGGGGGTGGGTGGGGTTGCCACAGTAGCACTAGCAACCTTTAGGGAAGATTAGGTAAATTCCTGCAGCTATACAGATTGATTACCTATTGAATGCTTACTCCCCCCTATTAACCTCGGTATTTCCCTCATTTCTGGCTTCAGTATATTCTCTTAGGCATGGTGGATAAATTATAAACACCATAAAAATAACCTTTAAAAAAAACGATTTTGCCTAATCTACTATTTTGCTTCTACAGAGTATTTACTGAAGGAGCGGTATAAGTCTTGGCTGGCTGCTGATAGACAGGATTTACTGGTGGTGCAGTATAAATGCTAGGTGGCTGAGAGACAGGATTTACTGGTGGTGCAGTATAAGTATAGGCTGGCGGTGTGGCATAAGTATTAGGCTGAGGTACGGTATAAGCATTAGGCTGCTGATAGACGGGATTTACTGGTGGTGCAGTATAAATGCTAGGTGGCTGAGAGACAGGATTGGCTGGCAGTGTGGTATCAGTATTAAGCTGCTGAAAGACAGGATTTACTGGAGGCGCGATATAAATGCTAGGTGGCTCCTGAGAGACAGAAGTTACTGGAGGAGCGGTATAAGTCTTGGCTGGCTGCTGATAGACAGGATTTACTGGAGGAGCGGTATAAGTCCTGGCTGGCTTATGATAGACAGAATTAGATCGAGGTGGTGGTTCACTGATGAAGCGATTTGCCAGACCAGAATTCTTGCTGAGATAGATATGTTGTGTGACCTTTCTTCCATAGGTACGCCTAGTCAAACGCCAACTAGGGTTGAGGATAATTTTGAGAGAACCAGAACTTAAGCCGTAAGTTCGACCAATCCGTAATTTTGGTAAACTTGGATCGCGAGGAATCCCGATTAAATGCAATTCGCCATTTTTTTCGACGATATTAGTCAAGTAATCCATACCTAAATCTCGACCTTCTAAGCGAATTGAATAGCCATTACTGTCAAAGCTTCTGCGACAAGCACGAGTAAAATCAAAATTAGTCAGCAAAGGATCGACCATAGTAGGATTAGCACCAATTTCATTCCAGCATTTTCTTTGACCAGGAATTTGCTCGATAATCATGAGGTTATAACCGTGACGATAAGGTGTAGCTACGACTACAAAATCCTCACCATATACTTCTTGTTCGCCAAAAGATGATGCTTGTGTGATTCCACATGGAGCCAAACTAGTGATAGCTGTTGTCGTTACTGCTAAAGCCAATCTTTGTGAAAGTTTCATTTAGTTATCTGTTATATCTTGTGTTTTTAGGATTAAGAGACATCAATGACCGTTCAATTCCCACACAATCATGAAAACTCTTGGTGTTTATTACCAAGTTTTTCTCTAAGCCACAATAATTTTGATGCAGACAGTTGAAATATAATCCAAATAATCAAAGATCTCACTCACTATTAAGTAGTGTTGCCAAAAATCTCAGAAATACTTAAGTAGTGTTGCCAAAAATTTCAGAACCAAGTATTTATATGAATATCTGGTATCGATTGTGTATCGGTGGAGATTTTATTTACGATTTTTTTACTCCCACGGGGAAATATTTAGCCAAGTTTAAATTGTAGCTTGGGTTACGCTCTCCCACTTCCCAACAAGGAAGAAAACTATCTGGTATAACGGTGCTTTACTCCTATAGGGAAATATTCAGCATTGCCGAAAGGATAAAGATTTATGTGGGGTATTTGATATTCAGGAGACACATAGTTTGCATATTCACTGTTTAAGCGTAATAGTTGAGTAGTGATGGAAGCAGCAATAATATTATTGATCTCTTCGTTGGCTGTTATTTCTGGTGCTAGCTCTACAGCAATAGTTAAGATTGAGTTTTGATCTAGATCTTGCTTAATCTCCATAACAAATTTACCTGTTACCAAGTTTCTCACTTCTGGTTGTTCAATACCTACTTGGATATTTTCAGGATAGATATTGGCACCATAATAAGACAGGATAAAATTAGAACGTCCAAAAATATATACGAAGGGTAAAGGATAAATCCCGCGATTATTCGTTGCTGCTAATTCTGCTGTGGGGTTAAAGTTTTTACTAGCTAAGTATTGCAACATTTCATCGTAAGTAATAATCCCTCCTGTGTCTGCAATGTGATAGCGCAGTAGAGGAATTCCGTTATCTCCTGAAAATAATAAAGTGCCATTTTCTACTTCAAAATAGCGACTGGTGGGGTCATATTGTACTAGGTTTGGTAAACGAGATTCTCCAAAAAATTCTCTAGTCGCATCGGGATTTTGAGCAAAGAAACGACGAATACAAATACTTAAAGGGGTTTCATTTCCTAAGACTCCTGCGTCTGCTGTACCATAAAGAGAAGCTGAGTCATAACAGGGATTAGTCGCACCAATTCTTTCCCCTACTAAACTACGCCATTCTTCGCTAAATACTTCTCCTGCCATCACTAATTTTATCTTAAGCTTATTCCAAGTAATACCTTCAGCTATTCCACTGTCAATTATATTTTTGAGAAACGGGGGATAACCTAGTAGTACAACTTGCTCGAATAAGGGTGCTAATTCTCTAATGACTCGGAATATTTCAGTTTTATTGTTACCTGGAGTTACAACAGTTATAGGATAGCCTTTTGCTGCTAAATGGCGACAACAATTGGCTGTATAAATTCCACCTACCCAAGTACCAAGAGTAAAACAAACTACTGCTAAGGTATTTTTTTGATCTGCATTAAAACTATCGTGAAATATTTGCTCAAAACGAGTCGCTATTTCATATTCATCACTGATAAAGCGTAACCAAAAGGTTGGGTTTCCTGTCGAACCAGAGGAGACAGCAATAAAGTCGCAACTATCTATTTTTCCATGACGACATAAATCACTAAGGGGATAGTTTTGAATATAATTCTTTTTGGTTAAAAGAGGGAGAGATTGGAAGTCAGCAAAGTTTTGAATTGAATCAGGATTAATATTATTGTCTTGTAAAAAGCCTTGATAAGCTGGTACATTACTAACTACATCTTGAAATAAAGTTAATAGTTTGGCTTCCGAATTACTATTACAAGATTGTTGTAATTTAGTCTCTAAAGGAGTCTTGAGAAAGTTCTCTAAAGCTTTCAGCGATCGCTCTTGTTTATTATTGTTTAATTGCATAACTTGAAATTTTATAAATAATAATTTTTAACTTCTATATTATTGGGGTGCAAGCCTCTCTTGGTGGACATTCCCTTCCTCGGTCGGCGTTCCCTTGCGGATTAAAAATTCCGCGGGTTCCGACCGCTTACGCTCCAAGCGGGCTTCCACCGCTTGCGCGGATACTAACTTGCTACTCTTAAGAAAGAACCATTTTCTCCTTTATATACTTCGATTCTAGTTTGGAATGCTTCCTTAAATTGTGGCATATGGGTAACAGTGAGGATACAATTAAAATCTGATGCGATCGCATTAATGGCTGCTACTAATCTATCACAACCTTCTGCATCTTGTGTGCCAAATCCTTCATCAACTATGAGCATTTGTAGTGATGTTCCTGCTCTTTGTGCGAGTAATTTTGCTAATGCTAAACGAATAGAAAAGTTAATTCTAAAAGCTTCTCCCCCTGAGTAGGTTTCATAGGGGCGAGTTCCTCTAGAATCTGCAATAATAATATCTAGTGTATCTATAAGTTTGGTTTTTTTCTTGGAACTATTTTTACTAGCTTTTTGGGTAATAAATTGAACATGAAATTGGTTCCCTGTGAGTCTTGCTAAAATCTGATTAGTTTCGGCTTCTAGTTGAGGTAAGATATTTTCAATAGTTAGAGCTTGAATACCGTTTTTACCGAAAGCTTGACCTAATTCTTGATATACACGATATTTTCTCTTAGCTGCTTCCAATTCTTGATAAGTATTACTGTGTTGATCTTGAATATTATCTATTTGAACTAAAGCTTGCTCTAAACTTCCTTTGCGACTAATTAAATCATCTAATTGTTGACGGCGTTGATAAATTTTTTGTTCTAGTTCTTGAATTTCTTTACTGTGATTGCTAACTGTAGCTTGCTGTTGTAAATAACTATTTAATTGCTCTTGAGTTGTAGTTTTTGATGTTAAACGCTCTTGTAATAAATGAGTTAGCTCTTGATGTTTTCTTTGCAGTTGGGGATATTGTTCTTTAGCTTGTTGTAGTTGTTGATATTGTAAGTGCCAAGATTGTCCTTGACGCAAAGATTGTAATAAGTTTTGATGTTGGGATTGTTCGTAACCTAATTCTGTTATGTATTGTTCTACTTGATGAATTTGCTGTTGAATTTCCGAGTCTAGATTCAGGCGATCGCAATCTTGTTGTAATCTTTCAATACTAGCCAATAATTCTGGCTTTTGTTGACTTAATTTTTCCTGACGTTTTTTAGCATCTTCAATTTTAGCTTGTTTAATTTCTGCCCATTGCCAATTTCTAAATTCTTCTCTTACTAAAGCATGGGTTTTTTCATCGTAATTTAGTTCGGCGATTTTTGCTTCAATTTGTTGTAAGTCTAATTGTAAATGTTGAGCATAATCACCATTCTCAAGAGACTCTTCTAGAATTGATTTTTCTTGCTTAATTTCTTGTAATCTTTTATAAGTATCTTCTGTAGCTTCAAGTTGGGCTTCTAACTGTCCTAATTGTTGCTGAAGGGAATCGTAAGCATTAATTTCTTGAGATATTGCTTTATACTCATGTCTGAGTAATTGTAATTCCTTTTCGCAAACTGCTAATTGCTCTCTAATTGTCCAAATATGAGCTTGAATTTCCTCTTGTTGCTGATTAGTTTTATTAATAACTTGATGACGATGATGTTCATCTAATCCTTGTTCACATAGAGGACAAATTGCATCAGGAGTTGACAACATTTCCAATTTTTGTTGTAATTCTTGCCATTGTTTTTCATAACTTCTTTGATTATCTTGTAATCTGTGACGAAACTCTTTTCTCTCTAAACCTTTCTCTTCTACTCGCTTCTGATAAACTTTCTTTTTATCTAAGACTTCGATTTTAGCATCTACCGTTAAAACAGCATTACGTATTTGAGGAACTTTAGCAATTTGTTCTGATAAATGCTCCGTGGAAATTTGTAATTGATCTAGTTTTGCTGTAAGTCTAGCTTGAGTTCTTTCTATTTCTGTCTGTAGATTGTGCTTTTGTTGCAATAGAGGAGAAACATACTGTTGAATTTTATCTAACTGTTCTAATTTTTCGCGACTCTTCTGAAACTTAACCACAGCAGCAGCAATTTTCTCTTCCTTAGCCAAAACCTGTTTTATTTCTTGTTCCTGTTGTTCAATACTTTCGAGACGAGTTTGAGTCTGACGAATTTGCAGATTCAGTTCATTTCTTTGTTTTAATAGCTGCTTTTCCAATTCTTGTTTTTGCTGTTGTGCTTCTTGGTATTTAGCGAATTTAGCTGCAAACTCTGTTTCTTGTTCTTGCCAACTTAATAAAGTATTGTATCCTGTGACAATTTCTGTTTCTTGCTCTAGTATCTTAGTTAATTCTTGTTGTTGAGTTTCTACTGATAAAATATCCTTTTCAAGGCGATCGCAGTCTTGAATTAAATTCTGATATTGGGTTTGTTGCAGACTTAATTGTTCTTCCCAAGCTCGACGATAACTTTCTAAAGTTCTTAACTTCTCCAGTTCTTTTCTAGACTCATCTTGTACTGCTTGTAATTCCCCTAACTCACTCCTTAAAAACCCAATCTCTTGACTAATACTTTCCCTATTTCCTAACTGTTCTTGTAAAGGAATTAAACTCTGTTCTAACTGTTCAATTTTCCCCTTATATTCTTTAGCGGTATCTTTAGCTTGAGTCGCCAACTCTTCGTAACGATGTAACTTTAATAAATCTGCTAAAATTTGTTTGCGATCACTAGGACGACGAATCATAAATTCATCTGCTCTTCCTTGACGTAAATAGGCAGAATTAATAAAAGTATCGTAATCCAGCTTCAAACAACTAATAATCTCTTGCTGAGTTGCTTTAACCCCTTTAGCTGTAATAGAACGAAACTTACCCCCAGTTGTTGCGACTTGAAACTCTAAAGAACTACTCCTACCCCTAGAACGAGAGCGAATGATCCGATAAGTTTGATTATGGCAGCTAAAATCAAAATCTATCCGCACATTTTTCGCGCCACCATGAATTACATCATCTTCCGTCGCAGCACGACTTTTACCCCAAACCACCCAAGTAATAGCTTCTAACAAAGAAGATTTACCCGCGCCATTAGCACCACAAATACAAGCAGTATGTAAACCCCGAAAATCCAAGGTTGCGTCACGATAGCTCAAAAAGTTTTTTAAAGTCAGTTGTAGCGGAATCATGCAATTGCATTAAAAGGTAACAGATTACAGTAATTAGTTTAGAAGAGTATTTTTGCATTGTCTTACAGTTTATGGTTGCTTTTAAGTATATTTGTGCTTTTTTGCTCTATGGTTACAAAATTTAACAGATTCCACAATCACAAAATCCCACTTTTTTGTAACGAAATATTACAGTCTGCGTAAAAACACGGAGCGAAGAACAAGTAATACTTGGTTGGTTTATGCAGACCGATTGTTGATTCATACCTCGGAGTCAAGGTAACTGTGGGAGAGCAGTTACCTTTTTTTTATTTAGGGCGATCGCAAGTATTATGGGGAATGGGGAATGGGGCATCGAAGGAGACTTCATTACAAAACCGATCTATTTTGGATTCAATATTTAGATCTATTAAGTCTCCTCCCGGGGGGACTTGGGGACTTGGGGACTTGGGGAATTGGGGAGGAGGTGGTTGATTATTACTTATTACTTATTACTTTCTTCATCCTTCATCCTTGGAAATAGGGAATAGGGGGAGTGATTAGTTAAAGAGCCTCAAAAAAACTATCATCTATCTCATAACCAAATAACTGAGCCAGAGATTTAAGTCGGAAGTTAGCGGGAATTCCTTGCTGCTTCAACCAACTAGATAAAACAAATATCTTGTGCATCACAAAAATTTCTAAAGCTTCAGGATTGTAGATAATTCCCTCACTACGGCTAAACTGATGAGGTACTAACATTGCCGTATAACGAGCTAATTCCCCTCCTTTCCAGTCTAAGAATAAAGGTAGCCAAGGGTACGCAGCATCCAATCTAACAAACCACAACCGTATTTCTGGTATTTCCGATAATTCTCTAGGATCGCTAGGTTCCAAATCGTAATCGATCGCAAATTGTAATTGTTGCTCCCATTGGGAGATGGCGTTATCTTGGAGTAACTCAGTAATTACTGGTTGTACGGGGGACAAATCTAAACTATTGATCGTAGAAGTATCTAAAGTGATTTTTGAAGTCATTATTCAGAGATATAAGGGTTAATCAACAGTATCACTGGACTTTTAACTTTATTTTAAGTTAAAGTTGTAACGAGTATGTATTAGATTAAAACTAAAGAGCCTCACGCCATGAAATATCTAGAGGCAAAGACCAAGCCGATTCGTTCCTTAGATGATGCCTTAGCTCGCTGTCAAGAATTAAAGATGCGAGTCAGTCGTCAGCGTCGCTATATTCTAGAATTGCTGTGGGAGAAGCAAGAACATCTCTCTGCTAGAGAAATCTATGATTTACTAAATCAACAAGGGAAAGAAATCGGTCATACGTCAGTGTATCAGAATCTCGAAGCCCTTTCCGAGCAGGGAATTATTGAATGCGTAGAAAAATCAGACGGAAGACTTTACGGTAATATTAGTGATTCCCACAGCCATGTTAACTGCTTAGATACCAATCAAATTATTGATGTTCATGTTGATTTACCTGAAGATTTACTCAAGCGTATCGAAGAGGAAACTGGAGTAAAAATTACTGATTATCGGATTGATTTCTTTGGATATAAAGATTAATTAGAATTAATCTCGCGCAAAGACGCAAAGACGCAAAGGAAAGAGCGCAAAGGGGTTTAAGGTAGGTGGCATAGTTTTATGATGTTTTTTGGAACTTTTTGATTATTTTTAGTAGTATCGACTTCTGTCTCTCAAACCGTAACCCCCGCTTCTTCAACTCATAAGTCATCACCGCCTCATAAACCGACTCCAAGAAACCAGCACCCAACCTTGTATGAATCCTATAAGCAACATCAACAATCTCCCTTGCAACCTCATTTTCCCTCACAGAAACCTCCTTCGCGTACTTTCTTTGCGCCTTTGCGCCTTTGCGTGAAACATTCCAGATCTCTATAGGAGTAGATACTCCTCAAACTTTCCACCACAGACATTAACCCCTCTGCGCCTTTGCGCGGATGCGTGAGGAATTCCAGATATCTATATGAGCCATTAACTCAGGAAAAAACACTGCAAAATCCTGCTCCAATTCCCTATAATGTTTACTCAACTCCTCAATAGCTGGAGATAAATCATAATATTTATTCCGTCTTCTAGTAAGTTTCCAAGAAATCCGTTTCAGAGTTAGTTCAATTCCTGCTAAATCCCGATAAGAAAGTAGCCAATTTTCCGCACTAGCTCTTTGAATTACACCACTTGCATAAGCAGGAATCAAAATCAAATAATCATCAAAAGAACTATATACCTCTTGGGTAAATTGTTCTAGAGATACTGAGGAATAATCATGCCAATTTTTAGCTAGGATGTGGTCATAAAAAACATCAATTAAGATACCAGAGAAACGCCGATACTGATTATCAATGCGCTGTTTACTGTTTCTAACTATAGGATGACAGTCAGTAAAAATATCAATGACTTGATGACATTCTAAGCCTTGTTTTAAACCTGGGGATAGAGTTTCTCTGGCTTTACCTTTTACCAAATCTCCTAACAAATTTCCTAGGCGACTTTCTACATCTGGTGCTGCTAAAAACAAGTGAGCTAGCCAATTCATTACGATAATAATTAACTATAATCTCTTAAAGCGTATAACACCGAGCCTATCACTCCCAACTCAGGATTTAAAACTACATAAATGGGAATATCATCTAATAGCTTGCTCATTCTACCTTTCTGTTTAAAGCCTGTAATAAATTCTCCTTGTTTGAGGAGGGGTAAATTTTTAGCAACAATACCTCCAGCTAGATAAATTCCACCGTAGGGTAATAGTTTTAAAGCTAAGTTTCCTGTCTCTGCTCCATATAATTCCATAAACATGGACATGGTTTTAGTACATAGAGAGTCTTTTTGCTCGATCGCCCCTTGAGCAATAACTGCTGCTGGATCGATATTTGTTTCTGTTTCTGATTCCCAAGTTTTGATTTTTTGTCCAATTACTGAAGATTCATTATCAAAATTAGAGTCTCTGAGAAATTGATAAATAGAGACAATTCCTTGACCAGACACTACTCTTTCTACAGATATATGTTCGTGACCAATTTTAGTTTGTAAATACTGCAATAATTGAATTTCTAGCTCGTTACGAGGGGCAAAATCTGTATGTCCTCCTTCTGAGGGAAAAACTTGATATTTATCGCCTTGAGGAATTAAAAAACCTTCTCCTAAACCTGTTCCTGCACCAATAACAGCAATAGGTGCATCATCTTGTTTCTGACCTGTTTGTAAAGTATCTATTTCTGATTGTTCTAGCCCTAACACGCCATAACTGTTAGCAGCAAAGTCGTTAATGAGACTAACTTGAGGGATGTTTAATTCTTGTTCTAATCTTTTACTATCTAATTCCCAATCTAGATTTGTCAGACTAGAAGCATTATTTACCACCGGTCCTGCGATCGCAAAACAAGCGGAAGTAATTTCTTCAGTCTGGGATGATGATGACAAAAACTGTTGCACCATTGGTACTAGATCGGGAAAATTCCCACTGGGGTATTTATTTTCGGCTATCTCTTTATATGATTTCCCTTCAGCAGCAACTTCCACTAAACGCAGAATGGTTTTTGTCCCACCAATATCCCCAGTAAGTAATAACATAAAATACCCTAGTCTATTTTTAATCCTTTTTCCGCCAACCACTGAGGATTATAAATCCTAGATTGGTAACGTCCCCCACCATCACAAAGAACTGTCACAATAGTATGACCAGGTCCCATTTGTTTAGCTAGGGCGTAGGCTGCACCCACATTAATACCAACCGAACCCCCCATAAATAAGCCGTCTTTACGGAGTAACTGATAGATGACTCTGATACATTCAGGGTCATCTATTTGGATAGCATCATCAATGGGGACATCTTGCATATTGGCGGTAATTCTACTGTTCCCAATCCCCTCAGTAATAGAACTGCCTTCGGGTTTAATTTCTCCCGTCTTCACATAACTATATAAACCACTACCCATAGGATCGGCAACTACACACTTAATATTAGGGTTTTTCTCTTTCAGACATAAGGCTACTCCTGCATAAGTACCACCTGTACCAGTAGCAGCCACCCAAACATCCACTGTACCATCGGTTTGTTGCCAAATCTCCTCTCCTGTAGTCTCATAATGTGCCAAACGGTTAGCCAAGTTATCAAACTGATTAGCCCAGATAGCATTATCCATTTCTGCTGCTAAACGCCCTGAAACTTTAACATAGTTATTGGGATTTTTATAGGGTACAGCAGGAACAGTCCGCACTTCTGCGCCAAGAGTTCTTAAAGTGTCTATTTTCTCTTGGGATTGAGTTTCAGGAATAATAATTAAACACTTATAACCTTTAGCATTACAAATATGTGCCAAACCAATCCCTGTATTACCAGCCGTACCTTCTACTACTGTTCCCCCTGGCTTAAGGAGTCCTTTTTTTTCTGCATCTTCAACAATATATAGTGCAGCCCGATCTTTTACCGAACCCCCTGGGTTAAGAAATTCCGCTTTACCCAGAATCTCACATCCTGTCTCATCACTAAAACTATTGAGCCGAATTAGAGGGGTATTCCCGACTGTTCCGACAAAACCGTTCTTAATATCCATTGCGAGTTCACTATGTTTGCTTTTCAATCTAGATTAACGAGAAATGGGAACTAAGTGTCTGATGCTTGTAAATTATTTATTGACACTCCCGCCAGTAAGCTCCTGTCGTCGCTCTACACCAGCATCTAAACAGTTTTTACCTAACTGCGGAAAAACAAAGCTTCTAAACCGATTCTTATTGCGGAAACGAGGAAAACCCCGTCCTGGCACTTTGAAAAAATCAGTCCA
>JAAUYH010169365.1_pt1 | contig 11259 bp, 14 predicted proteins | sample 7278061 | NCBI WGS metagenome assembly JAAUYH01 (sample SAMN14350203, study PRJNA611818) | marine sediment metagenome | isolation source: surface marine sediment (0.6m) | place: French Polynesia: Moorea | collected 2018-08 | reverse complement strand
TGGAAGCTGCGAGGCTGAGTATAGGCGCCAAAATAGGCCCGATACACGGCGTCCATCCAAACGCAAAGGCAAGGCCCATCACAAAACTGCCGAGAGGTCCACTGCCGCCTGCTTGAAACCGCGCTTCACGCTGCAAGAATCCGATCTTAAACAAGCCAAGGAAGTGCAGACCCATTGCGATGATGACGATGCCTGCAATCTTCGCAAGCACGTCTGACCATTGAAGGAGCAACTTGCCAAGTGCCGTTGCAGATGCTCCCAACGTAATGAATATTACTGAAAACCCGAGAACGAAGAGGAGCGAATTACCGACCACCTTGTTCCGTAACCTGTTGCTTTGTTCGACTTCTGCCGTCGCAGTCAGCTCAGAAAGGCTCGAACCCGCCATGTAGCACATGTAAGGCGGCACCAGCGGCAGAACGCATGGAGAGAGGAACGAAACCGCCCCACCGATCAATGCATAAAAAATGTATGCGTCCATAGCCTCAGCCGAATTTCAACCTGTTTCGAAGTTCGTATACGTCGTGCACAGTTCAAGTGACAATCACACTAACGCGACCTCCACACATTTCAATTCTTACAGCATCACTGACCAGTTCCAGAGAAAGTTTGCAAGGATTGTGGGCTGTGACAAATTTTTAAATAAATTGGGGCATTTATAGGTTGACCCGAAGCATCTGCGGGAATATGTATCGCCGCACTTCCCAGAAAATCTTCTGGCTGTGATCCGTTAGCTCAGTTGGTAGAGCAACTGACTTTTAATCAGTAGGTCCAGGGTTCGAATCCCTGACGGATCACCATTTAAAATCAAAGACTTATATTATTATTTGCCTTAAAATTGACTCTCAATTTTTCATCAGGGTAAGCTCTGGGGTAATTTTGGCTTTAAAAGCGCGGCTAGCAAATTGAATACACTACAGTATTTTTCACTTCAAATGGATGACTGCTAAGGCTCCAACTGGATCAGATGTGCATGCGTCAATACTCCCCAAAGTTAGGAATTGAGTATTGGATTAAAAATGGATTATAAATGACAACCCGATATGTGTGTATCTTCATGCGCACTAGGTGCCTCCCCCAGAAGTTAGGGCTTCTGGGGGGTTTGCTGTCAAATAACAGCAACGATGATTGAAACAACCATCAGCATGAGAACAAGATACCGATATGTATGTATCCTCATGTAAATCACCTCCTTCCGTGCAAGTTGGAGGGAACCGAAAGCTGCAAAAAAAATATAATGTGTGCAACGGACAAATCCGCGCACCTACCTTCAATCATGCAACGTTCATATTGAAATCGCTGCAAGACCGGGTCACCAGCATAAAGGGACACGCTTTCGCGATACTGACCTGCCTATTTCGTAGTGAGAGCCACATAATTTGTAATTCTCAGGACCAAGCGCCGATGTAAACTCAGTAAACTGCGTTAGCTCTAATATGCGCTATAATCGCTCAAAATTAATCGTTGAAGGTAAAGAAGCTGCAAGCAATGTGGTTTCGATTTGCAATCGGAAATGCAGTAATTGCTGCAAAGCGTAAGCTACACATGTTGGTGATTTATCGGCTTTGGCCTCAGTGCGGCATTCGAAAACCTAAAACCATATTTTTAGGTTTTCGTGCTACAGTAACTTGGCCGTCTATATCAGCGGCGAGGATTTTTATGTGGTCAGTCTCGACCCCAACAACAAAACCAACTTCCCCATATGCGGCATTCCGACTTTGTCGCCAAAGGATTGCAACAGCACCAAACGATGGCTCCGTTGTTTCCTTTCCCCAATTTAGCCAGCTACGAGCGTTCAGTTTTCCAGTGTGCTCAAGACCCGAACTTCCTAAAACCCACCCCACAAATGCGCTTTGCCAAGGTGTTTCATCGTCTTTGATCCAACCATGACCGATAAATGAGAAGTACTCAAGAATACGAATATTGTCGACCGAACCGGGCACTTCCTGAACACCAAGCTCACCAATAGCGAATTGCATCCATTGTAATGTATTCGAAGCCTCCGCTTCATTTCGCAGTTCATCGATCAAATCGGGATCAACAGCCCTTTTTTCTGAAAAGATGTTGGAACCAGATAAATTGGCATTTGAGTTCGATAAATCCACAGGACTAACTTGGAAAACATTTTCTACCATCGCCGTCTTTGCATCTTCATCGATTTCAACTTTTGAATATTGCGACAGTAAATCCACAGCCCATCCACGAACCGGGGCTAGTTCGGTGTCTTCTGCATCCTCCCTAAGTATCCCTAGCGCAAGCTCAACCATTTTGATGTCGTACTGTCGATTGTCTGTCTCTGATTTAAAATATCCATTAGTGAGCACAACGCCTTGGGTCATTAGTGTAACTATTAATGGAACCAAAATGATGCTTGCAGCCCAAGCCATTGTTTTGAACTTGGAGCTTTCGATAGGTAAACCCTCAAACTCCTCTTCATCAGGTAAGGGACGATTTTTCTTGGGCATGTTCCACCAATTACTCCGCCAAAATTATAATAATTCCTTTGATTGCTCACCATTTTCCACAGTTTGCAATGTACCCGCACATCTTCAAAATTTAGTACATCATAGTTGAGAAGCAGCAGAATCCAAGTACATTTAGTCTGAACACTTTCCAGCGCTAGCATAGCTTATTATAAAACCAAAGTTTATGTTTCCGCATTCACAGCAGCGGAATTTATTTCTGTCCAACCGAAATTCCTGTCCGTGTTGAAAAGCTATATCTAGCAAGTCCAACAAAGAGTGATTGTTGCATTCTTTGCAGTACACTCGCACCTGATAATTGAGCAGGATCAGCTCGCCAACGGTATTCAATGGGAAAGTCTCCTCAATCCCCATGCGAATGCCGCAGGTGTGAATTTGGTTTACTGCCAAGGCCTAGTCAAGACGTGAAGAGAATTTGGCTTAATGATCGGAGGTGCTCATCAATTTTTTCAAAAATTAGGTTGCCCGAAACCGCCTTGTAGAAGGAGACAATTCATACAATAGTTCCGAATGATGTCTGGAAAAGTTAGCTTTTGGCCAAGAATTATCATTGTGGATTTCAGGCGGCGGCAGTTTTGCCATCTTCTTTCTCAGAGAACCAAGTTTCCTTTGTGTCGAAGTAGCAGTTTTTCTAGACACATCTAGAGTTTCGAAATGCTTTTGTATTTCTGTACCCGCGATTCCAGGCACAAGATGGCCATACGTTTTATCAACTGCGTTAGTATTAGAATGACCTAGTTGTTTGGCCACAGCCCCCAAGCTTGCTCCGGACTGAACCAACTGGCTTGCATAGGTGTGTCTTAAAGTATGAAAAACTACGTCGTTTGAGAGTCCAGCTTTTGCAACAGCTTTCTTAAATTGATAGGAATAGTGAAATCTCCAAGGATTCCCACTAGGTGATAAAAACACATATTCATCGTCTGATTTTCCCTTAATCTGTTCAAGGAAAAACGCCATCCCTTCGTCGGGTAAGTATACAAATCTTGCTTTATAATTTTTCGCTTTGCGAATGGTGATGCCAAATCCATCTTTTGCTACGTCTGACACCTTTAAATTCGTAAGCTCAGTTACACGACAGCCAGAATACAAAGCGCCTGCTACTAATTCCTTTATTGCGGGGCCACAGCAACTAAGTAAGGTTCTACATTCTTCGCGGTCCAGAAATTTTGAACGCGGTCTTTCATAATTGGGTAACCTTCGTAGACACCGGATTGGCATGTCCGAATCAATTTCTCCACGCTCCCATGCTAGTGTAAAAGCTACTCGAAGTGTGCTAACCAATGTGTTGAGCGTGCCCTTTCTTTTCCTTAAAGCTTCTTCGCTCAAATTTGATATTTTGGTTTTCGGTAAGGGAAGACTGTGTCCTATCTTTGCTGGAGTTTCTAATACATCGACACAAAAATCATGAAAGTGACTACCATTGAAATCAGCCAAGGGTATGTGTGAAAGTCGTGGCGCAATATGATAGTTGATCAAGGATAGAGCTGCTGAGAATGAAGCAGGCGTTGCCGCTATTCGCTTCCATTCCATGTAGTTCCTAATAGCGTGGCCTACAGTGAAGATATCCCCGATTGGGCAAAAAATCAGCTCTCCGTTGTATACTACTCTCTCAGGAGATTTGACTTGCTTGCCTTCTTTCATTCTCTGAATAGTTTTTTCGGCAAGCACCAAGGCTCTTTTGAAGTTTAAGCCTTCTCCGTCGATGCCAACTGGACCAAGTGTAGTGGACGTATACTCACTATCTTTGTTCCGGTATCTTACAACCCAGCGTTTCCCAGTTCGCAAAACTACGATACCCAAATGATTGTTTCGGCGGATATGAAACCAATAGGGCTTGCGCCTTGGAGGCAGTGCATTTCTTAGCTGTTCTGTCGATAAATCGTAACACTTCATGATGGCTGCTTTTCGAGGAGAAAGTCTTCGACTTTTGGAGGCAATGAATGTGCGGGTATCATAACAAACTAGCTGGTTATAGCTTCGGGAAACGGAGTAGCCATTTTCCTTTACAGAAATGTGACAATTTTGGCCGCCGACATACTGCGAAGGAGGTTGTATTGACCGGCTTGAGTAAGGGCTGTTAACCTGCCGTCGAAAGTGTGGGTTCAAATGAGAAAATCGTTTTTCAAAGTTCTGTTTTGTGTCGTGTTAGCAGTCTCTCCGACTATCGAAGCGGCGGCTGGGACTGCTTTAGTAATCGACGGTGACACTATCGAAGTGGACGGCCAGAATTATAGGCTTCACGGTATTGATGCCCCGGAAGCAGGACAGAAATGCTCTCGGGCAAATGGCGGCACCTGGAAGTGCGGAGATACGGCCACAGAGGCTCTGGTGAGCCTTTTGAGCGGTAAGGACGTGCAATGTGATGACAGAGGTCAGGATGCCTTTAACCGCACCATAGCGGTTTGCAGCGCCAATGGTATTGAGATCAACCGTGAGATGGTTCTCAAAGGCTATGCATGGGCGTTTCGAAAGTTCTCTGAGGATTATGTACCAGAAGAAGACAAAGCCCGTTCTGAGGGCCTTGGTATCTGGCAGGCAAGCACCCAAACAGCTGAAGCGTTCCGAGCTGAACGCTGGGCTGTAGCCGAACAAGTTTCGCCAAAGGGTTGTCCGATCAAGGGAAACATCTCCCGTAATGGTAGGATCTATCACACACCTTGGTCGCCTTGGTATAAGCGAACAAAGATCAATCTCAACAAAGGCGAGCGCTGGTTCTGCAGTGAGGCAGAAGCACTTCAAGCTGGATGGCGTGCACCGTATTGGGGAAACTGATGCGAAATCTATGGTTTATATTAGTTGGTGGGTTTGTAATCTATTTGAGTTTTAGCTTGGCAGTAGAGCGGGAGGTGTTCGAACTATCGATAGAGACTCTCATATTATTCATTGTTTCAGTTTTCGCTATGGCAATGTTGCGGGGTACAGCACTACTGCTGGCAAGGTTTAGTGGTGAAGGTGAAGCTTCAGATGATGAAACTGTCCTCGCAATGTTAATGGGATTACCAATCATTGGACCATTTATAACTCTCGGGATCGCGTTGCTTGTGCCATTTTTAATACTCAGCGTTTCCGTATTATTGACTGGAGATATGAGTGACAAACCACTTTTGGGACTTGGAATTGCGCTAATTCCCACCACCATTGGATTCTATTATTGGATAAAAGGCTTGGAAAGCTTCGCAAACGTGCGAATAACTACCCCACTAATACCCGTTCCGATAATTTGGGCGACCCCTATCATCGGGTTATTTGCGATGTTCTGCTTGGTCGTTCATTTTATGGAAAGCGCCTGATTGTAAAATTATGCCAAGCGGCTATGAGAAATCACCTGACTACGGTGGGCCAGAACCTTCGCTGCTAACAATATGTGTAATAGTGGCAGTCGCTTTAATCGTCGTAATTTGGGTAATTGCCATATCCTAGAAGCCAGCAGTCGGCAGGCATAAGCTAGCATAACCCACCGACCGCCAAGGGAGCCTATGTGGGTGACTCCCCACATGACTTTATGTCATTGAGAATTGGAGGAAAACTACCAAATCTAGTGACGGTTAACGATAGGAGAAACTGTCATCAACCGCCGGGATGATACTTCCATCTTCATATTTCGGAAGTGTACGAAAATGCACCATAGCATTTTGCAAAACGGCGCACTCTAGCAGCACGTCTACGGCTTCATATTCTTTTTCGTTTTTGATTGTTTCTCTAAGCGCAAGCAGCTCTCTAGCCACATGCGCCTGCATCAAGGCGTTGCCCATTACTCATACTCCCACACAGTACTATTTCAGCCATCCGAAGATAATGGGATTGTTTTCATATTTGAGTCAACGTTTAGATTGTCACGGATATTTTATGGTCAATGCTTGTTCGGCTAATGGTGACGAATGGGAGCGTCCGCCCTGCTGCTATTAAGCCGCTTCAACCATCCGTCTGAATCAAGTGTGCCTGCATGCTCAGAACATATCAACGCATGGAATGATAACGTTTTGTGGCTGATTGTGTACTGTCATCTAATACTCAAAATGATAGGCCTCGCTAAGGGAATTGGCGTTGATTCAATTTACCAATTTGTCAAATTTTTGGATAATTCCTTTCGAAATATTCGTTTCCAATTTGCAATATTTTCAATAATGTGAGACTGGTTATTGAAATTACGTTGTTGGATTATTAGACTTTTGATTAAAGTTATGTTAGTATACTTTTGTTTCTATTTGACAAATCGTTTTTCGATTGTCTAACCAAGGCGGCGGATTTGGAGATGTCAGAAATGAAAAACAGAGAGCAAACTCATTCATTAGATGGCTGGTTCACACCAGTCGTGAATGGAAAAACGGCAGTTACAGCCGACGTTCCTGCTGCCGTCATTCGTCCGCACTTTTTAGATACTGTGGGGGTTACGAATGACGAGAAGGAATACGAAAAACGGTGGGGTTGCACCAAATCGGAATGATAGTTTTCCTAGGTCAAATAGTTGGCCGGATGTATCGCCTACATTTTACGCGCTAAATAAGGACAGGTACCTGCGTCAATTGCTTATCAGGGACATTGAAACCCTGACAGGCCGTCGTTTGATAGTATATTTTTGCAATCCCGATGAACGACCAGCGCTCAATCACCAAGATATTGAGGGCGTGAAAGAATTGCTAATTGATTTGAATCCTGGTGAGGAATTCGACTTTCTCATCGAATCGCCAGGTGGCGATAGTGATGCCGCCGACACAATAATTTCAATTCTAAGCAATCACGCGAAGTTCCGCGCTGTTGTCCCAAGCGCCGCGAAAAGCAATGCAACACTAATTTGTTTGGCAGCTGAAGAAATCTTGATGGGTCCTTCTTCTGAGATAGGGCCAATTGACCCTCGGATTGGCCCACAGCAGGTGCCTGCGACATTCTGGGCTCAAGACAAGTTTGAAAAACATGCTGATCCAAATATCCAAATAAAGCACGCCGCAGCAAAAGATGCCCAAAAGCATACTGAGATACTTGCGACTTCAATTCTACGTGACGGTATGATGGAAGGAAAAGAAGAGCCTAAAATAAAGGAAACTGTCGACATCCTTTGTGCTTATGACGGCGATAAACTTGGGAATGGGCAGCAACGCCAATTTTACTCCCATGGAGCAACTATTAATGCGGCAAAAGCCTTATCTCTGGGACTAAAGATAAATAAATTGGATGCTCGTGATCAACTATGGGAAATGCTCGGTTTTTTGACCAGCATCTACATACAGGATTGCCGAATTCATCGCTATTCTCGTGTGTTTGAGGGCCGACGTTTAAGCAATCAGATAGGAATCGCAAAATCTACAAGTTCAGAAAGGGATTAATTGTGGAATTTTCCGAAGAAGAGAAAGACTTAGCCCTCAAGTGGTTCTCAATGAACCGAGAAGAAATTGAAGCTCATCTATATGGGCAAGATGCACTTGCGGTTTCAGGTAAACTAGGGATTCCTGATGATTGGTGGGAGAAAATCGTTGCGATGGGTGAAAAGTTGTCCAGCGCTACAAAAGCAGAGCTTCAACAAAAGGTTTGTGTTGAATTAGATTATTGCAACAGCCTCACCGAAAATAGATGGGCAATCATTCAGGTTATTGCCGGGTGCATAATTGTTGATCTTGGTTCTGCCTCTCTTCCCATTTTATTGATAGCAATAGTATTGATAAAATGTGGGTACATGGACAAATTGTGCAACTGTAAATCCAAGGATGATGCATCTATTTGACAGTGCGAACAACACACTATTTAGAATCAGAAAAGCGTTGACCAGATTCCACAATCATATCAAACGATTTCAAGAGGTGTTCGAACACTTCCAAATATTCAGGCCCTTCGGGCCAATCACGTGATGCCATGAATCGGGCTTTCAATATGACATCTGCTTTCTTGATTGCCGGGTATTCGAGGATTGCTTGTTAAATATCCATCAGCTCCCAATACAGAGCCGCTACGCGGTCGCTTGCTTTCCGATAGGCAAGATACTCAGGAACTTGCTCTAACGCTGTCACGGCTTCCCTGAGACGGTCTATCGCCGTTTCCAGTGCTTCATCTAGTTGATGTTCGGAACGACTGTCGCCATATGTGCTGCAATCCTCATAGTGCTTGCAGATAATATCGATTCCCTTGTCCATACCGCACACGCCGGATATGGATTTATTAGTATCAACCTGAACCATGCCAAATTTGGGATTGTGCACACGCCATTCAATGATTGCGTTGTGAGCCTCAATATCTAACTCGTATGCCTTTTCCCAAAGTGGATACAGTTTTGCGTGACGGGTTGTCAGCTCCGCCAACTCTTCTGATGGCTCTGGGTTCAGAATGTTTCCCGATGCCAGCAATGCCACACAGTGAGTAGCATTTCTCGCGCCTGTCTTCTTTACCGCTGAAGCAATTCGTTCCTGAACTGACGCTTCACTTATTCCAATCTTTTGCGCCGCTTCCTTATTGGTTAGTCCCTCCATTTTGAGGGACATTACCTCTGCTTGTTTTTCAGTTAGCATTGCCTTCGCCAACGGTTCTTGAATAAGCTAGGTTGCTGGTCATGTACTCCGGCATGTTCAATGCGTTCTTGATGAAAGATTGAAACGCTTCCAGTTCCAGTCCTTTTGACAAATGGTAGATGTGATCCATCGTCAATCCGACCTGATTGTGTTCTGAGGCTTCTAGCAATAAGTCTAGTTTTTCATCGTCAGTCACATTCACGCTCCCGCTCTTTCAACTTCAAGCACATCAATTTCGTCTTGTAGAATAGAAGCTTCACGCTCTAGCAAGACCAAGAGTGACGCCATAGCAGTTTGAGCGCGGGCATCTTCTTTCAGATTGCTGTCCAACAAGTTGATTGTTGTTGCGAGTGCATGGACCCAAATTGAACGTTCCCACAGAGATGTATTTTCCATTTTATTTTGCCTCCCGTATTTGCATTAGGTCATTGAGAATGTGTGTTAATGCTTCTCGAACGAAGCTTGGTACTATCTCGCCAGAATCAACCATTAGAAGTATCTGCAGCTTCTGTTCAACGTTGATTGCGTTTTCAGCAGGGACTTTCATTAACGCATCAAATGCTGCGAATTCCCTGTTTGAAACTTTATTGTTTGGATTCTTGTTCTTCGCATACGCTTTCCAGACTCTTGCATAAGCAGAATGCCATTCAGATAGCTTTGCGTTGAAAACCTCTAGTTTCTCGTTTCTCGCCATGTTTAGGCTCCTAGGCGGCTCGTTTGAGTTGTTTGATGCGCTGCTGATTGTTTCTGTAATCAGCGCTTCCGAAATAGTGTGAGCAAGACAGATCACGGCGGTAGTGTTCCGCCTCCAGAGCTATGAGCTCTGCTGACTTTGGTGCTGTTGGACAATCACGCTCCAAGATTGCGTCTTGCCATGCATGCCGAAGGCAACGAGCAAATGTCACGCGGTATGGCTCTTGATGCTGCTTGGGCCAAGTTTCCCGGTCATATTTTGCATTGGCATGTGCTGCTTTGAATATTGCTGATTTGTTGAGCATTGGAGCCTTGCCTTGCTATTATGTATTTTCCGTTATACCTTTGGTATCACAAATAATCCTTCTAGTAAACCTTTTCGGATAAAAAAAGATACGAAAGGTATCATATGTTGACATCGGCACAAATGAAGGCGGGGCGAGCTTTAGTTGATTTGTCTCAAAAATCTCTGGCCGAACTAACTGGTTTGTCCGTTCCGACAATTAAGAGAATGGAAGGGCCGAAAGGACCAATGGCGAGTTCGGGAACAAATGTTCAACTGGTCATAAACGCCCTAGAATCTGCTGGCGTTGAGTTCATCCCGGAGAACGGCGGCGGTGCAGGTGTGCGATTGAAGAAGTAATATAGGTTGAGTTCCTACGATGAGCGACGAAGAGGCATTAGACTTTAAAGGCTATTACAACAGTCTCTCGACGACGGCTTGTTTTATCTCAATGTTTTTCAATAAAACAAAATTGGCAACTGGAACGTGTTTTTTTGTACAGTCTAAGCATGGACCTGTATTGATCACGAACCGCCATAACTTCACTGGCAAAAACAATTTTACAGGAAAGGTGTTGAGCAAGACTGGTGGAATACCAAACCACGCTGTTGTTACGCTTCAAACCAATGGCGGAGAAGTATATTATCACATAGATTTATTCGACCATGAATTTCAAGAAAAGCCTGCGTGGATTGAACACCCAACCTTGGGCGAGAAAGCGGACATTGTTGCATTACCAGTTTATGAAATGAGCAACATTATCAATGAAGAAAACAGTATCTCACTTGATGCAAATTGGCACAATTTTAATGTTGGTAGTGAATTGCAAGTGATTGGATACCCGTTCGGTCAAATAAGCGGGCCTTTCGCGGTTTGGTCAAAAGGATATATCGCGACCGAACCAGATTTTGATATTGGTGGCCTTCCAGTTTTTCTAATTGACTGCAAAGCTAGACCTGGTCAATCTGGCTCCCCAGTTTTCGCCAGATTTAAAGTTGGAGATGTTGTTGAACATCAAGGCAATCATTTCCAAGCAAAACGCACTATGAATTACTTCGCAGGAATTTACTCTGGCAGATTGAGAAGCGATTCCGACCTTGGTATGGTCTGGAAGCAGCAAGCGCTTGTAGAGCTTGTTAAAAATGCAAATGAAATTGGCAGTTCCCATGTTATGAAAAAGTCAAGACATTTGTTTAAAACGACTGGGTCTAAACCCGTAGATTTGGCAAATTTAATTTCAGACAATAACTCACTACTTTAGCGGAGCAATCCGCAAAATGAACTCGCAAAAACAAACTAACCAGAG
>JAAUYH010041460.1_pt1 | contig 11259 bp, 7 predicted proteins | sample 7278061 | NCBI WGS metagenome assembly JAAUYH01 (sample SAMN14350203, study PRJNA611818) | marine sediment metagenome | isolation source: surface marine sediment (0.6m) | place: French Polynesia: Moorea | collected 2018-08 | reverse complement strand
GACTCATATCAGAAGTATCTATCGCAACTAGAACTTTTTGAAACATATTTTACTCCTAAAAGATTGGAAAATAGGGGTGATATTCTTTCCGTTTACTTGGGAATGATTTAAAAGGTGATTGAAAAAACTCTGAACCTTTGTTCATATAAAATATATAATTCCGATGCTAACGGATTTGATATGAATGATTGAATTAGTTATTTCTGATTTCTCACTTTTGATTTTCTCCTCATAAGATGCGAATAGATTTCATTTCAAATACTATTTTCAGCTTTAGTTTCAGTTTTAGTTTCAGTTTCAGTTTCTAATGTTTTTGTTTGAGATACTTTTCGACCGTTGGTCTGAATAAGTGGACCTTGTACAATTAACACCGAACAAGATGCATGATGCAGTACATAATTACTAACGCTGCCAAGAAAAAATTCACTCAAACCACTACGACCGCGACGACCGATCACAATTAAATCTGCACCCCAGCTACGAGCAACATTACAAATTGTTCGACTTGCTTCGCCAATATGTTGATTAGATTCAGCGACCATACCTAATTTTTTTGCCCGATCACGCTGAGATTGGAGCCATTTCAATCTTTTTTCTTTGAGCTTTTGCCAATCAATATATGTTTTATCATTTTCGCCTTGGTATTCTGAATAAAAAATAATTGGTTCTATGACTGTACCATCAATATATTGTTCATCTAAGGGATTTAAGACATGAAGTAACAGCAAGCGTGCATTATTTGTTTTTGCTAAAGATACAGCTTCATCAAAAACGTACTGGCTCATATCAGAAGTATCGATCGCAACAAGAAGTTTGTGAAACATGGGTTAACTCCTTGGATGTTAGGAAGTTTAGGAGGTATTGGGAGTATTAGAAGAAGTTTGGGAATTAGGGAGCGATAAGCCCGTTTAGACGCACTCCGTGTTAGTACGCGCCTTCCGGCGTTCGCATAGCGCGTCAACAAACGGCTAAGCCGCGTCAACAAACACTGCAGGTGCGATTCAGGACATGCGCAAAGCGATAAGCTCGAAGAGCATGCGCGGAGCGTTCGGGGCTAATCAAGAATTTAGAGATGAATTTGAATTTGAACTTGAATTTGAACTTGAATTTGAATTTGAACTTGAGCGTCAATGGAAATGTGAATTTCTAACCTTGTGTTTCTTGCTTTATCGTTCCCTGTTCCCTTCCAAGTAAATATAATTTTTAACTTTCCTGCTCGACAGCAGCGACTTTTAACAAGGTCTTCAATACTGAGTCAGGATTGAGACTGATAGAGTCAATACCTTGTTGGACTAAGAAACGAGCAAATTCTGGATAATCACTGGGTGCTTGTCCGCAGATACCAATTTTACGTCCGTGTAGTTTAACAGTAGTTATAGCTTTGGCTATTGTCCGTTTCACTGCTTCATTTCGTTCGTCAAACAAATGTGCAATTAATCCTGAATCTCGATCCAAACCAAGTGTTAACTGAGTCAAGTCATTAGAACCAATAGAAAATCCATCAAAAATTTGGCTAAATTCATCGGCTAATTGGACATTAGATGGTAACTCGCACATTACATAGACTTGTAGGTTATTTTCACCCTTAACTAAGCCATTTTTCGCCATCTCTGCTAAAACACGATTACCTTCTTCTGGAGTACGACAAAATGGAACCATCAAAATTACATTGGTTAAACCCATTTCATCCCGTACTCTTTTCATGGCTTGACATTCTAGAGCAAAGCCCTGACGATAACGTTCGTCATAGTAGCGAGAAGCACCGCGCCATCCCAACATTGGATTTTCTTCTTTGGGTTCAAATTCCCTTCCACCTAAAAGGTTTGCATATTCGTTACTCTTAAAATCACTGAGACGAACTATGACAGGTTTGGGATAGAATGCTGCAGCAATAGTACCTATACCCTGCGCTAATCTATCTACAAAGAATTGAGGTTTGTCTTGGTATTGTTTAGTTAATTCTGCAATTTTGGATTTAGCGAGTTTGTCTTCTAATATATCAAAGTTAATTAATGCTAATGGGTGGGCTTTAATATGATTGGCGATAATAAATTCCATCCTTGCAAGTCCTACCCCATCATTAGGTATAGCACTCAAACCAAAAGCTTCTTCTGGATTACCCACATTCATCATGATTTTAGTTTGAGTATGGGGTAATTTCTCCAATTTTACTTCTTCGACTTCGTAAGGTAATAATCCTTGATAAACCTTACCTGTTTCTCCTTCTGCACAAGAAACGGTAATGTCTTGTCCAGTTTTTAAAACGGTAGTAGCATTACCGCAACCAACTATTGCAGGAATTCCCATTTCTCTTGCAATAATTGCTGCGTGACAGGTGCGTCCTCCTGAATTTGTTACTATTGCACCAGCTTTTTTCATTATTGGTTCCCAGTCAGGATCGGTACGGTTAGTTACTAACACTTCTCCTGGTTCGAACAAGTTAAGATTATGTACGTCGAGAATAATTTTGGCTTTACCTTGACCGATCATTTCGCCAACACTGCGACCTGTCACCAATAAAGATTTTTCCCTGGATATGTTTGTATCGTTTTTGAGGCGGTATGTCCGGAGGATATTATTTAGCTTTTGCGACTGGACTGTTTCTGGACGAGCTTGGACAATAAATAATTCATTAGTAATACCATCTTTTGCCCATTCAATATCCATTGGAGTATAAGTACCCCGTACTTGGGAATAGTGTTCTTCAATTATGCAAGCCCAGTGCGTTAATTGTAAAATTTCATCATTATCTAAAGCAAATTTCTGACGCTGGCTTGGAGGTACAGGAATATTTTTAGTTAATTTAGAACCGCCTAAATCGTACACCATTTTAATTTCTTTGGTGCCGAGGCGTTTATCTAAAATTGGGCGATACCCTTGCTTTAATGTAGGCTTAAATACTAAGTACTCATCTGGATTTACTGCCCCTTGGACTACATTTTCACCTAAACCATAGGCAGCTGTAATTAATACCGCATCTTTAAAACCGCTTTCGGTATCGATGGAAAACATTACACCAGAAGCAGCTAAATCAGAACGTACCATTTTTTGTACGCCTACTGACAAAGCCACATTAAAGTGATCGAAGCCTTTAAGTTGTCGGTAAGAAATTGCACGGTCTGTAAAAATAGATGCAAAGCATTTATGACAAGCTTGTAAAACAGCCGATAGACCGTGAACATTTAAATAAGTTTCTTGTTGTCCAGCGAAGCTTGCATCGGGTAAGTCTTCCGCTGTTGCACTGGAGCGAACTGCTACATCAATATCAGGACCATACTCAGAGCAAAGATTTTTATAAGCTGTTGCAATGGATTTTTGCAATTCCTCTGGGAAAGGGGTTTGTAGGATCAAATTCCTCGCTTTCCTACCACATTTTCGCAGACTATCAATATTTTCTACATCTAACGAAGCAAAAATATCTCTTAATTGGGTTTCTAATCCACCGGCTTTAATAAAATAACGATAAGCCTCAGCAGTAGTTGCAAATCCTGTGGGTACTTTAACACCTTTAGGTGTGAGCAGGCGGATCATTTCCCCCAAAGAAGCATTTTTACCACCCACTAGAGAAATATCTGCAATTCCTACTTCATGGAAAGATAATACTAGACATTTTTCTTTAGATTGTTGGTGGGTATCAATTACTTTGTTTAACATAGTAAAGCTTCCTATCAAAGGTATTGCACAACAAAAGAAAGTACTGATTTAAGCTCTTTTATCCTCTTCGCTCGATATTCACTGTTATACAAAGATAATTTGAGGAATTTGTGAGGATGGGTATTGGTGAAAGGTTTAAATCGCCGTCATTTAGAACTTTATCAAAAAGCTCCTCACATAATTCATAGAAATTGGGTAAGATTTTATTAAATAAAGACTATTTTTTACTTTATATATTACAAAATTGAAAATTTCCTGTGCTTATGGATACAGGTTTTGTTATCTAAATTTATATATTACTATTGAATTATATTATCTGTTTACTGTGCTCTGTTCTTGGTTCCTGATGCCACGAAATATTAAATTAATTTTGCCTTGCTGCTTAAACTTATAAGGGCTGCTTTAAAATCAGCAATAGTTTGGCTTATTTTTTCGCATGAAAATTCTGGTAGTAGATGATGATGAATTTACTGCACAAGCACTTACCTCTTTTCTTGAGGTGCAGAACTATGTTGTAGAAATGACACATGATGGTGAATCAGCTTGGGATTTAGTGCAAGCTTTTGACTACGATTTAATTTTGTTGGATGTAATTTTACCGAAGTTAGATGGTATAGCTCTTTGTCAGCGATTGCGTAAATACGGGTATCAAATGCCTATTCTATTGCTGACAGGTAAAAACAGTAGTCATGAGAAAGCTGTAGGTTTAGATGCAGGTGCTGATGACTATCTTGTAAAACCTTGCGATCCAGAAGAATTGGTCGCACGGGTGAGGGCTTTACTGCGTCGTAGCAATGCTACTTCCATGCCAGTGCTTGAGTGGGAGAATTTACGTTTAGACCCCAGAAGTTGTGAAGTAACCTGTGACGGGAAGATAATCCATTTTACTCCCAAAGAGTATGCCATGCTCGAACTTTTCATGCGAAATCCCCGTAGGGTTTTTAGTTGTAGCGCCATCTTAGATCGGGTTTGGTCTTTTGATAGTACCCCAGGGGAAGAAGCTGTAAGAACCCAAATCAAGGGTTTACGACAAAAGTTAAAGGCTGTTGGTGTGGTCGATGCAATTGAAACAGTTTATGGAATCGGTTATCGTCTCAAAATTTCCGACAGCAAGAAACGGAAAAAAACTGCGAAAAAGTCTGCCAAGAATAATTTATCTGAAATTAGCAAACAAACTCAACAACAAACCTTAGCAGCTTTAGCAGGAGTCTGGAGGCAATTTCAAGGTAGAGTTGAGCAACAAATAGATACATTAGTACAAGCTGCTACTGCAATTGAAGAGAACAGAATTGATCGAGATTTACTCACACAAGCACATCGGGAAGCTCATACTTTAGGCGGTTCTTTAGGTACTTTTGGTTTAAGTAAAGCTTCCGGTTTAGCCCGTAAAATTGAAAGTTTGCTCAACCCAGAAAATTTGAAGTCTCAACAATTATCTTTACAACCAAAAGCAATCAAACAGCTGAATCTGTTGACGATCGCCCTGCGTCAAGAAGTAAATAACTACAATAATACTGAAACATCCATTTCCAGCCCGACTTCTACCTCATCAATTAGTTCTGATGAAAAACCATTTTTATTAATAATTGAAAAAGACCGTCAACTGATAAGCGAACTGTTTATTGAGGCTGATGTGCGGGGAATTAGGGCGGAAGTTGCAACAAATATACAAACGGCACTCAAAAAAATATACAATCAAACCCCCCACCTCATACTGTTCGATCCTGCTGTTGCAGGAACAATCGAAAAAGGTTTGGAATTCTTAAATGAAATTAGTGTTTTTAAGCAACCTATACCGATTATTGTATTCACATCTGAAGATAGCTTAAATTATCGCGTTGAAGTTGCTCGCAAGGGAAGCAAAGTTTTTCTACATAAACCGCTTCCTGCAAATGAAGTTTTAGAAGTAGTTGATCGAGCTTTAAGACAAAATGACCAAACTTCAGAAGCAGTCATTCTAGCTGTTGATGACGACCCACAAACCTTAGCAATGCTGCAAAGTTTACTACAGCCCTGGGGGCTAAAAATTGTAACTTTGAGCGAACCACAAAAATTTTGGGATACCTTAGAAGAAACGGAACCAGATTTATTAATTTTAGATATTAAAATGCCTCATGTGAGTGGCATTGAATTATGTCAAGTCGTGAGGAATGATGCTCGTTGGGGTGGTTTACCAATTTTGTTTCTTACTGCTTATAAGGATATTGACAGCGTAAACCAAGTATTTAACGTTGGTGCTGATGATTTTGTTAGCAAACCAATTATTGGTCCAGAACTGGTTGCTCGGATTATTAATCGCTTAGAAAGAATAAAACTAGTTCGTACCCTTGCAGAAACCGACCCTGTGACAAAATTAGCCAATCGTCATAAATCATCCCAGGAAATAGAAAAGTTTTTGCATCTCAGCCAAAGATGTCGTCAACCTTTATGTTTCACAATTTTAGATTTGCAAAACTTTAAACATATTAATAATACATTTGGTTACGCAATTGGTGATTCTGTATTGCGCGAAGTAGGGCAAACTTTAAGAAAATCTTTTAATCAGGAAGATGTAGTTGCCCGTTGGGGAGGAGGGGAGTTTATTATATGTATGTATGGTGTGGATCGCGATCGAGCAAGAAAGGAGATCGGAAAAATTTTAGAAAGCTTAAATCAGCAAGAGTTTTTCGCTCCAGATGGTAATAAGCTCAAAGTAAATGCTTGCGTGGGATTGGCACTATATCCTGAAGATGGTACTGAATTACAAAAATTATATGTATCCGCAGTTCGGGATTTGTCCAATGCAAAGTTGGCTAGAGGTTCCCATGTTTAGCAAAAATGTATAGAAATATAAAAAATCTGGAGTTAATCATAGGATCTCGAACCAGTATAATTGGATTAATTTCTCATTTTTATACCCTTTTATTCTTTAAAAAGAAGCAAATCAGGTAAATTATGGCTTTAGCAAGGTCATTCACAAGCATTGAATTAATTTCAAAAAAATTTGGGGCAATATTTATGTATAGCTGTTCACAGTACAGTTTTTACAGAAATATAAAAGCAGATTTACAATTTACATTTAGCTGAACTGCTCGCAACTATTTTTAGATTTAAAACCTGATTTAAAAACTTTGAATACCGTTTTCTTTTCAATTTTATAAAAAGTTCCCATATTAGCAAATTTAACTCTTTCTCTGGTAGAAAATTTAGTCATTTAACAATTAATCAAAAAAGTATTAAAGAATGAACAGTTCCAGTTCTGAATATGAGACAGAACGTATTGAGGCTCTTTATGAATATAAAATTTTAGATTCCGAAGCAGAGCCAGTATTTGATAATCTGGTTTATTTAGCTGCAAACATTTGTGAAACCCCTGTAGCTGTAATTAATTTGATTCATACCGAAAAGCACTGGTTCAAATCTTGTATTGGTTGGGAAGGAGTAAAAAAGGAAATACCGTTTTGTAATTTTACTATTTCCAACCCTAATCTATTAATTGTCACAGATAGTTTGGAAGATGAACGCTTCGAGCAAAACTCCTTCACCATCGATGGGAAATTAGCTCGTTTCTATGCAGGTGTTCCCTTAATAAATGCTGCTGGATATTCTGTTGGAACTTTATGCGTACTTGACTATACACCACGTTTTTTAAGTTTAAAGCAAATAGAAGTTCTCAAAGCACTTGGGAAACAGGTGATGATGATTTTGGAACTCAGACGAAATTCCATTAATGCTCAACAGAAGTCAGAAGAAATTCAACAACAGGGATTTAGTCAAACTGCAGAATTTATTGAAATCAATCAGAGATTGGAATCAGAGGTTAATCAACGCCAAGAAATGGAAAAAGCTTTGCAAATATCTCATAAATATCTTTCTGGTATTGTTGATATCGCTGATGACGCAATTATTTCTATAGATAAAGAGCAAAATATTCTTTTGTTCAATCAAGGTGCAGAAAAAATTTTTGGTTATACAGCAGCAGAAGTAATAGGAAAACCCCTTGATATACTTTTACCAACAAAATACCATCAAAGTCATAGAAAATATGTTGTTGATTTTGAAAAATCAAATGACAGAGCTAGGAGAATGGGTAAACGTCAAGAAATATTTGTCAGGAAAAAGAATGGTGAAGAATTTCCAGTAGAAGCTTCAATTTCTAAACTAAAGTTAGATAAAAATATTATTTTTACGGCTATATTACGTAACATTAGCGAAGAAAAAAAATCAAAGGAAGCTTTATTAGAACTTTCTCAAAAACATGAATTAATTCTGAATTCTATTGGAGAAGGTTTGTTTGGTTTAGATAAATCAGGAAAAATCACATTTGTAAACCCTGCAGCAATCAGTTTACTTAAGTACAAAAAACAAGAGTTAATCGGTCAAAATATAGATATGCTGCTAGCAAATAACCCATGCTTGGAAAACCCTGACGCAGATATTGAATGTGTGGTGAGAAAGTTGAAAACACAGGAAGTCAGCAACGATATATTTCGACGAAAAGATGGTTCTGTATTTCCAGTGGAATATATTCAAAATCCAATTTTAGATAAGGGTAAAGTTGTCGGAGCGGTCATTGCATTTAAAGATATTAGCGATCGCCAAATTATTGAGCGAATGAAAGATGAGTTTATTTCCGTTGTCAGTCACGAACTCCGTACCCCCCTTGCATCAATTCATGGGTCTTTAGGTATTTTGGATCGCGGGTTAATAGATGCGAAGTCAACTAAGGGAAAACGCTTAGTACATATTGCAGCTGACAGTACAGCACGCTTAGTAGAATTAGTTAACAATATTCTAGATATCGAACGCATCACTTACGGCAAAATGAAGATGCATAAACAAATTTGTGAAGTATCTGAAATTATTGTTTATGCTGCAAATAAGATGCAAACGATGGCGCAACGTTATGGAGTTAGCTTATCTATATCGACTGTTTCCGCTCAAATTTGGGCTGATGGCGATCGCATTGTTCAAACTCTAACTAATTTACTAAGCAACGCGATCAAATTCTCCACATCTGGAGGAAATGTGTACTTAAGTGCTTCTATTTGTGAAGATTTAGAAACTTGCATTGGTGAATATAAGAATTTATCTGAATATTCCTCCCGCAAGTATACTGGCGCTTATGTTAGCTTTCAAGTAAAAGATGAAGGATGTGGTATTCCCAACGATAAAATAGGTAATATATTTGATAAATTTCATCAGGTTGATACTTCTGACACTCGAAAAAAAGAGGGTAGTGGCTTGGGATTGACTATCTGTCAGTATATTGTGCAACAACACCTAGGGAAAATATGGGTTGAAAGTAAATTAGATCGAGGTAGTACTTTCTATTTAATTTTGCCCCTACATTTATATGAGGAGTAATATATAGATGAATATCAAAATACCTCAACAGTTATTATAAAAAACGTAAATTAATTCTAGTTAAAAGTGCTTCTTGAGTAAAGTTCTGTAAGAATATCAATATTAGAATATTAAATAGTATTTAAATACTATAAACATTCACTCTTATAATTAAAGATGGAAAATAAACGTATACTAGTAATTGATGATGAAGAATATGTTCGGGAAGTCATTCAAATTTGTTTAGAAACTGTAGCAGGGTGGGAAGTTATCGCTGCTAATTCAGGCATTTCTGGTATTGAGTTGGCAGAAAAAGAGCAGCCTGACGCTATTCTGCTTGATGTTATGATGCCTGAAATGGATGGTATAATGACTTTCAAAAAATTGCAGCTAAGTGAATTAACCAAAGACATACCTATTGTTTTGCTGACAGCAAAAGCAGAAGTTACTCAAGACCAAGAATTGGCTGAAATAGGTATTAAGGCTACTATTCCTAAACCATTTGAGCCCTTGGAGTTACCAAGTCAAATAGCGAAAGCTCTTAATTGGAATTAATAAATTTAATTAACTCTTTTTTACAAACGAATATTTAATAAATCAACCAAAATTAATGTTTTAAGTCAATTTATTTATGGGAACACAATAATTCTGCTAGAATAAGAGCACTGATAACGACTCATATTAGGTTTTTAAGTCTGGCTTTTTGACTTTTGGTTATTGATGTTTGATGTTTTATACTCAGAATAATCCGCGTTCTTTATGCAATCCTTCAGTTATTTATCTTCGTCATTTTGAAATGGATGCTCCCCAACCTGTAATAGTTTTTTGCTTTCTTTGAGTTGTTTCCAAAGAATTTTTATTTCCTTAAAAGCTTCTTCCCCAGAAACTTTCCCATTACTTTCTAGACAACAAATATATCCTACTTTCTGAGCGAACTCCTGTAGATTTGCATCAAACACTAAATTTTCAGGCTGAACCTTACCACGATAAGAACTTTGGGGATAAAGAAAATCAAATTTAGTACTCATAGAATTTTCCTGGGATTATTTATATGTATCCTGTTGTTCTAATCCCAAATTAAATAACAAATTTGAGGAAATTGTGAGGAGCTTGTACAGTTAATAGTCGATTGTATAAAAAATAAATATTAAACCCCATTCCCTGTAAATTTAATATTAGATGTCATTTTTTGAAGAAAATATGACCAATATTTTTGCAATTCCAAACTTAAATTCGAGTCTGTAATTGCGTTGTCTGTGGGTAATTCCTGAATACAAAAATTACTTTTTTGCTATGCTTGCGATCGCAAATTTAGAATACAACTTATACTAAGTATTTATGTCATTCATCTCCAGCACAAACTACTATGTCCCACAACACCTACGATTTGTTACTGCGTCGCGGTAAATTGTTAGGATATACCGAAAAGGATGATTCACTAGTAGACATTGGAATTAGGAACGGCATAATAGCTGAAATTAGCCCCCATATAAGCGAATACGGAGAAGTAGAATTAGATTTACAAGGAAAACTAGTTTCTCCTCCATTTGTGGAATCTCACATTCATTTAGACTCTGCCCTCACAGCAGGAGAACCACGTTGGAACCAGAGTGGAACATTATTTGAAGGGATAAAAATTTGGGGCGATCGCAAAAAAAATATTTCCCTTGAAGACGTTAAAAGCCGAGCAACAGCCATGCTCAAGCAGCAAGCAGTACAAGGAACCTTATTTGTACGCACCCACGCAGATGTGAGCGAACCGAAGTTGATAGCTTTGCAAGGGTTACTCGAAGTGAGGGAAGAAGTCAAAGACTGGATGACCTTGCAAGTGGTAGCATTCCCTCAAGACGGTATTTATTCCCAAGCGGATAACGAAAATCTTTTAGAAACAGCTCTAGAAATGGGTGCTGATGTGGTTGGGGGAATTCCCCACTACGAACTAACCCGGGAAGATGGCGTACGTTCTATTCATCGTATATTTGAATTAGCCGAAAAATATAATCGTTTAATCGATATCCATTGTGACGAAATCGATGACGATCAATCCAGATTTTTGGAAGTTATCGCCGCATGTGCAATTCGCTCCGGAATGGGTGCGCGAGTCACAGCTAGTCACACCACAGCTTTTGCTTCCTATAATAATGCCTATGCTTATAAATTAATGGGCTTTTTACAACGGGCTCAAATTAACTTTATCGCTAACCCTTTAATTAATATTACCCTTCAAGGTCGGGGGGATAGCTATCCCAAACGCCGTGGTGTCACCAGAGTTAAAGAACT
>JAAUYH010153556.1_pt1 | contig 11262 bp, 14 predicted proteins | sample 7278061 | NCBI WGS metagenome assembly JAAUYH01 (sample SAMN14350203, study PRJNA611818) | marine sediment metagenome | isolation source: surface marine sediment (0.6m) | place: French Polynesia: Moorea | collected 2018-08 | reverse complement strand
TAATTAACCTAGCATGTACTAAATCTGCACGAGATAGATTGGCTTTAGAGAGATTAGTCCCACTAAGATTAGCCCAATCTAATTCAGTACGACTCAGGTCTATTTCTTGAACATCCGCTTGAAGAATTTCTGCTTGATGAAGATCTGCACGACTAAAATCCCGTTTTCCTGTCTTATAAAGCCATAGTAATTCTTCACCGTTCATGGAGTTTTTATCATATTAAGGGGCAGAGTTAGGAGTCGTCCAAAATTAAACTTCGGATTTTTAGCTCACAGAATTCCATACACACTCTGAAAGCGTTTTGGAACTTGTTTCTAGGCGACTCCTTAGGGAGATACTCTTTTAGAGTTCCCGATCCCTATGATGAAAATTACATCCTCAACAAAGAAACAGAAGGAGATAAAATATTTTCTCTTCTGGCAGAAGACCCACGGCTACGCCGTCGGAACGGGGCGTTTAAACTGTTGAGGAAACCTCAACAGTCAGCCCCTGATGAATGCCAGTGAGTGATAGAAACTAAGCAGGAGAATCTTGGTCTTGAACATATTGTTTAATTTGCTCAAGAGTAACACCGCCACAACTAGCAAGAAAGTAAGGAGCAGTCCAAAAGACCTTTTTGTAATAAACTTTTGACAATATTGATTCAAATTTTTGACCCATAGCTTTAGATGCAGTAGCTTTAAGGTTTCCAACTAAGTCAATCAGGAAAAGTTTCTTCACATTCTTCAATTAATTCATCCAATTCTTCTAATGCTTGGTCAACATCTACTCTGAGAGTACCAATACTAGGATTTTCTAGTAAGTCGATTAAGACTTGTCTTTTACTGGCAATTGTTTTAACTCGGTCTTTAATCGTAGATTTATCCATTCTTTTTATTGGTTTTAGGTGGACTCAAAAATAGTACTATTAACAAATATATACAATTAGATAAATTTTTGCTTATGTTACGTAAAATTCCTCTGGCTCTTGTGGGACTCACGGTAGGTAGTCTTTTAACCGTCGTGGGCATTGTTGCCTATGCGTTCGATAATGCTACTTTGAATCTCGCAGGACTATTTTATGGTGTTCCTTTATTGCTAGGGGGTCTTGCGTTGAAAGCTGCGGAATTAAAACCCATCCCCTACACTCAGGCTACTTCATCAGAAGTGATTGCTTTACGAGAAGCAGAAGCAACTCCTACTCAAAATCAATTACGTCTTGATGTGACTCGCTATCGTTATGGACAAGAAGCTCATCTTGATGAATCCTTAGCTAAGGTTGGTTTGAGTCCGACAGATGATGAAAGACCAGAATTAATTGGTTTACGAGAACAATCTACTAATGGCGCTTATACTCTAGTTTTAGAATTTTACTCTCCTTTGGTTTCATTGGAGAGATGGCAAGAACAACAAACTAAAATTGAGAAATTTTTTGGTCCTAATATCAAGGCAGAAATTACTCAACCAGAAGACGATAGTATTGATTTGGCTTTGATTAAAGAACTTGCCCAAACCTAATTACTACAAGTATTAAAAGTGGCTTATCGAAATCCAGCACCGACAGTAGATACTATTATTGAGTTGATAGATCGTCGGGACCGACCAATTGTATTAATTGAAAGACTAAATATACCCTACGGTTGGGCGATTCCAGGGGGATTTGTCGATTATGGGGAATCGGCAGAGAAGGCTGCTATTCGAGAGGCAAAAGAAGAAGTCAGTTTAGATGTGAAATTGGTTGAGCAGTTTCACACTTATTCTGATCCTGATCGCGATGCTCGACAACATACCATTGCGATTGTCTTTATTGCGATCGCAAAAGGTCAACCTCAAGCGGCAGATGATGCTCAAAGCCTGGCGATCTTCAATCAATGGGAAATCCCCACCAATCTTTGCTTTGATCACGATCGCATTTTAAAAGATTATTGGCAATATCGTAATTACGGTATCAGACCACATTATTAAACGAAGGCAGAAGTGATTATTTTGTCAAAAAAGTGAAGAATGAGGCCAAAAATTTCCTCTCTTGGTGCGCGTTCCCTCTCTTGGTCAGCGTTCCCTTGCCCAGAACACGAAGCTGGGCTTGTCCCCAGAACACGGAGCTGGGTAAACAGATCGGTGCTCTGGATAAACGGAGGAAACCTCCGCGGGGTCTGACTGCTAGATGAGTAAAACTTATCCGAAGGTGTATCCTTTAGGGCATCGGGGTCGCACCGCTCGTTCCTCCTTCCTTATCTAAACTCTTCCTCTCAACATCATTGCCATCTCATTAGGAGTGGGAGAACGTTCTAAAGCAGTTTCTTCACTGATTCTGCCTTCTTCATAAAGTTCAAAGAGAGATTGATTGGTGGTGTTCATGCCATCATATTCTCCTTGTTGCATCAAATTATGCATATCCTCATATTTAGAGCTTTTTATATAATCTTTCATTGTTTCGGTGTTGACCAAAATGTCATGATAGGCAGCTCTTTTGCCGTCAGTAGTACGGCATAATCCTTGAGAGATTACCGCAACTAAAGATTCTGCGATCGCTACTCGCATGGCATCTTGTTCTTCTGCTGTATATAGGGTCAAAATCCTTTCAATAGTTTTAATAGCACTATTAGTATGCAATGTTCCCATTACTAAGTGACCTGTTTGAGCAGCTTTGAGAGCCGTATTAACTGTGTCGCGATCGCGCATCTCCCCGACCAGAATAATATCTGGATCTTCCCTTAGGGCAGCTTTAAGAGCATTATCAAATTTGAGAGTATTAATTCCTACTTCTCTTTGTTTAACCAGAGAACGACGACTTTGATGCACAAATTCAATGGGATCTTCAATGGTAATAATATGTTTGGCATGTTCAGTATTAATATAGTCTACCATCGCCGCCATAGTAGTAGACTTACCAGAACCAGTCGGACCTGTTACTAAAATTAAACCTTTATGATGATCAGAAATGTCTCTAAAAACAGGAGGTAAATTCAGTTGATCCAATGTCAAGATTTTTAACGGGATTAAACGCATGACAAGAGCTGGACCTTTTAAGGTATCAAAGATATTAATCCTGACTCGGGCAAAATCATATTGGGTTGCACCATCAAATTCGAGTGTGGTTTCAAATTTGTGAACTTCTTCTTCTGAAAGAATTTCATGCAGCCAACTCATAAAAGTCTTGCGATCAGTTTTGGGATAGTCTGTTAAAGCCATCTCTCCGCGATCGCGCATTCGAGGAACTTCTCCTACTCCCAAATGAATATCTGAATATCCTGATTCGTAGGCATTGCGAATAATATACTCTAAAGTTGGTTGACCAGCAGAACGCTTGGGAATACGAGCATCTTGTTTCGTAGTTTTGGTTTTAGCAGTATTTTTTGCTTCATTTTTGGTCAATGATGGCGGTGGGGGTGGTGGTGGTAAAGGATTACCTAGTCCGTTGGTCATGCTTAATTTTTACTTTGAAAATTTTATTTGTTCTTAGATTTAGCATTCCCCAAAAAATATACTTGTCCAACAAAATATGAGAATTCTAGTGTTAATTAGGCGAAAGAAGTACTTGGCAATTGATCTACTAATTCATCAATTTAAGTATAAATACTTAAGTTTTTGTACTTAAAGCTTCCTGCTCTGACAATAAAACTTAACATATTTCGACTGAGATTAAATACATAACAATAAACAATTATAGTTTTCTATTTAAGCAAATATGAGGAAAATAGCTAGGGATCACGAGTTAAAGCATTTTTCTAGGGACTCATTGATGAAAAATAAAATGTTAAAAAATATTTAAAAACCTGCTCTGAATGAAATTTTTTCTTATACTTATTTTTATCAAGAGTGCTGAGTAATTACACTCAGAAAATGCTTCTTTTGTTGTTGTTGTTGTCGATAATCCTTAAATCCCTATAAGAATATGCAATTAGTTCAAAATAATACCTGGAAAAAAAATATTTATTTAGCTTTAACTAAAAGCTTTTTGCTATGGAGTTTTACGTTAGCTGTTTGTTTATTAGTAGTCGGTTTCCCAATACAAGTTATATTTGCAACAGTAGGTATTTTAGCAACAGTTGTCTTACAGGCTCTATTGCCATCTAGTGCTGTTTTATTAGTAGTCAGTAGTGTTGTTGCATTGAATTCGTTAATAGTTTTTGTCGGGGCAATAATTTTAACCGCAAAGGGTATTCATCCTCAAGAAGTAAGTTGGTTACATTGGTTACATGGCCAAGATAGTTCTGTCAATGATCCTGTCTATGCTTCTTGTCCTCTAACTTGTTCACTTCATTAGTTTTAATTTCTCAGTTTGTTGCTCATAGCTAATATTTGATTGCTATCTATAATTTATACTAGATATATCTTAGTTATTCGAGATATACAGTATTTTTTTCTTACTAACTATAGTCATTCCAAATAGAAACCATATGGATTCAATAGGTAGGGGCGAAAGGCCTTTCGCCCCTACAAATTATGATTCTCAGCCGGTGCATCAACCCTATAGGAATCGCATGAAATTAATTGGAATGACTATATATTTAGTTATGAAGCAATTATCTAAAAAATTCTCATCTTGTAAATTTAGCCTGGATGAGAATTTTTAGTGATTGTAAATAACTCTTGCTCAAGAAATCATCGTAATTTCTGAAAGTGCATAAGGTTTTTGGTGCTACCGAATCAAGACCTATAATTTAAGTAATAAACTGGTTAAAAAATACAGTAAAGCGCGATTGCTAAGCATCAGGCTTGCTTGAACAGAATCTTTAGCTATAAACAATTTGGTACATTAATATTAGAGAAATTTACCGAGTCAGCATTGGGAGAATCAGAATCGCCTGAATTTTCAGAATCTTGTCACTTCCCACTTATTATTTTTACTTAAATTAACTATGTCGTTTTCACAAACAGTTTTTCCTACAAAATTAGCTAAAATCGTTGAGCGCTTTAAACGTCGTTCCAATCCCAAACAAAAATATGAACAATTACTCTGGTATGGAAAAAAATTACCAGTAATGCCAGAAGAAGATAAAATTGCTGAAAATAAAGTTCATGGCTGTGTTTCGCAAGTTTATATTACTGCCACCAAAGAAGATGGCAAAATTTTGTATCAGGGAGATTCTGATGCTCAGTTAGTCAAAGGATTGGTTGCTTTTTTGATTGAAGGTTTAAATGGCTTAACACCAGAAGAAATTATCAAAGTGCAGCCTAACTTTATTGAAGAAACAGGATTACAAGTTAGTCTTACGCCTTCTCGTGCTAATGGTTTTTATAATATTTTTCAAATGATGAAAAAAAAGGCAGCAGAACTTATTTGAATTGATAGTTGATAATTTTAAATGTCAAATAGAACTTTAGGACTGAGTGATAGTCTGTCTAGCTATATACAAGCTATCTCAGTTCAAGAATCAGAAGTCTTAGTAAAACTCAGAGAAGAAACTGCTAAACTTCCTGGAGCTTTAATGCAAATAGCCCCAGAACAAGGACAATTCATGTCATTATTGGTCCAGTTGATAGGGGCAAAAAAGACTTTAGATATAGGAGTTTTTACTGGCTATAGTTCGCTGGTTGTGGCTTTAGCTTTACCAGAAGATGGCAAAATTGTTGCTTGTGATGTTGATGAACATTGTACCGCGATCGCGTATCGTTATTGGCAAGAAGCTGGAGTATCACAGAAAATTGATTTACATCTGGCTCCTGCTTTAGAAACTTTAGATAAATTAATAGCCCAAGGACAAATCAATAGTTTTGATTTTGCTTTTATTGATGCGGATAAAAGAAATTACGATAACTATTACGAAAAATGTTTACAGTTAATTCGTCCTGGCGGTTTAATCGCGATCGATAATGTACTGTGGTCAGGAAGGGTGGCAGATTCTCATTATAGTGATAAGCGAACCATGGCAATTCGAGAATTTAATCAAAAGTTGCATCAAGATCCTAGAGTGAAAATTAGTTTAGTAACCATTGCCGATGGTCTAACTTTGGCATTGAAACTATAAATAAGGAGCGAGGAAAATCCCAAACCCCGCGTTTACCATTACCCAATCTCCAATCCCCAAGACAAAAAAAAGAACCACCTACCAAGATGGGAAATAAAGTAGTGGTTCTGATCAGAATTTGAACTCTCCATTTATTACTTAGGGAGAAATTATAGGTTTTATGCGTTCCGTAATATTTCTTTACATTATTAGGAAGTAAGAAAGTTATTTTTTGTAGCCAAAGAAGTCGATACGGTAGTCAGTGATTTTGACTCCTGTTTGTTCTTCAATCTTCTGTAGTAGATCTTCTGGTAAGGCAACATCAACATCGATTATTTTGTCGGAATCGAGACAATTAACATGACTGTGAGAGTAACTAATATTACCGTAGAGTCTGCCGTCGGATTTTTCTACGCATTCGATAATACCTTGACCTGATAATGCTTCAAGATTTTGGTAAACTGACGTGTGGCCGATTGCTTTTCCTTCTTGATTTAACAGATCGTAGATTGCTCTGGCGGAAAGATGTTCTTGTTTCTCCCAAAGTAATTCTAAGACATAGCGTCTTTGACGACTAACACGCATTCCCAACTCTTGGCAACGAGCGATCGCTTCATCAAAGGAGGTAATTGGCTTGAGATTGGCCTCTGATTTTTTCATAGATGAGGCTGCTAAACTAATACATACTCATTACAGCTTTATATTAACATAACGTTAAAGGGACGTCTTGCTCCTGGTTCTTAAAGAAAGAGGAAACATTTTAATGACTGTCAATATTGCTTTGGATACGAATATTATTGATAGTTTAGATTTATCTCCTATCAAAAAAGCGATCGCGGAGTTACCATCTAATCAAGCGATCGCAGAATATGAACAACAACTACAATTTACAATCAACTATCAATTATCAGCTACAGATCCTAGAGAATTATCAGAAGTTCCTGAAATTAGACTCTGGTTTGTGCGTTTAGATGCCATGTATCCTTGGCTTCCTTTTCTTTTAGATTGGAAATCAGGAGAATTGGCTCGTTATAGTGCGATGTTAGTGCCCCATCAGTTTAGCCGCAGTGAAGGTATTATTTATAATCCCGAAGCTTTAGAAATTTTTGTGATGCAAAAAGTGTTTATCCTATCAGATTGGCTACAAGAAAAAAATATCCCTAGTAATTTTCGTCTGAAGTCTTTTGCTAAGTTATTTGGTTATGAAATTGATGATGCTTTTTTTGAGTCCCTAACTTAAATATTGTCTTAACCAGAATTGAGGTTAAAATACCTTCTCCCAATCTCCCTATCTCTCAACCTCCCTATTCGCCTTAGGGATCATATAATTAATTGAAGAAATCATAATTAAGAGGTAGAGCGTGGCTACTATTGCAGTAATTGACTACGATATGGGAAATCTACACTCTGCTTGTAAAGGGTTGGAGAAAGCAGGGGCAAAAACCAATGTAACCGATTCGACCGAGGATATTGCCCAAGCAGATGCGGTAGTGTTACCAGGAGTGGGTGCTTTCGATCCAGCTATGCAACATATTCGAGAGCGTAATTTAGCAGAACCTATCAAGGACGCGATCACGTCTGGCAAGCCTTTTTTGGGCATTTGTTTGGGTTTACATATTCTCTTTGATGGCTCAGAAGAAGGTACAGAAGCGGGTTTAGGAATCATTCCTGGGATGGTAAAACGCTTTAGGAGTGAACCAGGAATTACAATTCCCCATATGGGTTGGAATCAATTAGAATTAGCTCAACCAGATTGTCCTTTATGGCAAGAAATAGCTCCTGGTTCTTACGTTTATTTCGTTCATTCTTATTATGTAGAACCGCTAGACAATTCTGTTTGTGCGGCAACTGTAACCCATGGCTCACAAAAAGTTGCAGCTGCGATCGCAAAAGACAATCTCATGGCGGTGCAATTTCACCCCGAAAAGTCTTCTGATACTGGCTTACAAATCCTTTCTAATTTTGTCAGTTTGGTTAAAAGTCAAGTTCTTGTTTAATTTATTTGTAGGATGGGTATTGCCCTCCTTACCAGTTACTGGCTTTGTTAGCAAACTTTTCTCAAATTTTGTAATAGTTATTTAACTATTTTCTTTATTGTATCTTGTCAGATAAATGATTTAAAAGCAATTCCTTGATCGATTAAGGTAGATGATAAAAGAGGATCATTATAAATAGCTTCGGTTTCTTTTGGTCCAGCATACAAAAAAGTATTATTGTTGATATTCTGGAAGCGGTGAAATTCCATTCCCTGCTTGGCTCCAACACCATAGAGATAAAATTCGGGAATATCGATTCCTTGAGCGTCAAAACCTTCTGCTTGCCATTTATCTTTTTGAGCAGAATTTTTAGCGAAGATAGCATTATATTCTTCTGTACTAACAAAAAAGTAAGTACCAGGTACGTCAATACTTGTTAGACGGAAAAAAGGTTCAAGATCTTCTCCAGGTTCGGTACTAGCAGAAAAAACAGGATTTCCATTATTTTCTAAAGCAAAAGTTTGATTAAATTGAGGATTTGCTAAGATGGCGTCCTTTTCTTCCGTGCCGACAAAGAGGTCAGTACCTGTCTCCAAAGTCCTATTGCGAAAACGAAATAACGCAGCTGATTTTCCGCGATCGCGTACAAATAGATCTACACTATCGTTAGTATCATTTGGTACGAGGTTACTAGCTCTCGAGAAAAATACAACATATCTCCCATCGGCACTGAGCGATGGATCAAAATTAATGAGCGACAGTTTATTAATTAACGGATTTCCAGGAGAACCATCTGTAGCAACAGAGACTAACTCCGTGATTCCCGTCTGCCGATCTCTGACAAATATATCGGGACTATTATTGGTATCACCTGATACAAGGTTACTGGCTTCCGAGCCAAAAGCCACATACCTTCCATCAGCACTTATCGATGGTTCTCCCCACCCATAACGATCACTATTTTTATTTCCAGGGGTACCATTAGAAGCAACAGAGACTAATTCTGTAACTCCTGTCTGAAGGTCTCTGATAAATGTTTTTCGGTCATAACTTTCATAATATGCATCACGAGCATCATAATATGCAGTTTCGTCGTTGTAATCATCGGAATAATTAGGGAAAGGAGCTAATAATCGAGAATCATAAGCACTAAAAGCTATATACCTTCCATCAGCACTTATCGATGGAATTCCAGGTCTCCAATAATCATCAGAAAAATCATTAGAGATAACAGAGACTAATTCTGTGGTTCCCTGCTGGAGATCTCTGACAAATATATCAAAATCATTATCGTTATCATTTGGGACAAGATTACCAGCTGCCGTCATAAAAGCTACATACCTGCCATCAGGACTTATCGATGTTACCCAAGAATAACTACCAGTAGTATTATTTGCAGGGGTACCATCGGTCGCAACCGAGACTAATTCTGTAAATCCTGTCTGCCGATCTCTGACAAATTTCTGTAGTTGATAATAATTATATGGCTCAAAACTATTATTATTTGGTACAAGGTTACTTGACCAAGAGGAAAAAGCAACATACCTTCCATCATCACTTATCGATGGCCACAAACTATCGTCATTAGCCAAAGTTCCATCAGTAGCAATAGAAACTAATTCTGTAGTTCCTGTCTGCCGATCTCTGACAAATATATCAACCGCATTGTTAGTGTCATCAGGTACGAGATTACTAGCAGCAGAATAAAAAGCGACAAACCTGCCATCGCTACTCATCGAAGTCAATATACTGTAATCATTGCCAGGAGTACCATCAGTAGCAACCGAGACCAATTCTGTGACTCCTGTCTGTAAATCTCTAACAAATACATCTACACTATCATTGGTATCATTAGGTACTAGGTTAGTAGCACCCCCTGAAAATGCGACATATCTGCCATCGGCACTTATCGAAGGTAGGTGACTGTATCCCGATTCACGCGTGCTCACTCCACTGGCAGGAGTCCCATCAAAACCGATAGTTATGAGACTTGTCTGTCCCTGAAAATTCTGATTATTCATTAGTAATAGATTACTTCTAGCTGGATAACCTAAATTTCCCCAAATCGAAGTAAAATTTTTACCTGTTGATTAGCCTAAATAGAGTTCTCGAAAGTGACTTTCATTTCGACGTTTATGATGAACGAGTATCTCTTGTGCGATCTATTGAAAGTGAAAATCGCTTTAATTTTAGATCTGCTTAGAGGTATATTAGGCAATGCCTACCCTACCGATCTTGCTGAAACTGAAAAATCAACATAATAAAGCAAAAGTATAGCTATGATTCAGTTTCTGACCCTTATTTTTTAATGTAGGATTTTTCCCTATTCCCTATTCCCTATTCCCTGCGCCGTTAGGCGCTAATAACTAAATCTTGAGAATATACGGCAATCGACAATTAAAAACCTTACCAGGACAAAATACTCGCCCGACTTCTGCTAGAGTGCGAGAAGCTTTATTTAATATTTGGCAGGGTCAAATTACTGATTGTTCCTGGCTAGATCTTTGTGCTGGTAACGGCTCTATGGGTGCGGAGGCTTTATGTCGTGGTGCAATTGAAGTAGTAGGAATTGAAAAAAATATCAAAGCTTGCAATATCATCAAGCAAAATTGGCAAAAAGTAGCGACAACAGACCAAAAGTTTCGGGTAATTCGTGGTGATGTTACTGTTAAACTCCAGGTTCTGAAACAACAAAAGTTTGACTTGATTTATTTTGATCCTCCCTATGATAGTAATCTCTATCAACCTGTAATTAACGCGATCGCGTCTTTAGAGTTACTGACGCCAGAAGGTAAAATCGCGGTAGAACATAATCCTCGCTTTTGGCAAGCCTGTGACATTAAAGGTTTAGAAATTTATCAAGAGAAAAGCTACGGTAATACATCATTAACTTTTTATCGTTACAGTAATATGTCAGGTGATAAGTGATAGCGAAAAACAACAAATTTCTATTGTAAGTTTCTTTATATCTACCTATAAAAATAGATTTTTATGCTTAAGTTCTAAAATCATTTCATTCTTCGGAACAAAGCCTAAACCTTCATAGACCGATTTCCCGTGAGGTGAAGCGTGAAGAATAGCATGAGTACAATTAAGAGAATGAAGATAATCGATCGCCTTTTTAGTTAATTTAGTGGCAATTCCCTGACGACGGTAATCAGATTCGACATAAACGTTCCAGATATAACCATACTGGCGAAAATCAGGTTTAAACAACATAGGATACAAACCCGCAAAAAGCTGACAACTAGTACCGCTGCGCGGAATTCAAAATTCAAAATTCAAAATTCAAAAGTCTTTTAACACAAAGGTTTCAAGCTTTTTGAATGGGTGTTGTATTTACGCCCACGACCAC
>JAAUYH010083603.1_pt1 | contig 11262 bp, 10 predicted proteins | sample 7278061 | NCBI WGS metagenome assembly JAAUYH01 (sample SAMN14350203, study PRJNA611818) | marine sediment metagenome | isolation source: surface marine sediment (0.6m) | place: French Polynesia: Moorea | collected 2018-08 | reverse complement strand
GTCATGCGCGACTACTTCTCCCACACCGACCCGATGCTGGCGGGCCTGTGGGGCGGCGTGCGCGGCGCCCTGCCCGAGCTGCGCCCGCTCTACGACCCGTATCTGGAGGACGCCTCCAAGACGGCCAATTGCGATCAGCGCTTCCTGCGACAGGCGGTGTGGCCGACCGTCCGGCAGAGCGTCTGCAGCCATGACAGCACCTTCCGGGTCCTGGGGGCGGAGCCGTTTCCCGAAGGCGCTGAGCTGCCGCCGGGCCGGCATGTCGGCCAGGACATGGTGGTCTGGAGACCGCCGGCGATCGGCGGGGTGACCGATCGGACCGGCGGCAGGAGCGCCATCCGGCGACGCAGCCGGTTCATCTACGCCCTGACCACGACTTCCGGCGAAGCCCGGGTGCTGGCGGAGTTCCTGGCAGCCAATCTTCCCGATGCCGAGGTGCACCACCGCCGCGACGCTCCGGACGATGCCGGCGCGCGCTCGCCGGAGGCATCGGTCATACGGCGCTTCAACACCGGTGGCGGCCTGCGCGGTCTGCGCGGCTTCTGGCGACGGAAGCTGGCCTTCGATCTCCACGGCGCGACCGACCGCTATGTCGAAACGGATCACACCCTGCCGCTCGCGGGCCTGATCGAGAACCTCGACCTGCTGGGCGACGGCATTCGGGCCGACATCGTCGCGCTGCGCCGTCCCGAGGAGCAGATCCTGCGCGAGTTGATGGCCACGGACCCAGCGGAACCCCTCGCCCTCGACCCGCAATTCCCGCAGACCATCGTCGACGCCGCGCCCTATCTGGAGGCCGGCCGGCTCGGGCTCAGCCATTGGTATGCGACCGAGATGGCGGCGCGGGCGTCGTACTACTTCCACCTGTTGAGCAAGCATCCGACCATCCGGGTCCACTGGATCGGCCTGGAGGCGCTGTGCGATCCGGCGGGCGCGGCGCGGTTTCTCGGCTCCCTCGGCCGCCCGGCCGAGGTGACGACCTTGCGTCTGTCCGAAGGCCTCACGGCCCCGGCATCCCCGAAGGACGCCGCGGAGGTTCAGGCGCTCATGGAGCGATTGCCGCTGCAGTCGCGGCGGCGGGCGCTCGAATTCCTGCAGTCCGGTCGCCGGCTCGGCCGACCGCCACCGGCCCGCGGCCCGTCCCGTCAGGCGTCGAGCGGGTAGCCGAACCTTTCGAGTTGCGGGGTGATCTTGTCGGCGATGGCCGCCTTGGCTTCGTCGTCGAGCGAGTCCCGCCAGCCCCCGCGCCGGCCCGACCGGAAGAAGCCGTCGCCGGCGCCGTTGCGGGCCGTCTCGGCGCTCTTCAGCCGGTCGAAATCGGTCGCCTCCCACATCGCCGCGAGATCGGCCGCCCGGTGGTCGACGCTCAGCAGGTCCAGGGCCGAGACCAGCGCTGTGTCCCGGCCCTCGCCGATCAGATCCTCATAGCGCAGCACGATGGCGCGATCCGGTTGCGTGCGAAGGAAGGCGTCAAGCTCCGCGACATGCTGGCCCCAGGCCTCGCCGACGGCGGTCGCGACACGGCCCAGCGGCGGCTTGCCCTTCGCGAAGTCCGGCTCGGTGCGCATGCGGTGGTGCCACAGCGAGATCCCCACATCGCGCGGGTCGCGCACGATGAACACGAACCTGGCCTCGGGGAACAGGGCGGCGAACAGGGCACCGTTCTTCAGGATCGAGTTGTCGTTCAGCCCGGTATGGGTGGTTTCCGGCGTGACGCCGTAGGACATCAGGCTCAGCAGGGCCTGGCGCAGCAGGTCGCCGGTGAAGGCGCCGGGATTGAAGCGGACGCCCTGGTTCGCGGTGCGCGCGTCGAAGGTCTGCACGACCCGCTCGTAGCGCTGCGCCAGGGCGGAAAACTCCTGGATCAGGGTCAGGACGTGATGCTCGCTCGGACAGTTGATCGCCGGGTGGGCGTCGAGCAGCATCTGCAGGAAGGTGGTCCCGGACTTGTTGAAGCCGCTGACGAAGAAGCGCTGCATGATCCGGGGACGGTCCCGAGTTGGGAAGGGTCCCGTGGCGCCCCTATGGCAGGAAGGCCGCCGCGTGACCGGTTCGGATGCCACACCGGAGTATCCGTCGGCCCGCTAACAATCCGTTAAATGCGGCCTGGCGGCGGGCCGTCAGAGCGGCGAGTCCTCGATGGTCACATGCTTGGCATAGAAGGCGATGCGGCCGGCGAGGTCGGACGCGAACGCCAGCGGCTCTGGATAGGACCAGGCGATCTTCGGCACCTCGACCGCGCCGTCGGCGTCGACCAGATCGAAATAGACGGCGTCGCCCTTGAGCGGGCAGTGGCTGGACTGCCCGGGATCGGGGCGCAGCCGCGGCGTCACGTCCTCCGGCGGCAGGTACAGCACCGGGTCGTAGAGGTCCTTGCCCGCCTCCAGCACCCGCACCGCCCCGGTGCTCTCGGCCAGCATCTCGCCGTCGCGCCAGATCGCGATGCGGCGCTCGACCGGCTTGATCCGCATGAAATGGCGCGGTTCAGCCGGGTTGTGAATGGCGTCGCTCACCAGAGTGGTATCGGTCATCGCGGACATGCGTTCCTGCTTGGCGTCGTTGCCATGATAGCAGATGCGCCACAGCGCGCAGCGGCTGGGCCGCCACGCCCGGATGCATGTCCGCCCAGTGCTCCCGGCGTCACCTCACCCGACGCTCGGGGCTCGCGCCGTCTTCCCGATCAAGCCGCCGCCGGATGCCACCCGGCGTCCGCCCAGATCTCGCCACTGACCGCCTGGTTGGTGATCATGAAGCAGATCGCATCGGCGATCTCTTCCGGCTTGATCAGACGTCCCAGCTGGGTGTCGGGCAGCACGTATTTGGCGACGTATTCCTTGCCCATCGCCTGCAGGATCGGCGTGTCGGTGAAGCCCGGATGGATGATCGAGCACCGCACGCCGTGGAAGATCGCTTCCTTCATCAGGGTCGATGCCGCGCCCTCCAGCGCCGCCTTGGTTGACGCGTAGGAGATCTGACCCTTGTTGCCCTGCGAGGCGACGGATCCGATGAACACGATCGCCCCTTCCATCTCCTCGGTCGGGCCCCATTTCCGCAGGCCGCGGCCGAACCGGCTCTCCGCCGTCCGGGCGATCATCTCCATCGCCCAGTAGATCGGCGCGACGTAATTCACCTCGGCGACCTGGCGGAAGGTCTCCTCGGGATAGATGCTGGCGCTCCCGGTCGCCTTGTCGACCTTGACCGCCAGGGCGTCGCGAACGATGCCCGCCGCCGGCACGCAGATATTCACCTGACCGTGTTCCGCGCAGACCTCGTCGTAGACGGCGCGGCGAAAACCCGAATCGGTGGTGTCGCCGAGATAGGGCTTGGCGACATCCCGCCCGGTATCGTCATTGATACGCTCGGCGGCATCGACGACCCGGTCATCCATGTCGACCATGGCCACGTGCCCGGCCCCGCGCCTGACCAGCTCCTTGCAGACGGCATGCCCGATACCCCCGGACGCACCGGTAACGACGGCAACCTTCTCGCTGATGTTCATGATCAAACTCCGCAATTGGCCAAGGACGTCCACCCATGACCCAGACGGTCGGGACGCCTTACCAAAGAGCTAATATACTAAACAATTTTGTGCAATGCAGCAAGTCCTGTTGCGTCGCACAATGACGGTTCGCGACGTGAAAGCCAATCCGCCGATATCACAGAGTTTATAAGCTATTGGCCAATACGTCTTAACGTTGCAGACGCGAAGCCTCGATCGCCATGAGCACGCGCTCCGGTGTCGCCGGGGCGTTCAGCTGCGGCACTGCACCATCGCCGCCCGCCGCGGCGACGGCGTCCTTGAGCGCCAGGAAGGCGGAGATGGCCAGCATGAAGGGCGGCTCGCCGACCGCCTTGGAGCGGTGGATGACGTCTTCCCGGTTGGGGTTGCCGTGCATCAGGGTGACGCGGAACGCGGTCGGAATGTCACCGGCCGTTGGGATCTTGTAGGTCGAGGGGGCATGGGTCTTGAGGTGGCCCTTCTCGTCCCACCACAGCTCCTCGGAGGTCAGCCAGCCGAAGCCCTGGACGTAGCCGCCCTCGACCTGGCCCAAATCGATCGCCGGATTGATGCTGTCGCCGCAGTCGTGGAGGATGTCGACCCGGGTCAGCCGGTGCTCGCCGGTCAGGGTATCGACCATCACCTCGCTGACCGCGGCCCCGTAGGCGTAGTAGTAGAACGGCCGGCCGCGCCCGGCCTCGCGGTCCCAGGAGATCTTCGGGGTCTTGTAGAAGCCGGTCGAGCTGAGCGAAACCCGGTTCATGTAGGACAGCTTGGCGAGCTGTCGGAAGCTCAATTCATGGCCAGCACCACGGACCATACTGTTATCAAAAACAACATCTTGTCGGTTCATCCTGAAGTGATCTGCGAAGGCCTTCGCCATGCGGTCCTTGATGGTGCGTGCGGCGGTGCGGGCCGCCTGGCCGTTCAGGTCGGTACCGGAAGAGGCGGCGGTCGGCGACGTGTTCGGCACCTTGGCCGTCGTGGTCGCGGTGATGCGCACCCGCTCAACGTCGATCTGGAACTCCTCGGCGACGATCTGGGCGACCTTGGTGTAGAGCCCCTGCCCCATCTCGGTGCCGCCGTGGTTCAGGTGCACGCTGCCGTCCTGGTAGACGTGCACCAGGGCGCCGGCTTGGTTGAGATGGGTGACGGTGAAGGAGATGCCGAACTTGATCGGCGTCAGCGCCAGCCCCTTCTTGAAGCGGTCGTGCGACCCGTTGAAGGCGTCGACCTCCACCCGCCGCTCGGCATAGCCGCTGGAGCGCTCCAGGGCCGGGATCAGCTCCGGCAGGATGTTGTCGGTGATCTTCTGGTGGTAGGGCGTGGTGTTGCGGGCGCGCTTGCCGTAGAGGTTGGCCTTGCGCACCTCCAGCGGGTCGCGGCCCAGGGAGCGGGCGATCTCGTCCACCACGTGTTCGATCGACACCATGCCCTGCGGCCCGCCGAAGCCGCGCATGGCGGTGTTGCTGACCGTATGGGTCTTGCAGCGATGGCCGGTGATGGTGGCGGCCGGCAGGTAGTAGGCGTTGTCGGCGTGGAACATCGCCCGGTCGACGATGGCGTTGGAGAGGTCCGGCGACATGCCGCAACGCCCGGCCAGCTCCATCTCCAGGGCCAGGATGCGGCCCTCGGCGTCGAATCCGACCTCGTAGCGGGTCAGGAAGTCATGCCGCTTGCCGGTCATGATCATGTCGTCGTCGCGGTCCAGGCGCAGCTTGACCGGGCGGCGGGTGCGGTCGGCCAGCAGCGAGGCGATGCAGGCGATCAGCGCCGGCTGGGTCTCCTTGCCGCCGAAGCCGCCGCCCATGCGCCGCACCTCCACCGTCACCGCGTTGTCCGGCCGAGCCAGCACCTTGGCGATCAGGTGCTGCACCTCCGAGGGGTGCTGGGTGGAGGAATGCACCAGCAGGTCGCCGTCCTCCTGTGGCAGGGCATAGGCGACCTGGCCTTCCAGGTAGAAATGGTCCTGGCCGCCGATCTCCAGCTCGCCCCTGAGGCGATGCGGCGCCTTGGCCAGCTCCGCCTTGCTGTCGCCGATGTGGAAGGTCAGCGGCGGCGAGACGAACAGCCCCTTCTCCCAGGCCTCGCGCACCGAGATCACCGCCGGCAGGTCGTGATACTCGACCCGGATCAGCGCCGCCGCGGCCCGCGCCTGGGCGACGGTCTCGGCGGCGACGGCGGCGACCGACTGGCCGGCATACTGCACCAGGCCGTCCGCCAGCACCGGGTCGCCCGGGAAGACCGGGCCGATATCCACCTCGCCCGGCACGTCGGCGGCGGTCAGCACGGCGTGCACGCCGGGCGCCGCCTCCGCCGCAGTGGTGTCGATCTTGGCGATCCGGGCATGCGGCCGGTCCGCCATCAGCACATGGGCCATCAGCGTGCCGGGCAGCTCCGGGATGTCGTCGGTGTAGACCGCCTCGCCGCAGACGTGCTTGGCCGCGCTGTCATGGGGCAGCGCGGTGGCGACGCCGCCCCGGATCGCATCCGGCCGGCGCGGCGGGCGGGCATCGTCAGCCATGGGCGGCCTCGGACAGCAAATCGGCCTGGCCGGTGCTCTCCAGGTAGAAGCGCAGCACCAGGTTGCGGGCGACCAGGGCGCGGTAGCCGCTGCTGGCCCGCATATCGGTCAGCGGCTGGAAATCCTCGTTAAGCGCCGGCAGCGCCGCGGTCACGGCTTCAAGCGCCCACGGCTGGCCGATCAGCGCGTTCTCGAGATGGGTGGCCCGTTTGGGGATCGCCGCCATGCCGCCGTAGGCGGCGCGGATCTCGGAGACCGTCTCGCCGTCCAGGGTCACGGCGAACCCGGCGGCGACGGCCGAGATGTCCTGATCGAAGCGTTTTGACACCTTGTAGGTGGCGTAGCGCGCGCCCGGCTTCGGCAACGGCAGCCGCAGGCCGGCGACGAACTCGCCCGGCGCCAGTGCCGTCTTGCGGTAATCGAGATAGAACGCCTCCAGAGGCAGCACGCGGCTGCCCTCCGCGCTCTCCAGCACCACCTCGCAGCCATAGGCGATCAGGGCCGGCATGCTGTCGCCGATCGGCGAGCCGTTGGCGACGTTGCCGCCCATGGTGCCGGCATTGCGGATCTGCACCGAGCCGAGCCGCCGCACCAGCGTGGCGAAGCCCGGATAATGCGGCTCGATGGCCGGCAGCACGTCGGTATAAGCTGCGCCGGCACCGATCTGCAGAGCGCCGGCGCTCTCGGCAATGCCGGCGAGACCGGCCACCTCGCCCAGATAGATCATGGTCTCCGGGCGCCGGTGCTGCTTGGTGACCCACAGCCCGACATCGGTGCCGCCGGCCAGGAGCCAGGCCTCCGGACGCTGCGCCAGCACCTGGCTGAGCTCGCTCATGCTGCGGGGCGAAAAGCACTGTGTCCCAGCACCCTCGACCGCCAGCATGCCCTGCCGCCGGGTCGACCGGAGCAGCGCCGCGGTCTCGGCCTCGGCGGCGGAGAACTGGTCGTCGCGGCCGCCGTCATACATGCGCTCCGCCGCCTCCAGGATCGGCTGGTAGCCGGTACAGCGGCAGAGGTTGCCGGCCAGCGCGTCGCAGGTCTCCGCCCGCCCCGGGTCCTCGTGCTCGCGGAACAGGGCGAACATCGACATGACGAAACCGGGGGTGCAGAAGCCGCATTGCGAGCCGTGGCAATCGACCATCGCCTGCTGCACCGGATGCAGGCCGCCATCCGGGCGCTTCAGATCCTCGACGGTGACGAGCTGCTTGCCGTCCAGGGTCGGCAGGAACTGGATGCAGGCGTTGACCGCGCGGTAGCGCACGCGACCATCCACCAGCTCGCCCAGGGCGACGGTGCAGGCCCCGCAATCGCCCTCGGCACAGCCCTCCTTGGTGCCGGTGCGGCCGGAGGCCCGCAGCCATTCGAGCACGGTGGTCATCGGGTCGGCATCCGCCACCGTCACCACCTCGCCGCCCATTATGAACCGAATGCTGCCTGTCATGCCCGGCGACCGTTGTTCTTCCTTGCAGTCCGGAGAGCCGAAGTATCCGCCAACCTCCCCGCCGCCGCAATGCGCCGGTAGCACCATGCCAAGGATGCGCTCCGACTTGCCCAGCTCCTGGTATCAGTTGAGAATGCGGGTGCCGTTCAAATGCCCCGCAAGACGATCGTGGTCGATCTCTATACCCGCATCAAAGAGCAGCCGGCGGACGTCCTGGATGCAATTGCCAAGTCCATGGAGACCCGGGCAGGCGAGCCGGCCATGCGTGACATCTGCGCCAGCTATCTGGGCGCGATCCGCCTTCCGGATGAGGCTCGCATCCTCGAGGTCGGCTGCGGCAACGGCGCCGCGACCAGGCTCATCGTTGAGCACCTGGATCCGGCCGAGCTGGTCGGCGTGGACCCGTCCGCCGGGCTCATCGAGATGGCGGTGGCGGCGTTTTCCGATGAGCCGAGGGCCGCTTTCACGGTCGGCGACGCCGTCGATACCGGCCAGCCCGCGGAGAGCTGCGACCTCGTCATCGCGCACACCGTCTACTCGCATCTGACGGCGCCGGATGCCGCGCTCGCCGAGGCGCACCGTGTGCTCAAACCCGGCGGTCGGTTGGTCATCTTCGACGGTGACTATGCAACGATCACCGTGGCCCTGTTCGACGGCGATCCGTTGCAGGCGGCAATCGATGCCGTGCTCCGCAATCTCGTGCATGCGCCGTACATCATGCGCCGGCTCCCGGCGCTGGCCATCGCGGCGGGTTTCGATGTGCAGGAGGTACGGCCGCACGGATATGTCCAAACGGCATCGCCCGACTACCTGTTGTCACTGATCTCGCGGGGGCTTTCCGCGGCAGCGAGCAGCGATGAGATCGGCAGCGGACTCGTGGACGGATTCCTGCACGAGGCACGGCGCCGGGTCGAGTCGAAGGCATTCTATGGAGCGATCCTCTTCCTCAGCCTGTTCGCCCGGAAGACCGGCTGAGGCTTCAGGCCCACGCCGAACGCCCTGCCCGCTTGCCAGCGGCGGTCGTTTCTTGTTGTCATGTTCGGCTCGAATTGCCAGGAGGCCGGACCGCGGTGGCGGCGAACAGATCCCTCTCCCTGTCGGAGCTGAACGCGATACCCGCAGCGCAGTTCGTCGCGCATCTGGGCGAGGTGTTCGAGCACTCGCCGTGGGTGGCCCGGCGGGCGGCGGTCGGCCGGCCGTTCTCCAGCGTCGGCGTGCTGCACGACGTGATGGTGGCGGCGGTGCGGGCCGCCGGGCCGGAGGCGCAGGACACGCTGATCCGGGCGCATCCGGATCTGGCCGGCAAGGCGGCGCGGGCCAAGGACCTCTCCGACGCCTCGACCGGCGAGCAGGCCTCGGCCGGGCTCGATTCCCTCTCCGAGGAAGAGTACGAGCGCTTCGACCGGCTCAACCGGACCTACCAGGAGAGGTTCGGCTTCCCGTTCATCATCGCCGTCAAGGGGCTCGACAAGACGGCCATTCTCACCGCTTTCGAGCACCGCATCGGCAACGACGAAGAGACCGAGCGGCAGACCGCGCTGGAGCAGATCGCGCGCATCGCCCGCATCCGGCTGGGCGATCTGGTCCATGATGACGGCCTGCCCGGCGAGCCGGCGCCACCCGCTCCGGAGCCTGTCGAAGAGTCAAGGAAGGGACATTCCATGGGGCGCCTGACCACCCATGTTCTGGACACCGCCCACGGGGTGCCGGCGGCGGGGCTGAAGATCCACCTGATCCGGATCGAGGCCGGCATCAAGCAGCACCCGCTGAAGACCGTCATCACCAATTCCGACGGCCGCTGCGACGCGCCACTGCTGGAGGGCGACGCGCTGAGTGCCGGCCTGTACGAGCTGCTGTTCGAGGTCGGCGCCTATTTCCGCGAGCGCGGCCTGCTGCTGCCGGAGCCGGTGTTCCTCGACGAGATCCCGATCCGCTTCTCCATCGCCGACCCCGGCGCCCACTACCACGTGCCGCTGCTGGTCAGCCCGTGGAGCTACAGCACCTACCGGGGAAGCTGAGGGGCGGCAGACGTTTCGGCCTCAGCCGACCGGCGCCGCCTCCAGCATGCCCTCGGCCACGCCGAGCCAGCATTCATAGCTGTCCGAGCCGAACAGCACGAAGCGGATCTCCGTCAGCTCGCCGGCATGATGCCGGCAGGTGTCGAAGGCGATGGCCGCGGCGTCGGCTGGGGGGTAGCCGTAGATGCCGCAGGAGACGGCCGGGAATGCGATCGTCTTGAGACCGTGTTCGTTGGCGAGGTCGAGCGACGAGCGGAAGGCGGCGGCGAGGACCGGCGCCGAAGCCTCCGCCGATTGGTAGACCGGGCCCACGGTGTGGATCACGAACCGGGCCGCCAGGTCGAAGCCCGGGGTGATCCGCGCCTCGCCGCGCGGACAGCGCACGCCGTGGCTCACCTCCGGCACCTTGCGGCAGGCGTCCAGCAGCGCCGGACCGGCGGCGTTGTGGATTGCGCCGTCAACGCCTCCGCCGCCCAGCATGCGCTCGTTGGCGGCGTTGACGATGGCATCCACCGCCACCTTGGTGATGTTGCCCTGTTGAATGAGCGCGGTGCAGGTGTCCCGAAGGACGAAGCGCTTCATGATTTGACCTCCCGGCGTTCGCTCCAGCCTCTCGCCATACGTGTCTCCAGTGGCGCACCGCTGGCCAGGCGCCGGGGACCCGACACTCGCCTCAATGCGGTTGGTTGCCGGGTCTGGATGTCCGATGCCCGAGGACGTGCATTTTGGCACGAATTCGCCGTCGCTCCGCCTTGATTTCACGGGGAATGCAGCCCATGTATTAGCGACGGCTAATTTATGGTTAAGAGACGATGACCGGCCCCGATCCGCTGGACGTCAGCCCCTATCTGACCCTGCCGCGCCGCGACCTGCGAACGGCCTGCAAGGCGGCGATGCGTCATGCCAATCGTCGCACGCCCTGCGGCGCCTGCCCGATCGCCGATATCTGCGCCAAGACCGATGCCCCGGTTGACCAGGTCTCTCGACGCAACTCGCCCGATACCCTGCCAAGGGCGGCCCTGAAAGCGTCCCGGGAAACCGAAGCGGTCTGCATCGCGGTCTGATCCCGAAGCGATGACAGGTTCTACACGCGGTTACCGACCGCGCTTCGTCATCCCCCGTCAGGTTCCGATTGCTCGCTCCGCAGATGCCGGTCGAGATTGTCGAGCGCGGCATCAAGCCCGGCCCGGCTGCCGGCAATCATGTCGGCCCCGTCGAACGCGGCGATCTGATCGGTCAGCGTGAGGCGCGTGCCGCCCGCCCCGGTATCGACCTGCACCGAGATCAGCGATGCGGACAGGCGACGATCGCCGGCCTCCACCACCTCCGAGAAGACGATGCGCCGGTCGGGCACGATGTCCAGATAGCGGGCCTCGACCCGGAAGCGGAGATCGCCGACCCCGCCGCACAGGCTGATGTCGCGCCCACCGATACGAAAATCCGCTTCAAGGTACTCGATCGCCTGGTCCGGCGAGGGAACGGCCCAGCGTTTCCGCGCCTCGGGATCCGCCCAGGCGACGAAGACCCGTTGCGGCGCGGCGGCGTAACTGCGCTCCAGCACGAATGTCTCGTGCGCGACAGTCCGCTGCAGCGCGTCGTGCCGGGTCACGGCGCTCGGTCCCTCGGTTGTCCAGCGGCGTCGCCAGCCCGACCGTCGCGCAGAACGCGCGCCAGCAGGTCGAACATGGACTCCCAGGCCTTCAGCGTGAACGCCTCATAGGCGGCCCAGTCGGGATGCAGTTCGTGGACCAGGGTCAGCAGGCAGCCGTCGCCGTCGCGC
>JAAUYH010222584.1_pt1 | contig 11265 bp, 4 predicted proteins | sample 7278061 | NCBI WGS metagenome assembly JAAUYH01 (sample SAMN14350203, study PRJNA611818) | marine sediment metagenome | isolation source: surface marine sediment (0.6m) | place: French Polynesia: Moorea | collected 2018-08 | reverse complement strand
TAAAACTCTTCGGAGGTATTGAGGCCATCGAAGGCGCCAGTACTCCTACCACAGCTTCCAGAGGTCGTCGTATCCAGGGGTCCGGTATCAATCCGTTCTCCACGGATCTCGACTTTGTGAACCTGCAGACTGTCGGTTCTCCGGTAGTACAGAGCTTTATCCGAAAAGGGGTGAACTTCAGCTCCGTATTCGGAAAGCTGGATTACAACTTCGATGAGAAATATTACCTGACCGGGGTACTCCGACGCGATGGTTCCTCCGTATTCGGGGAAAACAACCGATACGGTACCTTCCCTGCGGTCTCCGGTGCCTGGAGGGTGATTGCTGAGCCATTCATGGAAAATCAGAACATCTTTACAGATCTTAAGATCCGTGGTGGATGGGGTCAGATGGGTAACTCCAACAACGTGAACCCGGCCAACCAGTTCTCCCTTGCAGGGATCAACATCGGAAACACGATCTATCCTATAGATGGTCAGAACAGCGGTGCAAATGAAGGTTTCGCCACGACGCGTATCGGGAATCCGGATGCGAAATGGGAAACTTCCACCACGCTGAACATTGGATTTGATGCAACCATCCTGGACGGTCATGTTGACGTTATCCTGGACTGGTGGAAGAAAGATACGGAAGACCTTCTCTTCACCGTCCCACTGGCCGGTGTTACCGGTAACTTTGCATCAGCTCCTTCTCGTAACGTGGGGGAAATGCTCAACCAGGGGGTTGACTTCCAAATCGTCGGACGCGGAAATATTACTGAGGACCTCAGGTTCAATGTAACGATCAACAACTCCTTCCTGAAGAATGAGGTAGTTGCCTTTGCTCCTGGAATTGAATTCCTGGATGGCCCTGGATACAGGGGTATCTTCCCAACCCGAAACCAGGTTGGAAAGCCACTGTCTTCTTTCTTCGGATATGATGTAGTCGGATACTTCAACTCTCAGGCCGAGGTGGATAGCGCTCCTACTCAGGACGGAGCCGGCGTAGGACGTTTCCGTTACAGGGACGTCAACGGCGACGGAGCCATTACTCCTGATGACAGAACGTATCTCGGAGATCCTGTACCAGAGTACTCCGGGGGTGCAACGCTGTCGCTCAACTACAAGCAGCTTACTTTTGAAACCTACTGGGCATGGGTAAGCGGTGTTGAGATCTTCAACATGAGTAAGTGGTTCCGCGATTTCTTCGGTACCTTCGAAGGTTCGGCCAAAGGTGTTGCAGCACTGCAATCCTGGACTCCTGAACTGGGGAATAATGCAGCTGCACCGATCTGGGAAAGTGCTTCAAACCTTTCTACCAGTGGGGCTTCCAACAGCTGGTATGTAGAGGACGGGGATTATGTCCGTTTGCAGCGTATTGCACTGTTTTATAATTTCGGGGATGCGATCAAAGAATCCCTTGGAGTTAACAAGTTTGAGATTGGTATCTCTGCGAACAATATCTGGACCATTACCAACTATAGCGGACTCGATCCTGTTGTAGGTGGGGATGCGGATATTACCTTTGGTGTGGATGTGGGTAACTGCCCCGTCACTCCTTCTTATCTCTTTAACGTAAACATCGGACTGTAAAACTTTAAAGATGAGTAAGATGAAAACTAATTTTTTGAATATATTTGAAAAAAAAGTTATGAAAACAAACAAATTGATTGCGCTTTTCGCGGCAGGTCTCCTTACGGTAGGGGCCTGTAGCGATGAGTTTCTCGATGTCCCTCCGGCGAATTCCCTGGGGGATGCTCAGCTACAAACAAAAGATGGGGTTGAAGGGCTTCTGATTGGAACCTATGCCGCCTTGAACGGGGTATTCGGGAACCGATTTGAAGGACCCAACCACTGGGTAACCGGAGCCATCCTGGGCGGAGACGCCAATAAGGGAACAGATGCCGGGGATTACTCTTCCATTAACCCTGTTCAGCGCTTCGAGCACGATGCGACTCAGGGGGATTTGAATAACCTTTGGAGAGGACGTTTCGAAGGTGTATCAAGGGCCAACAAAGTAATTGCTACGGCAAATGCTATTCAGGATCAGCTCACTGCTGCCGATTATGCCCGGATCACGGGTGAAGCCCGTTTGCTTCGTGCCCACTTCTATTTCGATCTGAAGAAGCACTACAACAACATCCCTGTTTTTGACGAAACGGTGCTTCCAGAGGAAGTGATCCTGGTTCCCAATAACGGAGATGCCTGGGCGCTTATCAATTCGGATCTGCAATATGCCTATGACAACCTGCCGGAGACAACTTCTCTGGGACGTGTCAACCGATGGGCTGCGGCTGCCTATATGGGTAAAGCCATGCTGTATCAGGGCAACTTCTCAGCAGCCAAGACCTGGTTTGACGATGTGATCGCGAACGGGGTAACTCCGGCGGGCGAGAAGTATGCGTTGCTCGATAATTATCCGAATATCTTCAATGCGGAGTTTGACAACCACGCTGAGGCGGTATTTGACGTAGAATCTTCCAACAATACAGGAAGCACGCAGAACGCGAACTATTTCGATGACCTGAACTATCCTTACAACACCGGTCCTGATGGTCCTGGTAACTGCTGTGGATTCTTCCAGCCAAGTATAGACCTGGCAAACCACTTCCGTACGGATAACAATGGTCTGCCGCTTCTGGATTACTCATTCAACGATCCAGCCAACGAAGTAGCCAATGTGTTCCGCCATGTATTCACTGACGGACAGGATGAGGGTACTTTTGTAGAAGATGCAGGAAACCTGGATCCAAGGATTGACTGGTCGATCGGACGTAAGGGCATCCCTTACCTCGATTGGATCGAGCACCCTGGTTCTGCATGGATTCGTAGCTTCCCCTACGCTGGTCCATACTCTCCTAAGAAGTATATCTACTACCGTTCTCAAGAAGGAAGCCTGACAGATGCCAGTTCCTGGACACGTGGGTATGCCCTTATGAACTACACGATCATCCGTTATGCCGATGTACTGCTGATGGCTGCTGAAGCCGAAGTGGAACTCAATAACCTGGAAGCAGCCCGAACGCTGGTTAACCAGGTTAGAGCCAGAGCCGCTAACTCACAGTACTGGGTGAAGGAATACAACGATCCTAACACCAATGCTGCGAACTATGTGATCAGCGAGTACCCTGCTTCTGCATTCTCAGATCAGGCTGCTGCCCGCAACATCGTTCGATTTGAGCGTAAACTCGAGCTTTCCGGAGAAGGACACCGTTTCTTTGACCTGGTTCGCTGGGGAATTGCAGCTGATGAGCTGACGCGCTACCTGAATTACGAAGGCCAGTATCTGGTAACGAAATTCGGAGGTGCCAGCTTCCAGGCAGGCAAGCATGAATATCAACCAATCCCTCAGGCTCAGATTGATATTCAGGGCGCTGATATCCTGACCCAAAACCCAGGTTGGTAAGAAGGGATTAAAACGATTAACAATTGATTAAAGGCCGCTTTTACAGCGGCCTTTTTCTTGTGCCTTCCACTGAATTCCTGCATTTTTGTCAGGATGGACACCCATGCTATTATGAGATTTAGAATTCCGACCCTGAGCTTTTTCGCAGGCCTTCTTCTTTGGGCTTGCGGGAGTGAAGAGCCGACCGCTCCCCTGTTCAAGACCGTCCCCTCCGAGGAATCGGGACTGGTCTTTGAGAATCGCCTGACTGAGAATGATTCCATCAACATACTGGACAATGAATTTGTCTACAATGGCAGCGGGGTTGCGATCGGGGACCTCAATGGAGATGGATGGGACGATCTTTTCCTGGCCGGGAACCAGGTGGACAATGCCCTCTATCTGAATCAGGGTAGTATGAAATTCAAAGAGGTTACAGAGGAATCTAAAATAGGAAAACCGGATTCCCTCCTCTGGTCCTCCGGGGTCAACCTGGTAGACCTGAATCAGGATGGCCGTTTGGACGTCTATATCTGCAATACCTTTTACAGGGATTCCGTAAAACGCCGCAATCTCCTGTATATCAATCAGGGAAATGGGACCAATGAGATCCCGATGTTTAAAGAACTGGGCCAGGCGTATGGCCTTGCAGACGATACCTACTCTTCCCATGCCCAATTCTTCGATTACGACCGGGACGGGGATCTGGATCTGTTCATTGGCGTGAACCGGATCGAAGGCATCAATCCTTCCGACTTCCGGCCTGTACAGGATGACGGCACCTCCATGAGCCGGGACCGCCTGTACGAAAACAGATGGGACGAACAACTCGGACACCCGGTATTCGTCAATGTTTCGGAGCAGGCCGGTATTCAGTATCACGGTTACAGCCACAGTACGCTGATCCACGACTTCAACAAGGACGGTTGGCCGGATATCTATGTAGCAAACGATTTCATGAGCAACGATCTCGTTTACCTGAATAATCAGGACGGCACCTTTACGAATAAAGCCGGGGCATTCTTCAAGCACTTTAGCCTCTCCTCCATGGGCAGCGATCTGGCAGACATCAACAATGATGGGGAGATGGATTTGGTGACTACGGAAATGCAGCCTTATTACAACAAACGTAAAAAGCTCTTCCAGGGCCCCAGCAGCTACAACAAAGAGATCTTTACGCGACGCTACGATTACGAGTATCAGTATGCCCGGAATACGCTCCAGGTCGCCAGCGGGAAGGATCCGGAAACCGGCTTGCCCCTGTACTCTGAAACAGGCATGCTTTCGGGAATACAGGAAACGGACTGGAGCTGGGCACCTCTGTTTGCGGATTACGACAATGACGGCTTGCAGGATCTTTTTATTACCAATGGCTTTCCCAAGGATGTCACAGATCGCGATTTCGGGGATTTCAGAGTAACAGCCAGCCGGCTGGTAAGCAAGGAAGAACTCATCGAAGCCATCCCGGAAATCAAGATCCCCAATTTTGCATTTAAGAATATGGGGGATCTGAAGTTCGAAGACGTTACCCGGGAATGGGGATTGAATTACGGCACTTTTTCAAGTGGCGCGGCATACGGAGACCTGGATAAGGACGGGGATCTGGACCTGGTGGTGAACAACCTGAACCAGGAGGCGCTGCTCCTGGAAAACAAAGGCAATGAGCTCTATCCCGATCAGCACTATCTGCGCGTACGCCTGGAAGGTACCCCTGATAACGCTCAGGGCTTCGGGGCGGTTGTCTCCCTTTTTGTGAACGGGGACATTCAGCGTCTGACTATGTTATCAGGTCGCGGCTATCTTTCCAAACCCGAATCCGTTTTGCATTTCGGACTGGGAGAACTGGCATCGGCCGATTCTCTCAGGGTGGTATGGCCGGACGGAGCGATCCAAAACATCACAGACATACCGGCGGATCAGGAGTTCCTTCTGAAGCGCGCAGATGCCTCCGCTTCCCAATCGTCCCTGGCCCGAACCAGATCTCCCTATGTTATGGAGCCCCTGGATTCCATTCGGGGCCTGAATGTATTGGTAAGGGATATCGACTTTATCGATTTCAATTTCCAAAGGACGCTGCCTCACAAGTTTTCCCAATACGGACCGGCACTTTCGGCCGGAGACGTCAATGGCGATGGGCTTACAGACGTTTTCGTCCCAGGCAGCAGGAGCTTCTCCGAAATCTGGCTCCTTCAGCAGGGCGACGGAAGCTTTGTACAGGAGGAAGCGCGCTACAAAGAAGGCGAGGGTTATGAGGAAGATTCGGCCTCCCTGCTCTTTGATGCCGACGGAGACCAGGACCTCGATCTGTATCTGGGGCGTGGTTCAGCCCAATATGCTGCGGGGGATCCCCTGTATCGGGATATGCTCCTACTCAATGATGGGAGCGGAAGCTTTGAAGTTGCAGAAGCCGCTTTGCCCGTCGTAACCACCAACACTTCTGTGATCCGGGCCTCGGATTTTGACCAGGATGGCGACCTGGACCTCTTCGTAGGAAGCCGGGTCCTGCCGCGAGCCTATCCCATGGCGGATCGAAGTTATCTGCTGCGAAACGACAGCCAGGACGGGATCCCCAAATTTACTGACATTACTAAGGCCATCCTTCCGGAAATGCAATACGCCGGTCTGATCAGCGATGCCCTTTGGACGGATTTTAACGGGGATTCCTGGCCGGACCTGATCCTTGCAGCAGAATGGAGTCCGCTGCGGTTCTTTGAGAATAAGAAGGGCCGTCTCCAGGAGATCACAGCTTCCTCGGGTATAGCCTCTGAAAAAGGATGGTGGAATAGCCTGGCGGCTGCAGATCTGGATAATGACGGGGATATCGACTATATCGCAGGGAATTCAGGGAAGAATACACTGCTTCGGGGAACCCCGGAACAGCCTGTCCGCCTTTATGCCAAAGACCTGGACCAAAATGGGATGATCGATCCCCTCATATCGTATTTCCTGCGTGACAGCATTGGCGAGAAACGGGAATACCTGTACCACCCCTGGCAGGACGTCGTTAAGCAATATCCGGATATCCGCAGGCGCTTCAATTCCTTTGGGGCATTCGGGTCTTCCACCTTGCCGGAAATGTTTTCGGATGGACTTCTGGAAGACGCCGAAGTATTCGAACTGAATACTATGGAGACCTCCTGGATCGAGAATTTGGGAGACGGCCGATTTAAACGCCACGCTTTGCCCTTAGAGGTACAGATCGCGCCGATTTTCGGGATCATTCCATCGGACGTCAATTCAGATGGACATACCGATATCCTGCTAGTAGGTAACGATTACGGGATGGAGGTACAGCAAGGCCGGGCAGATGCATTCAACGGGGCCCTGCTCATGAATTCGGGAGCGGGTACATTTAGCGTAATGCATCCCCAACAAAGCGGATTCTATGTTCCCGGGGACGCGAAGGCGCTGTTGCGGCTACAGGCATCGGATGGTGCATTGCTTTACCTTGCTTCCCAGAACAATGACGAGACCCTGGCGTTCGAACAGGCGGGGCAGCAGGTTTTGCGATTAGAGGAAAATGAAGTGAGGGCAGTCCTGGAACTGGAAAACGGTTCTAAAAAAGTCTTTGAGGCCTATTGGGGAAGCGGTTTCGGCTCCCAATCGGAAAGACTGTGTGTGATCCCTGAAACTGCCGTTCGTATCACAACCTATGATAGTGCAGGGACACTCTCCAGGGAACTGCCTATTGGAGCGGATTAAACAGCTCTTTCCCCTGCTCTTCCCTTAATTGCTCCCAGGCATCGGCTGCCTTCTGTACGGGCATTTTACAGGCATGATCCCGACAGACAAAAATGGAGGTCTCCTCAGGACTGTAACGCATGGCGAACAAGGGTAAGCCGCTTTCCTTTTCACTATAAACAGTCAGGGCATTCGGGAGGAATTCTCGCTGCAATTCCAGGGATAATTCCCCGGCCCCGGGTCCAACCACCGCCACCTCGTAGAACGGATATGCAAATTTTAATGCCAGAGTCCCCCAGCCGCTATAGAATTGCGGCGTTTGAAGGAATCTGGGATACAAGAGGGATACCATTTCCTCTGTTTGCTCGAGCAGTTCCGGCTCGTAATAAAAATGTCCGAGATTCAGCATCAATTCGGCTAAAGCCGTGTTGGGGGCCGGAAGGACTCCATCATCCGTTTTCACAATAGAGGCTATCAGTTCGGTCTCCTCCGTAAACCTGAATAGCGGGGAATCCCCTTGGCCAAACCTGCCGCTGGAGTCCTCGAGCAGGGTACGTGCATCCTCCAGATAGGATTCATCCCCGGTTATCTGGTATAAACGAAATACAGCCCTCCCAAGGAAGGCATAGTCTTCCAGGAAACCTTCATCCTGTACAACACCCTCGGTGTAGGCATGGGCCAACCCGCTTTCATTCCATAGCTCGGACTTCAGGAAGCCATACAGATCCCTGGCCTCCTGAACATATTCCTCCTCTCCTAATGCCACATAAGCTTCACATAAGCCCTGGAGCAGCAGGGCATTCCAGGATGTTATGATCTTTCGGTCCAATGCAGGGGCAGAACGGGCATTCCTTCGCTCCAGGAGCAGGGATTTCCATTGCTTCGCTTTCTTTTGCAGGAGGGTCGCTTCCGTATCCAGGACCGCCGCTAGCTCGTCCGTGCTTCCCGCTTTCCGCAGTATATGCTTTCCTTCCCATTCATTCTCGGGACGGACCTGATAATAGGTCGAAAAGGCCTTGTAATCTTCACCCAACAATGCCTTCAACTCATCCGCACTCCACACATAGTACCTGCCTTCTTCCCCTTCACTATCCGCATCCATGGCACTGTAGTAGCCTCCGGGCTCAGCTTTCATTTCGCGTTTCAGAAATGCAAAGGACTCCTCCACTACCCTGCGGTACTCTTCGGTTCCAAAGTAGCGATATGCCTGGGCATAAACCCCAATGAGCTGGGCTGTATCGTACAACATCTTCTCAAAATGCGGCACCTTCCACCCCGGGTCTGTGCTGTATCTGAAGAAACCTCCGCCTATATGGTCATATACCCCTCCTCTGGAGATCTGCTGAATCGTGAGCTCTAAATGCGCTTTGGCCGAAGGGTCCTGCGTCAGGGAAACATAATTCATCAGGAATTCCAGGTTGGAAGGCAACATAAATTTCTGTTGCCCTGTGTTCCCTCCCCATTCTGGGTCCCAGGAATCCTTCCATGTCAAGACGGCTGAGGCAAGGCCATCCCGTTCCACGGTCCATTGCTGTTGCGGTGCAGGAACGATATTGGTCTGGGCAATCCCATTGGCCACCTTATCGGCATACTCTTCTGCCCTGCCGCGGTCTGCCCGGTACAGACTATCGATATTCCCCAGGACCGAGACCCACTCCTCCCTGCTGTGATACGTTCCCCCGTAGAGTGGTTTCCCATTGGGTAAAACCAGGACATTCAGCGGCCATCCTCCAGGACTTCCCATTAGCTGAACGGCAGTCATATAGACCTGATCCACGTCCGGGCGTTCCTCCCGGTCTACCTTTACGCTAATAAAGCGCTCGTTCATAAAGGCAGCTACAGAATCATCCTCAAAAGTCTCTTCCTCCATTACATGACACCAGTGACAGGAGGAGTATCCAATGCTTATAAGCACCAATTTGTCCTCCTCCCGGGCCATCTCCCAGATCGCATCGCTCCAGGGCTGCCAGTATACCGGATTCTCAGCATGCTGTAAGAGATAAGGGCTGGTCTCAGAAGCCAGGGCGTTTTGTCGTCCGCTATTCTCGCAGCCAGCGAATAGGACCGCGAAAGCGCTTACGAACAGGAGGAATCTAAATGGAAAATGGATTTTTATGGCCATGGGGCCAAAGATACGGTATTGGGGAGGATTCCACATGGTACCTGCGTACTGGCCATATTGGATTGCACCCGATCGGACAGTCCTTCCGACCGGCATATGAACCGCTTGAAATTTAGGGGGTTCGAGGCTTTTGTGCAGTTTTAGAGCGACGTTGTTCGTCCAGCCAACGGTACAAGCTCTCATCGGCGTACGCCCGATCCCAGGCATTATGACCCACCCCCTCATAGGCCGTAAGCCGGACATCAAAGCCCTTCTTTTTGAGAACTTCCACCATCTCCTCCGATTCTGAAAAGGGGATCACAGGATCATCAGTTCCGTGGAATACCCAGATAGGCAGGGACGGATTGATCCAATGGGCGTACGGCAAGGGTGTCATTCCGCAAACCACAGCCATGGCCGCAAAGGTATCCGGATAATTCACGGCCATCTCCCAGCATGCCGAAGCTCCTCGACTCAGGCCCGACAGATAGATACGATCCGGATCCACGCGATGAGAGGCAACTACCTCATCCAGTAATTGTTTCACAGCCCGCGTATTCCACCATTTCCTGGGATGCGGATGCTGGGGCGCCAGAACGAGAAAAGGAAGGTCCGGACCTTCCAGCAAACGTTTGGGAGGACCCTGTTTTTTGAGCATTTCCAGGTCCTGGCCCGCTTCTCCTCCCCCATGCAGAAAAAGCAAAAGGCCATATGCATGGTCGCCGTCGTCCGAATACCCCGGAGGGAAATAGAGATAATACTCAAAGGTTTCCTCCACAACCGTTTCCCGACTGTCGGAAACCAACCGGCTTTGTCCGGCACAGGATTGCAGCATACCCACGCATAGGCTCAAGAACAGAGCAAGACCGGTACTTCGGATTCTGTTCATCGGATCTTGTTTTCCAATAGATAGAAATGGGTTGCTTCGTGCTGGGGATATCGGAAAATATCCATATCCCCGTCCCCGTCATAATCAAATACCTGCCCGTTGTAGATGCCGTCCAATGAGAGGATCTTTCGTTCAAAGGTCCTGTGGTCGCCTGAATTCAAGAATATGATCACGGGGTACTCGGTTTCATTTAAGTTAATTGCGCGTCCTTTATTAACCCCTGCAAGGATATCAGGATCTCCGTCCAGGTCAAAATCCGCCACTTGCAGGGTATGACAGGCAGGCAGGTTCTCTGCCACCACATATCCCTTCCATTCATTTTCTTCGAAGCTATAGATGGTCAAAGGATACCCGGATCGCTCGGAATGACTTATCAGGATTTCAGGGCTGCCGGAACCGTCAAGATTCTCGATCCATGTTTTTGTGCCATTTCTGGACCAGTCACCCACCTGGTTATTCCAGATGGTATCGAGATTCTCAACCTTCCAGTCGGCTTTAAGATCCGATCCGGGATTGTAATAGATCTTGCCGGTGGCAACGATATCCGGAAAACCATCCAGGTTGAGGTCCCCGGTGTGCATCCCCTCATGCAGGACGGTATCCCTGATGAACTGTTCCCGTTCAAAGGCCCCTGCCTCGGCCTGGCGAAATATGCTTAATGTGTGCTCATCAAAAGTCAGGACGGCGAGATCTGTCAACCCATCCTGGTCAAAATCCTCAAAACTGACATCCTTGACCGCGTCGGGAACGGTGCCTATGCCATGCGGTATCCAGGAATCGGTTCCCTGTTCATACCAATCTAGCGAAGCCTCTGCACCGGCATCGGCCCATTCGCCCGGGTGGACCACCCCGAATACATCCATCTTCCCGTCGTTATTTACATCTGCAATTTCGAGATCGCCGGCCGCAAATGGCTTGCCTTCCGGGCCGATTTCAGCAATGAGATTCCAATGCCAGAGCACGGAATCTTGCGTACCCTTATAATATCCCAGCGGACCCGCCGAGGAATTATTGTGGATCACTGCCAGGTCGGTAATTCCGTCACCATCGATGTCCCCGGGGACATGGGCCCACCAGTGTCTTGCGGTATCCGCGATGATCCGGGCCTGAAACCACAGGGAATCGCTGGACATTCCCTTTTCAGCAGTTGTTTCATTTTCCATTTTACAGGAGGAGACCCAAATAAATGCCGGACAGAGCCATAAGACCGCCAGCGCGGAATTAATTTTTC
>JAAUYH010153094.1_pt1 | contig 11265 bp, 11 predicted proteins | sample 7278061 | NCBI WGS metagenome assembly JAAUYH01 (sample SAMN14350203, study PRJNA611818) | marine sediment metagenome | isolation source: surface marine sediment (0.6m) | place: French Polynesia: Moorea | collected 2018-08 | reverse complement strand
GAACCATTAAGCTTGGGTCGATAATCATCTACTTGAGAAATAGATAGTTGTGGGAGTTCTCCAAAAGTTCCTACTAATTGCCCAGAAGATAGATAAACTAATCCTCCTCGGATATAAGAATCACTGAGTTTGAGAAAACTCAAACAATCTATAAATTCTGCTTCAGAAATATTGGGATAAGTAGTTAAAATTCCCATAATTTTTCCAGCCGAAACTTCTTTAAGGTGAGATAAAAGCTCTTGTTCTCGCCATTGAACTGAAGGAAAAAAAATCAAACCTTCGATTACTAAAATTGCACCAAATATACATAAAATCACTTTTTGAGATAGGCGAGATTTTAACTTGGTTTTTAATAATTTTAAGCCTCTTTTAAGTTTAGTTAACATTGTTGATTTTGGTAAAAAATTTTAAAAATCATGGTTGTTATTTGAGAATTCAAACTCTATATTGTATTTAATTTTGCTAAATTATATTATTTATCTTAGAAACAAACGGTTGTTTGCCTTTGCAGATTATAAAAGTTGTGATGCAATTCAAAAATAATTGAATTTTCCCCTATTGTTTTTACTATTTAGCTTTCCACTTTTATTTAGTTTTATCCAGTGAAAAAAAGGAACTTAGAGATAACTTTAGCTGTTATATATAACAATCATAGGTAAGATGAGAGAATAGACGAGTATCCGATGTGTAAGTTTTTGCTTTGACTTTTTTCAAGATTGCTTTAATAGAAGGCTACTTTAATTTTCTAGTCATTTGTTACAGTATAATTTAACTTTTGAGTAATTCGTCCCATCGTTGCTCAGTTAACTATAATTCCTATTTTTTCTTGATCTAAGTCACATAACTTTTCAAGAGTTGCGTCATTATTATTTTTAATTATTTATATTAAAGTAATTAATTGTTCTGCCTGGAATTTAGTTAAGCTAAGACGCATTTAAACTGTATATTTTTGATTAGATAACTTTCCCATCAAACCCTCTCCTTGTCCCCTCACAAGGGTAGGTTTTTAACAAATCCGTGAGTGTCTACTATCATTTGAACGAACAGGATCAGCTTTTGCTCCCTTGTCTCCTTGTCCTCCTTGTCTTCGGAGTCTTGATTTCAGGCTTAAATGTAAAAAGTCTACCCTTGTGAGGATTTGGGAAGTGGGGAAGTGGGGTATTGGTATTAGATGGGTTATTTGTAGCAAATATGAGCGCAATTTGGTATAACTGAACTTACCCCATACAAAAATACTATTTTCCACCCGAAAGCTCATGTAGCAAGCACGCTTGGCGGTTTTTTCTTTTTACTCCATACCTGGACACAAAAAAGATATATTGAACCCAATTTGGCGATGTGGCAGCACTCGCCTTCGGCGAGACCGCAATATAATGAAATTACATAGGTGCAATTCCCTCAAACCCCCTTCATCAGAGCAAGCGCGAGAAATTGTAGCCAGTAACAGGTAGTTAAAAAATCGCTACAACTACCTTAAATGAAGGCTTTTGTCATTTTTCTCAATCGGAAGTTCAGGTATAAGAATCAGAAATAGGTTTCTGATCAATTTCTTTCTTAAATTCCTAAACTTCACTGGGAAAAATTTTTGAGATATCTAGAATGACTAATAACATTTGTACTTTTTTACTTTAGTTCTTAAGTGAATGAACAAGATGAAAATCGTGTGGTTCTTAAAGCAGACATCCCAAGTTCTCTTAAACTTCGGTTCAAAGTTCTCTGTACCCAGAGACAGTTAACAATGAGTGAAGTACTAGAGCAATTAATCAGAAAATGGATTCAAGCTGGTACGCCTACTTCTAATTTTTTATCTAGAGCATCTGAAGAAGACTACGAAGATATTAAGGGATATATTCCCGAATCTCTTAAGACTCAGTTCAAAGTCTTCTGTCATCAGAAGCGAGTGACAATGTCTTTTGTTCTATATAACCTCATTAATCAATGGGTAAAGGCATAAACTGACTAGTAAGCAGATATCAGGAAAGCTTTTTTTATTCTTGGCTTTTTCACTGAAACAATATCTAAATCAGCCTGGTTCAAATTCTGTTTGTGACCCGAAAAATGTAAATGCGGTCTTGGCTCCCTAAGTTTGCCGACAAATGGACTTGACCGCGAGTGTTTAATTAATGGTTTTGTGATTCTTATGAGTAACAATACTAACATCGGTACGGCTAAAAAACAAGCCAACAAGATTTTCTTCCCTGTTCAAGCAAGCGATCGCAATTTTTCATCCCCTGTTACTAATGCTCAATGGGCACAGATTGCCCCTGGTAAAGTAATAGTAGCCACTGAAGACCGTGCTTGGTTGTATCAACCTTGTTCTGCGGATGATCGCTTTACCAAACCGATGGAAGGCGCAGGTGGTATTGCTACCACCAGTAAGTTATTAGATGGTGCGATCGCTGCTGCGAAATACACTGTCAATTCAAAAGTCAGACCACCTGCCTTGACTGCAACGCGCTGGGTCTGGCGACTGGCAGGTTTTTACCATCTGTGTTATCCTACTCAGCAACTAATGGAGGAAGCTGCTATAGCTTTTGGTGCTGCGGAACGCTGGAGTTTGGAGGAGTGGGCGTTACAAAAAGCCAAAGAGGAAAAAGGTCACGACCTACTTGCCCTGCTCGATATTAAGTCGATGGGATATGATGCCGAGGCTGTGGTAAAAACACTTGTACCTACTGCTGCGATGACTTTGATAGATTACTTTACTCGCAGCGCGCAAGATGATGACCCAATCGATTGTGTAGGCTACTCTTATACAATGGAACGTTTAGCAACAGGAATTGTTGACGAACAATATATCCAGAAGGTGGAGGGATTGCTACCACCTAACACCCATGCCACCCGTTGTCTGCGCGTACATAGTAGTGTTGGAGCTGATGCAAAACACGTAGAACAGACGGTAGAAATGGTAGCAGGTCTTACTCCCCAAGAGCTTGTCCGCGTGGCGAGAGCTTCTTACGAAACTGCACTGTTGTGTTTTAGCCCACCTAGGGATGGCTACATATCAGACTCAAAACTTCAGCAGATATTGAACCCGTTGAAGTTGAGTAAAAGCCTGTAGGTGAGAGCTAATTGTTATACCAATTCCAAAAATTACTGCTACACATATTTCGACCCGTCTGGTGCGGAGCGTCATCTGTAGCTTTCCTTAAATAGAAATGGTATTACTTGCTCGCGCTATAAGCCGAAAAAAAAGAATATTTCGGTCTTTAGCAATCTTGAGTACTGTCGAAAATAACAATAGGGAGAATTGAATCATGATTACAATTGCTACAGAAATCAAATATGTTGAGAACAGCTTTGAAGATTTGAAGGCGATCGAACTTGATTTGGAAGGCATTTTGGTTGAGGAATTTGAACAAGGATTGCCAAACGAGCTTGAAAATGCTTACTGATATATACCGCTTATCTATACCTTTAATAGATCGGGCTAGATTTAATAGTCAATATCCCCAATAGTCTAGCCTGTTTCAAATAAGGTTCTAAAACTAACGGTTCACCTTTGTAGAGGCGTTACAATGCAACGTCTCTACCAGCATATGTTCAAAACAATAACTAATGCCAAAGAAAATTGTTTAGTAATATATTTTTTCTCACTGGATGAATCATCCAGTGACGATCATATTTTTGTGGTCGCGCGATCGCCTACTTGAGGTGATGTTGGATTTTCTTCAGATTCAACTAGGCAGAGTGGGTACCATCGAGAAGCTTTTCCTTTATTAGTTTCTAGCCTAACTAACTCCCCTTCAGAATTAAGCATCCAGCGTTCAATTTGGATCAAAACTTCTTTAGTTAGCTCTGGGCTGACTTTTTCTCTGGTTAAGCCTACCAAGATAAGATTAGATATTTCTTTGATATAGGAATAGGGGACAACCCGCCAGCTATCTTCTGTCCCCTTCTCTACCCAAGACTCGTAACTGGGAAAATAGCAAAAATTATGGATACACAGTAAATCAACTAATTTAGTTGCTAAAGATTTAACTTTTCGTTTGTTAGCCATCCCTGTTAGTATCTTGAGCCAAATCCAATAGTTCGTTAATTACTCTATCCAAAGTTGCTATTCCAAGTCTTCCTTGATAGTCCTTGATTCTTTCGTATGTTTCTTGATTAACTTTTACATACCATTCACATCCGAGTCCAGCTTTATAGTTAAGTCCTTCTTTCTTCTGAGGCTTAATTGACTTATTTTTAGCTTTTTTAAGATCTAAGCTTTCTTTGATTGTACCTTGATTCTCTTTTTGTTGTTTTTCTTTAATTAAGTCTGTTTTGCCAATTTTTTCAGTTTTCATGGTTGCTTTCGTCCCATGTTTGGTGGTGTATTTTCGCTCACTGGAGCAAAGCTCCAGTGAGCTTCTCAATCTCCCCACCATTTTGTGATGAACCCCACAGCGACGAGCAATAGAGCGATCGCTCCACTGCGACCATTCCCTATCTTCCAGTAATCGTAGCACTGCTCGTCGTTTATCCTCATTGCTCCGACGCAAGCCATGAGTAGCATTTGCCCCGCAGCTATACAAAATTGCCTCTCTTAAGCTTCCCTGTTTTACCTCAACAGTAACCTTAAGTAACCCAATTGTTTCCGCAGCTTGAACCCGATGAAATCCATCTGCTAACCAAAAGTGTTCCCCATCGAAAAAGACCGTAACTGGAGGAAAGATTGCTCCTGCTTCCATTGCCTCAACATATTCAGAGACGGTAGTTTCATCAATTGCTGCCCTAGGCTGCGTATCTCCATCGCGACGGATGAAATTGATAAATAACTCAATTTCATAATTGTCTGTTTCAGATAAGTCAAGCTTTTGCTTAACCCAGTCAATTTGCCGATCTTTGTCTGTTACTGCTGCTAACAAATGGTCTTTCCTTCGCTCATCCGCGGTATTATGAGCATGAATAAATAATTCCTGTCTCAGATTGTGTAAATTTTCTAGTTCTTTTAATAACAGTGAGCGATCTCTAACTTCTTCTATCTCCTCCCCAGACTGTCTATTGCACCAAATATAGCGACTATCGCTTGTCCAGGTTCTAAATCCCTGTTCTTGCTCAGTCTTGATGCGCCAGTTGCCATCGCCATCGGTTTCAACCACATCTCCTAAATCTCTCAAAAGCTGCCTGACCAAAGGTACAGCAGAATCTAATTCTACGGCGAGCAATATTTCTGAGACGAAACTTGTTTGTTGAGCTAGATATACGAAAACAGAATCCCGTGATAACATAGTTTTTAGTTTGACTTTTGTTGGTAAACAGCAAAGGCACTCCGTTGGCAAACAACGGATACAAAAATGGAAAAAATCAAAGCAGGTGTTGGCGCACCTGCTTTAAATTTTGCCGAAATCTGTGCTAAAAATCAATTCGGTTGGCAAGCAGCAGCCATGACACAAGAACTTCTAGACCTCAAAGAAGCGATCGCCCATTACGACTACCAAAAAGCTTTAGAAATTGTGAATGACCTGGAGGCAATGAGTCGGGAAGATAAAATCCAAAAGATTGAGAGTTATCTTGTTGTCCTCTTGGTTCACCTCTTGAAGATTCAAGTAGAAAGGAGAATTACTAACTCTTGGAGAGCTTCAATTTTAAATGCTCTGTTGCAGATTCAAAAAACGAACCGAATGGGAAATAAAAAGACTCCCTATATCAAATCAGACGAGTGGCAAAGCTATATAGAGGAAGTGTTGCCAGAAGTATATCTCAGTGCCTCTACAGAAGTAAAGGTGAATGGTAGAGAGGTAGATGACGTTGAATTAGAAATGATCGTCAATGATGATAGTTTAATTTCTCTTGCTCAAAGTTTACTTCTTTTGACCGCTCCGCAAAAAGATTCCTCGACCCTTAAAACTGCTGCCCGAAATCAGCTAATTGAAGAAACAAAAGAATATCTAGAGTAAACACGGGTGTCTAAATAAGTAGTTATGCGTTCATTAAGAGCGATAGTTGAGATAGGCAATACGCAATAGTGAATGGGCGAATGTACTTTCTAATTTTGCTTGGGTACTTAATATAAGTCCTCCCCTGCCTCCTCTTCTCCCTTTGCTATCTAACAATTTTCGTTTAGTTTTGCCCACCTACTTAGCTATTATTAGCCCCCAGCAGTTTTAGCGACCCAATAGTTGCCTCCGTTAAACCTGTAACCCCCATAAGATTCATGCGATCATATGGTTTCTCAGTTCTCAGAGTTTTTAGGCATTCACCTGTGTTTACATCCCAAATTCTAACTGTCTCATCTTCGCTACCACTAGCAAGAGTTTGACTATCGAGACTAAAGACAACTGAGGATATCAAACCTGTATGTCCTGGGAAGGTTTTGAGGCATTCGCAAGTACTAAGAGCCCACAGCTTAATTGTGAAATCTTGACTGCTAGTGGCAACTGTCCGACCGTTTAGACTAAAAGCAATGAATTGTAACCAAGCTGTATCTGCTTGCAAAGTTCTGAGACATTCACCTGTACTGACACTCCATAACTTTAAAGTTCCATCTATACTGGTACTTGCCAGTATTTGATTATTGGGACTAAAGGCAACTGACCAAGCCCAAACTTCATGCCCTTCTAAGATTCTTATGCATTCCCCAGTACCAACATCCCACAACTTGACTATCGGCTCCAAAGCTCCACTGGCTAACATTTGCCCATTCGGACTAAAAGCTACTGACCAGATCGCAGCCTGATGTCCTTGGAAAGTTTTTAAGCTCTGACCCGTTTTAACATCCCACAACTTTATTGTTTGGTCTTCGCTGCCACTCGCAACTGTTTGACCGTCGGGACTAAAAGCTACTGACCAGATTGCAGCCTGATGTCCTTGAAAAGTTTTGAGGATTTGTCCAGTTTCAACATTCCACAACCTTATGGTCTGGTCGCGACCCCCACTGACTAAGATTTGCCCATTCGGACTAAAAGCTACTGACCGAATCGCAGCCTGATGTCCTTGAAAAGTTCTGAGGGTTTGTCCGGTGTTGACATCCCACAACCTCACCTTCTGGTCGTGACCCCCACTAGCTAATGTTTGCCCATTTGGACTGTAGGCAACCGAGAGGACTTGATTGGTATATCCCTGGAAAGTTTTGAGGCATTGACCAGTGCTAACATTCCAGAGCCTCAGTGTTTGGTCATGACTACCACTTGCCAAGAAATCCCCCTGTGGGCTGAAAGTAACAGAATATACCCAATTAGAATGTCCCTGGAGAGTTTTAAGACATTCACCAGTGCTAACTTCCCATAATTTTATCTTCTGGTCAAGACTGCTACTAACTAGGAGATCGTTTTCTGGGCTGAAAGTAACAGAATATACTCCATTAGAATGACCCTGGAGAGTTTTAAGGCATTCACCTCTGTTAACATCCCATAATTTTATTGTCTGGTCTTCACTACCACTTGCCAGGGTTTGACCATCTCGACTATAGGTAACTGACCGAACCGCACCACAATGACCTTGGAAAGTTTTGAGACATTCACCCCTGTTAATATCCCATACCATAACTGTGTTATCAGCACTCCCACTAGCAAGGGTTTGTCCATCCTGACTGAAGGCAACAGAATGTACATCATTGGAATGACCCTGGAAAGTTTTGAAGCATTCACCAGTGCTAACTTCCCATAACTTGATTGTGCTATCGTCACTGCCACTAGCTAACAGACTACCATTAGGGTTAAAGTCAATTGACCATACTTCATCATTATGTCCTTGCAAGGTTTTTAAACATTGACCCGTACCAATATCCCACAACTTCACAGTATGGTCTGAGCTACTGCTAGCAAGCATACTACCATCGGGACTAAAGGCAAGGGATGGAACCCAGTTTTTATGACCCTGACAAAGAAGAATCTGTTTACCATCCGCAACTCGGTACAAGCGAATCTCCCCATTAGTATCCCCCGCAGCCAAAATTTTTCCGTCTGGGCTAAAGGCTACCGATGTAAGACCACCAAAGGTTTCAACAAAAATAGATTTGGCAAAATCCGCATTCTGGAAATTAACATCATACAAACAAGCATTCCTTAAATCTGCTTGCCAAACACACAAATCAGAAAAATCATAACCCCTTATGTCAGTCTCCATCTGACAAAGCAGATTAATAACATTCCCCCCCGTATATCCAGGCTCTCTTGGTGATGTCTCTCGCTGCCTTGCTAGAATTTGAGTTAACCGCTCTTCAATATCTCTTTTACACCTAAAAACAGCAAACAGCCCTTCTATAACAGGCTGGAGAATGAGGCGAATTTGTGTTTCCCTTACGTAGTCCTTTGCCGTTGCTTTCATTAAGGCGTAGCAACGAAAAAAATTGATTTTTTGAGTATCGATCTCTTGACAAACTCTCTCAATCAACCTACAAGTAATATACTCCATTACCACGGACTGGAGCGTAAAACAACCTCCATTTTGTTCGATGAGCGATCGCCTTGATAAAGACTCCAATCCTTCCATTAGATTTAGTCGCGGAACTGTCGCAATCAGATCCTCTCGCAACTCCGATAGGTTCGTCTGTTCTCGATTAATCGCTAGCCAGTAGATAATCTCTTGCTCTAAACAAGTCAAACGCTCAAACTGTTGCTCTAAAAGATCGCGAATATCGCCAAAAACTACCATTTCTTCTCGCAAAAATTCGGAAACATCTCCCCCAAATAAATCATGAATGGTGGTCGCCACTACTTTTAAAGCTAAAGCATTACCCCCATAGTGCTTAACCAACTTTGACAATTCTGATTCTGAGCCATCGAGTCCCTTAATTTTGAGAATTTCCTCTGCTTCTTTCTCTTGCAAACCTTTCAATCTTAGAGTGCGAACTGGGAGTGTTTCTCCTTCGAGTGCTGCTACTTCTTTCGGTTTTTCCCGCGTCGTCAGCAGCAAGCAGCTTTGGTGAGTTGTTTCTCCTACTCGTCTAAAAAGTTCACCATATTCTTCATATCCATCTCGACACAGTCCTGCTCTACTATGAATACACAGCAGCGATTCCAAGTTATCCAGCACCAAAATACAACGCAAAGAGCGCAGAAAATCAATTAAACAAGATATTCTTCCACCGATACTTTCTGGTAAATCAGCTTCAGTTATCTGCTCTTCTGATATAAATTGGATTATATTAGCCAGCAGCTCTTTGAGCGGGGGAGCATCTCGAAGACTTCGCCAAACAACACAATCGAATCGATCTTGAACTTGCTGTGCTAATTTAATTGAGAGGGAAGTTTTACCAACCCCCCCCATTCCCAGAATCGTCACCAATCTGCATCGATCTTTAAGAAGCCATTGTTCCAATTCATTTAATTCATTTGTGCGTCCATAAAAATCTTCAACGCCAATCGCTTCTCCCCAATCTTGACGTTTATGTGGATTGGGTTTTGTGTAGTCTTCTGGAATCAGCTTCAGGTCGAAAGCCAGGAAAAAACTTTCAAGTGATCGCTTGTCAACCCCTTCGTTGCAAGCCAGTACTCTCTTAATCGTGTTCAAATCTAAATTAGTAAGCTCGCTTATTTTTTCGTAAGTGTACCTTGAGCCAAAATTTTCTTGGTATTCCGACTCAAGCCTGGCTTTTTCAATTTTTTCCAGCCCTTCAGGAGTAAGGATAACCCCCCGTTTCCTTTTTTGCTTTGGCTTGCTCATTGACAAATATTGCCTCCAAGTATTAAATTTACAAATAAATATCGAACGAAGTTACACTATGAAATGTATTGTATTTCTTAGACCAGAGGATGCTGACAATAAATTTTTACCTCCCTTGTGTTTCTAGGAGGCTTTCAACTGCTATAATTTATAATCAATGTAAAAAAAAAGGAAAGGAAGTTTTACATAGGCAATTCCAGCTCAACAATTAATGCCCTAAGTACTTAAGTCCCTAAAATATGATTGATCTTAATATAGTTGATTTTGAGAGGTAATTCCAAGCGCAACCCATAAATTTTTTATATAGGTCTCATCATAAAAATCGTACTGTTGCTAAAAAGTAGCGATAGATAGAGATAAAAGGGGGGCTTAAACAATTCTAAAAGTCAAAACTAGGTAAAACACCTATAAGAGTTAGTTTTTAAGTATTACTTTTCCTCCTGAAAAAAGAGAGTCGATAGCGATCGCTTTTAGCCAGATAATTTAAGCAGGACTACAAGCTAATTTGAATTCTTAGCCTGAATCCTCCAATCCGTCGGCGGAATTATGTCAATGCAAAATGATTTAAACGGACGAAAATGGAAATAGATGAAGATATAAAGGCGTTTCTGGTGGAAAGTCATGAAAACTTAAGCCAAATAGAGATAGATTTGGTTGTTTTGGAACAAGCTCCCAGCGATCGCGAATTAATCAACCTTATCTATAGAAATCTCCATTATCTCTAAGTTTTATACAGTAAGCTTTTCAGACGTTTCAACTCTTATTACGCAACAAGTCTACTATCTACTGCTAATAAGGCGATCGCAGGTTGATTATTTTTTGACCTATTAGTCTAGGTATTTCTACTTAATTAAAAAGTGGAATTTTCCCTATCACCCCATGAGACTCATGAGCCAAAAACTGAGCCACACTGAGCCACCAATTCCAGATAGAAAAGGGATTATACAGATATAGAAAGCAAGGATTAGACTCTGGACGAAATTTAAAATACTAAATATCTGCAATCAATAAGAACAGTTCAATTTCAACTCTGGTTAATTTTGTTTTGGGTAATACAATGTGTCTTTCTGGCTGAATATAATTAGCATAAACACCTGGCGGGGGGACAGCCAGCCTAATCCATATAGGACAAGGGTTTTACGGAATCTTGTAACCAAGTAAAAATACACAATAGTGTTGAATTATGAGTCAATGCCGAAAGGACAACAATTTACAGAATTATTAAATTATTCTGGTTTTTTCGTGATATGAAGCTGTGAATAATTAAGAATAACTGTCTCTATTAAACATAAGACAGTAGAAAATAATAAATGTTACCTCAATTTTATCTTGATTATCTCAAAGCTTATTTACCGTCATCGGAATTCTTAACATTACAAATTTTAGTCTGGCTGCTTCAAGTCCACCGCCAAGTACGTATTGAAAGACTAGCTTCTAGCTTCCCTTATCCGATAAAATGTGAAAGTCGAAGGAAAAAGATACAAAGATTTTTAACTATACCTAGGTTAAGTTTACCACTTTTATGGTTTCCTTTAATAAAGAAGATAATAAAGAGTCAGTTTAAAGATGGGGATCGCTTAATAATTACTATCGACAGAACACAGTGGAAAAATAATAATATTTCAATGGCAACAAATGACTTGAAAAATAAAGGGGGTCTTCAATAACCGATAACTT
>JAAUYH010071884.1_pt1 | contig 11267 bp, 8 predicted proteins | sample 7278061 | NCBI WGS metagenome assembly JAAUYH01 (sample SAMN14350203, study PRJNA611818) | marine sediment metagenome | isolation source: surface marine sediment (0.6m) | place: French Polynesia: Moorea | collected 2018-08 | reverse complement strand
TTGCCACGCAAGAGTTTCTGTAGGTATCGATGGCTCTAAATTGATTTCTGGTAACGGTAGAGACCGTGAAAATGAGAACAAGAATGTGAGAATGGTTGGCGCAGTGAAGAAGAACTTCATTTCAATCTAAAAATTTTTCAATGCGATGGTTGGTTTTATCAGCTTGTTTTTGAATAGAAAGGATGGCGCCTTTATAAGCTGCCATGAAATTCAGGCGTTCGTTGATATTTCAGAGGCCTGAATTCTTGATAGAACCGAAAATAGAATGGGACACTTAAAAATAACTCGGCCACCTCATTTTTGATATCCATGGAAATCCGTAAGTTATTACTGGCCCACAAGTGATTCTTGTTCTACGCATTAGATTTACCTGCGAGAAGGTGAACGGCAAATTGCGCTCCACTGCACCGCTTATGGTAAGCAATGGGTATGCATCTCGACAAAACACGCAGTCCCAGTTGACAAAAGTGGACCGCTTTCGTTAGACGAAGTGGCTATTTGATCTACGCGAAAAATTGAGCTGTGAAATGCTTTATGCTGACAATTACCTCTGTGCAAACGATTTCTGAAACTGCTAAAATCATGTATTAGTATCTCTCGTACCCTTCTCAATTCATATTACTGTATATTCGTGGAACAAACTGAACTTGGCACTAACCTCTCCGATTTGAGCTTACACTTCCATGATTCTTACCTGAAAAGTTTCGCTGAACAGAATTCATCTGCTAAGATTACAACAATGATTTGTTTTTACATCGAGCAACATATCGGTCAAAAACACAATTGCTACAATAATTGCTCCTATTCAGTTTTCTTTCTCAATGAAAAGTCGCTAGACTTAATAACGAATTCTTTCAACATGCTCCCAATACTACTCTACCGCGATGAGTTACTTCAAGCATATCGCCTTACCTGCATAACGCGTACAATACAGGCCATCTGCACATACCCAATACGGATCTGCGCACGATTCGCCGAGGCCTTTAGGCGCCTTGCACTTCTTCTTGTTTCGCGGACCCACGCAACCCAGACCATCAATGCATACGGTTGCCGGTGGGTTGCAAGCCTCATTTTCGGATGCAACCTTTACGCAAATCTTGTCCTTGCCAGAGCCAACACAGTCCAAGCCAAGCTCACATACCCAGTGCGGATCCGCGCATGACTCACCCACAAGTTTTGGCTTCCTGCATTGCCTCCTACCGGTCGGCCCCGCACACGTTAAACCGTCGACACAAATATCAAAGCGGTTTTCGCAAGGTTCGTTCTCTTGAATTATTGTGAGGCAGATCGCATCGACCCCCGTATCGTTGCATTCCGTGCCCTCGCCACATCGAAGGAACACTCCAGCACAACTTTCGCCCGCAGCCTGTGGTTTCTTGCACTTCGTGCCACCGCTCGGTCCCACGCAATGCAACCCAGCAGCGCAAACCGTCGAGGGTAGCGAACAAGGCTCGTGTTCGACGGCAGTCTTCACACAAAGCGCATTCTTTCCGGTTCCGGAACATGTCAACCCATCCTGGCACACCCAATACGGATCCGAGCAAGATTCACCTACTGCCTTAGGTTTCTTGCACTTCGTGTTCTTGCTTGGTCCGACGCAATGCAGCCCAGAAGCACAAACTGTCGTCGGTAATAAGCACGCCTCATTTTCAGCTACAACCTTCACGCAAATCGCGTGCTTGCCAGTTCCTTCACAATGCAACCCATCACTGCATACCGAGTACGAGTCAGAGCAAGACTCACCCAGCGCCTTCGGTTTCTTGCACAGCTTCTTTCCTTCAGGACCCACACAATCAATGCCAGATCCGGCGCATACCGCGCCAGGTGGTGAACAAGGCTCGTTAAGTGCCGCGTGGCGAACACAGATCCCCTGTGTGGTGCACTTGGCGCCTTCAAGACATGACTGAAAGCGCTTGTTGCAATGGGCCCCATCCGCCACATATCGAACACACCGAGAAATGTAGCCGAACTTGACACACTTCGAACCAGACTCACATTTTATGGGCGAGTAGCCACAAAAACTTCCCACTGGAAGTCTGCGTTCGTTGGAGAAATGGCCATGTCCCGGGTGCGCTTGAACGCACAGCGCGCAGAAGACAAGCACGTTGAGTTGTAGTGACAAAGCGAATAATCTCATTGTCGATGCCATGCGATGTTTGGATGGCAAACCAGAAAATCTCAGCTCGTGAATTTAAGCACATCGCCAGCTCGAATGCGTCAAGCACAGCATTAAATTACTGTACGGGTGCTGGGCAAAAGATCAATCGGTAATACAGTGCAGCAACAACTCGGGCGACACGAGTGTAAACAGACGTACAAGAAGTCGCTCAGTATAGGTCTGAGCGCAGCAGTGTGGTCGGCCCAGTATTGGATGCATGTGGCATGCCAACGCGCTCGTTAGTGTGAATTTCCTTGACGCACGACGTCGCCAAAGTATCTGTAGCTGATGATCCTGGTGGTATTGTACGATTAAGAGGTTGAGATATTCTGAAATGCATCCACGCTACAGCTATCGTCCTGCCGAGTATACCCGCACGAGGTCTTGCGGGTCACCACAAAACTGGGTGTTCGTCAGGGTTTTCTCGTATGACCTTAGGTTGCATTCGGACTTGGTTGCCCGCTCACTCGCTGCCATTGTTGTAGTGCTGCCAGTAAAGACGTTGATGAAAGAAAGTACTGTGCAGTATACTTTAGTAGAGGAATATGTGTGTAACTTGAAAGCATTAGGATTGAGTGAGCCTCAGTACGACGGTGGTGAGAGGACCGAGGTGGAGCCAAATAAACAATCGTAGTCATGTTACAACGGCGCAATGATTATCATAGGAACAATTCTCGCATACGCTGGCTCACTACTCGCACACAAATGATAGGACCAGTTGAGAAAGCTACGGATAGAAGGCGAAGTGAAGAAACAGTGAAGAAATGCAACTTTACATGAAGAGTGACAACACAATAACAACATGAGCAATAACCAAGCAGGATTGCAGTCAACTAGAGGATACACCATAGCAGATGTCTTGCACATCCTTCACACCAAGGGAGACACCCTCGTACACTTCGTCCAAGTCGGAGATGAGATCCCGAGCGGCGCTTCTTGACACTTCCGCGTTGTTGGTGAGGCGTCGCATGCGCGCGAGATAGCAGAACGCGCTGCGGAAGCTGTTGAAGTCGGCGTTGCTCTGGCCACCGGGCAGCGCACTGGCCAGCGTCTCGTTGGCCTCGGCGGTGATCCACATGTCGGCGTGCGGGGCGTCGGGCGTGCTTCGGACGGCGATTGACATGGCGAAGGAGGTGCGAGGTGTTTCGGGGGGTCGCGTTACAGCCGGTCCGTACGTGCGGGTGTGAAATAGGCAGGTGCTGCTCGGTCGGCCGTGCCTCGACTTTATGTAGTCTTCCTGGGTGGCACAGCCGTGAACCCTAAGTTCAAGTGGTACCCACGGTTTCCTGCTTCACCCCGTTGTGTTTCGGCGACTACCCTCCCCAAAATGTTACCAGGAGAAACCGACCCGCACAGCAACCCATCCGCCTACCAATTCGCTCGAAATTTCTACGATACCAGCTGCATTCCATGCCCCATGCGTTGTAGGCTACCCACACCACAACGCAATATCACAAATATACAGGGTGGGGCGTCGCCACCCTCGCGACTTCCTGGGTGCTCGCAATATGTCCGGTCAACGTTTTACTCAATCCGACGCGATACCTAAGGCACAGTCTCATTGTGCATCATTTCTAGCAGCACCTTATCCTTGTGCTTCTTCTCCATATTTTCCACGCGTTTCACTGTACCCGCCTTCATCTTTTCCAGTAGCCTCAAAAAGTTTTCCTCCTCCTCACGTACCATCTTCGCCACCGTATCCCCGTGCACCATCTGTACCCGCTTCCTCGCCTCATACTTGCTCAGCGGCGCGAACACTTTCTCCTTGCTGAGGTCTTTCGCCGCCACCACGATGTTGATCTTCGCCTCTGAATCCCGCCCTGCGGGCACCATTGTATTGGCGCGCATCGTCTCTTCCTCCGCCGGCGATGGCAAGGCGCGCTCGTTCCGCGCCAACACCTCCACGTCGAGTGGTGTTGACGGTACCGAGCGTACCACGAACACCGTCGGTCCTCCGGCAGCGAGCGCCAGCGCGCGTAGCCGCGCCTCCTTCTCCGCGTCGAACCCCAGCGCAACAATCGAGTCAATGTGGCGCAGTTGAAACGCCCGAGAGAACGATTGCTCGCTCGAGTCGTCCATGAACACCACCCACCTGACTTTGCGCTTCGTCATCTCCGCGATTGACTGGTCGATAAACGGTGCCGTGCCCCGCAGTTTGCTGTACGCCGCACGGGATCCGGTGCAAAGCACATGGATGCTCGGCGGTTCCGGCACTTGCAAGCGCACCAATTTCAGAAGTGATGCCGGTATCGCCATCGGGGAGGCGAGCGAGCATGTTCCTTGCCGATCGTTGCCACATACCTTCTCGTTTTCGAGGCGACCATTGCATAATGTTCGATGCGATACATTGGCTTGGCGCCCAACGCAAACTGGTCTATTGCAGAGGGCGTGAACTAATTGATAGGTTCAAGCGGCGCAAGCATGTTGAGAGGTAGTTTGCTAGCAGTGGATTCATAATCATCAATCGGGCAGAGAGATAAAAGCGCCAAGACCGTACTAGCGCACTTTGCCTTACCTTCAGAAACAATAGAAACATGGCCTTGGTAGTTGAAATGAGTTTTACTTGTCACTTTCGTTCAAAATTATGCAGTCTGCGACTTATCCAGCGCCGCATTGCATCACCTTGTCCCCAAAACAGCTCGACCGAGCCTTCCCCGCCTCCGAGATTCTACTTGCGTTGCGTCTTGTCCTTCGCTAAAGCTTCCTTCGCCACCTTGATGAAGACACGACCCATCTCCCGCACACCCTCAGCCCTCCGCAAACCTTCCTTCTTACCGAGCTTCTCGCCTGATTTGCATCCCTCGAGCACATCGCTCAGCACCTCGTCCAGCACGCCATCGATCTCAATCATTGTCAGGCGCCGCAGCATCTCCACCGTACTGGCCACCAGGCGTAGCATCGACCGCTGCGTCTTCTCGTCCATGGCCGCCGCCGCCTGCAACTTCCGCAGTCGCGCGGTGACCTCGCCAAAGTGCCTCAGCACCGACCAACACGGGCCGGCCGACGCGGCCACGCCACACGCGCGTCGCGCAAAGTACACCGACGCCTTGAACGCCGCCGGCAGCCCGAATATCGACCACTTCCCCATCACCATCTCCGCCTTGTCCACGTACGCACGGCCCGCCGCGAGCAGTATCCGCGCACCACCGGTCGTCCTCGCCAACGCCATTGCGCGTGCTCGTGCACGTCTCAACACACCCGCCCGGTCACCCGCCTTCCAGGCACACAACTCCGCCTCCAATCTTAGACGCAGAAACTCTACTCGTGTGTTGAACTGCGACTTCAACGCTGCATCACCCGATGCCCTCGGCGACAGTTCTGACGCGTCCACAGGGTCCGCTAAGAGGAGCGAACCCACGAGGGGTTTCAGCGCACTGGCGGAGCCGAACTCGGCCTCCAGCCACTGGTGCGGGTGCGGGCAGCCCGGGATGTGTATGGGGCCACCGGAAGCGTACTCCCGGCGACGATCTGAGCTGCTGAGTACGTCGTACACTTCGGAGAGACGCTGGAAACGCTGGGTGGCTTGCTCATCGCCGCGATTCTTGTCGGGATGAAACGCGAGCGCCTGCGTGATGTAGGCGCGCTTCAGCTCCTTCGGCGATGCGCCACGCCGCACGCCCAGCTCGGCGTAGAGCTGTGCGATGCTGGGAGTTTGTGCGCGTAGCTTGGTGATGATGCCACTCATCTGCTGCAACTCAGCGCCGCTCACCCCGTCGCCGCACTTCGCCTTGCCGGCCACCAGCGGCCCCACGCGGACCGTCCACGCCGCACAGAACAGCTCCTCCAGCACGCGCTTCGCCGGGCAGTGCTCGGCGCCGCCGTGCGGCAGGGGGATGTGACGCCCGATTGCGCTGTGCATGTTGTGAGTGCGAGAACAACCAGAACAACCAGAGCAAAGATACTGTCACCGACTTCGGTTGGCAGTTAAGTCTTCGACTTGTGAACACGCAAGAGCGGCGCCGGCACATAAGTAGCCGTCGTCCCGCCCGTATTTCCCATTGCAGACGTTGTTGTCGTTTCGGGGGCCACTTCACATTGGACACGAAACAGGGCGCAAATCTGCGGATGTACGCAGATTGCAAATCGGTTGACCCCAATTTGGTGCCGTTTCCCTAGTTAGGTTCGCGTGCCCGTCGCTTGCCGCTAGCCCGAAACCTGTTGCCCAAAGTAGCATAGTGTAGCCCCGCTCTTGCTTACTCAATGGTATCCTTTTGATCCGATTGGATCGCAAAGGATGCCATTGGGTAGGCAAGAACGAATAGGCATTCAGTTCGATGGAACCGTTCTTATAGCCTTAGAGCTACCGTAGATCGAAGGTGGTGCCGGAAGGTTCTCGGATGACTGTGTCCTAATGATTGAGATTGTCGACGTTTATATATCCGGTGTTATGATATCCATGCAAATCCACTCGAATTCGGTCCAGAGTATGACTTCGCGTGGCGCTACCCCGATGAAATACGAAATCAAAGTCGTTCACTGCAGCTATTCAGTTCCACTAACAATTCCAAACTTAATCCATGTGAATTGCTGCCTTCTCTACTGAGAAATGACCACGCCACTACAGCATCAGCATTGGGAATTTACCATTTCAACAATATCAAGAGATGAGGGTTCAAGGAAGGCAACTTGAGAAAAACGTTATTTTCAGATAGATTGCGCGAATACAACACCGTCTGCCGAAGACACCGATCAAAATCAAGTTCATCCGCTCAAGTACACGCCCAACCAACATTGGAAGAGTCAATGCGCTTGCTGATAAGCAGGCTGAAACCAGAGCTCACTCTCCAAAGATGACGCCACGAAAATGAGGCCGTGCAAAACTGAGAGTGTCGAGCCATACTGATTTCGATCGCTTCGACTTTGACTGCCTGCGCAACCACCGCAGTCGCTACGGCTAGTGCGAATGCAGGACACCAATCCTTGCACGCGTTTTGCCGCACCCCGTATATAAGCCAAGATCAGTCACCACTCTCCGACTCCATGGATTGAGTGCCGCAACATGTTTCGTGTGCTCACTTTCACCCTGGTGCTGATGTTCGCAGTGCACACTCGCGTCGGCGCCCGTTCAACCTGTTGCTTGTGGATGAGTGAGATAAATTCGATGTTGAACCATGAATATCAGTTGGTCAAGAACACAGCCGCTGGCACTTGCATTCTGCGGGAAGGCCGAAGTGACCTATTGCACAAATTTCAGTGTGAGAAGTTGAAGCACGACGACGACGATGACGACGATGTCTGGGGTGTTCACTATATCGAGTATGTGGACTGCAAGAAGTGTCTCAAGAAGGAGGACCTGTGGGAGATGGTGCGAACGTGCAAGGAATCTCGCTCTGATTAGTTATTGCTTTGTTATTCCGTTGAGAGCCTCCCGACATATTGTGGTTCTTCTCGCGATGGATGTCCTGGTGTAATCGCCGTTTATTACAATTAGGTGATTCCAGATGTATAGCCAGTATCATGAAAATTGTAACTTTGGGCATTTCTCTACAGCTTGCTCTATTCAGCGTCTTGTAGCTAACGCATGTTTCTTAAAGCAGCTTCCTGAACTTGTTTCCTAGGGTGAATTGAAATTCATTTCAGTGTTAAAAAACTGCACAACCCAAATGTCGATAGGTGAAATAAGTATCTTCCCAAATCGTTGTTTTTATAAACAACGATAAACAGCGAAACATCAAATGAAATATTATTTCTGGGTATGTCTAGTTGCACTAGGCAATTAATGAAGACTGAATTTTGATATGACGAAACCTGTTCCCTTGACAACAAAATTCCCATATACATGAAATTTAAAAGAATCGAAGTATGCCAAGTATTCATCACTGTTTTATTCAAGATATTGTTCTAGTAATCATTTTTAGGTACAACCAAAACTGACCAGATAATAGAATTTTGATTTTGTCCTCAGAAATTCTTTGGCTTTTCCTGGGATATCGTGTAAAACCGAAATCACGATCGTTTCGAGTGCATTCGAGATTTTAGAAAGGATGTATTGATCGAATACACTAGCGTATATTTCCTGACTAGAAAAGGACAGATATGTTTTCAATAATTTCTATATCAGAAGAGAATCGAAATTGATATTTTGATTCTACAGAATTGCTAATTCTATTGAAATAAAGTCAAATACATTCATATGACAATCTTTAGTGGAATGATCAGTTATAAATAGTGATTCAACTTGCTATTACTTTCTATCAGAGCTTCGAATCATTCGATATTTGTATCTAAAAGCTATTAATTGCCGACATAGGTTGTTATGAATTTAACTGGTTATTTTGTGGTGCTCCTAATCTAAAAGATATTAAATTACTTCTGAATTAAATTATTCAAGCCGAAGATCTTACTATTATTTGTCAATTACAATTGAATTCAACCATTATTGGTGTTGTGATGTCCTTTTACGACCATCCTAGAATTATGTTAAGTTCATTTTGCATTAAATTTTTGATTTATCAGTACGAGATAATATTACATGCATGTTTCTGTGACGCTAATATTTCATAAATTTTAAATTCAGATAATCAATTTCTGAAATAATTGCCATTGTTCTTGATTCCAGAATTAGACTAGATCAAATTTAGATAAATGGATTATTTTTGATTATACTATACTGTATTTTATAAGTGCCAGACCGATACTGCCCACAGCAGTTCATCCGCGGTTTGGCTAGTACTAATAGGAGCTAGGTTCGACACTAAAATTTTCTTCGTTCTAACGAAAAAAATTGGTATACTCTCGGGACAAATACACACTGCTCCCGTTAAGCGTTATCAATCTCTTTGCAGTCTACCAGTGTATTTATAGAATCCGGGATACTTTCCTTTTGAAGTTAGCTTGAATACGCCTATCGAAATCTTCTCGCTCGAATATACCATGATGCTCCTCCATCTTCCTTACATGCTTCAACAACAAAACTAGTTATTTCTATCTGCAAAGCTTGCCTAGCTTTTCGAATCAAATTTACGGGACCTCCTGAATCCTCAGAACAAGAATCAGTAGAATATTCAGGGTAAATTACAGAGACAGAACAGAATATATGGCTACGCTTATGGCTGGTATCTCCTCCCCGAAATTTTCCCAACAAAAATCAAAGTTCCGAAATCGTAAATCCAACATCATAAACAGAATCGGCTCAAACTCAATTTTCATGTAACAATACTTGTTCTTCCCTTCACCACTATTTTCGGGCTTGCACAACAATCATTTAACCACCACAGTTGTATAACCAATATCATGAACATTATGATTTTGAAAAGAACTCTAATTCGTGTTCCATGCAACGAGTTATAGCTAAATCGTGTTTCTTGAAATAGCTTTCAGAAATCGCTTCCTTAGGTCCGTTGAAATTCTGTTCAGTATTCAAAAAAATCATACAGTACAAATTAAAATAGACGAATGAACATCTTTCCGATTCGTTGTTTCAAAAAACAACGATAAGAAACGAAATTCATTTTTCGATGAAAAAAGTTAAAGAGTCATTATGGCTTTTGAATAAGTTTTTAATTTACCTTCACTTTCATTATCGTCTTCCTCATTGATTACTATATTTTGATCTTTAAGTTATTGAACTGAAATCTCATTCGACTGTTCACTGTTTCATCCATCTTCGAGCCTACGATTTCGGTCGATTCAAAATATTCGCATAATTACTGATATATAGAGTAAGATTGTGTATATATTTCATTTTTTATGTTCAAGTATACTCTAGAATTAGTTGCTTTATACCTTCCAGACGATGGAAATCAAACACATTGCCCCTCCTGACCAGTATAGCTGTTTTAGTGTTACTCTTCGTTACTCTCTGTGTGACAGGAAAAAGTCTACTCCTTTGGAATTTTGGAGCTAATGGAATTTTTTTCATAAATGGATTCGATATACGTCACGAATGTTTTGTAAAAATTAGTAAAGATTTAATAAATTCATGCACTTTTTCGTTCAGACAAGTTGAAAAAGAAATAATAAGAGAAGTCACAATGACTTCAATTTAACAAAACGCGAAGCCAAATCAAGATTCACTCGTCCCTAATAGAATTAACATTGTATTCTCTCATACAATGATAAAAAAACACAGCTCATCCGTTAACACTAAAAACTGGAGCATTTTCAAGAATGGGGTTTTATTTGAACACTCTGAATTCATAATAGCTTCAAAGAAACTAATTTTAATTCTTAATTCTCATTGTTTAGACGATATATTAGTTCAGAAATCACTTTCAAATATAACTAAAACTGAACAGATTCTCGGATTTTGGCTTCTCTACTGAAGTTCACTCATTTTTTGCAGCAGTACCATACGAAATCGTATTGAATTTCTTTTCGTGTACTTTTAAGATTCTGAAAATTATACATTTAATGAATAGACTAAGGCATATTGCTTGAATAAAAGTGGAAAGAGATTTATCAAAATTTTCTATATGAGAAAGTAGACAATCAAAATTTCAGTATCAGATTCACTAGAATTCCTAATTCACATTAAACTTTGTTCACATGTCTTCGTTTCAAATGCAACAAATTTTGAAATTTAAATAAAGTCGTTTCAGTTAGATTGGAATAAGAATTTTCGGTGCTAATATATAATCAAAAAAATAATTTTAGATTTCAAACACGCTTGCCAAATTATCATATTTATTTTTCTGTTCTACAAATTTTAGATCAATTAAATCTTTATGAGTTTCTCAATCAATATTTGCTAGTATTTGCTGTTTCCATATTTATTAAGAAACAATAAGGAAATCTTGTTCTATACATTCCTATTTTTTTACAATTCTTTAAAAAGAAACTGTAAATCATTAAAACTTAAGATCATTCGGAATTTGGATCTAGAACTATTATTGGTTAACCTATGATTTTTAGCGCTCGTGTTCTAAACTGTGTCAAAATACATATATCTTTGATTTGTTGAGTCTACAAAAAATTGTGAATCTAGACAATTTTCTGCTCTTTGCTAGTTCTGTACCTGCTGCGATATCATTTTTTCTTTTGCTGCACTTTTTGTGAATTAGTTACATCATTAAAATATAAAGCACAAGTACTAGATAACAATGGCTGCATGCAGCGTTTGGAACATGTTCATAGCTCTTCAGTTCGAATGAATTAAGTCTCTCAACTA
>JAAUYH010171968.1_pt1 | contig 11268 bp, 7 predicted proteins | sample 7278061 | NCBI WGS metagenome assembly JAAUYH01 (sample SAMN14350203, study PRJNA611818) | marine sediment metagenome | isolation source: surface marine sediment (0.6m) | place: French Polynesia: Moorea | collected 2018-08 | reverse complement strand
TGATGTCGGACAGCAACCTTATTTAGCTGAACAATTCAAATTGGTTGCTACCCCAGCTTTAGTAAAAATACATCCTGAACCGAGACATATTTTGGCTGGTAGTAATATTATTAGTCAATTACAAGTATGGTGGCCTCGTTGGCAAGTTTCAGTAGAAATGTATTTTAAGTCACAGGTAAGTCTAATAGAAGATAGTGACAATGCAGGAGATACAAACAAATTAAATTCTTCGACATCGGGAATTAAATCACTTGCGGTTTCGGCGGAACTGATGAAATTATCAGACGAAATTTTCCACTTGAAGCAAGAGAAAGACAAGCTTGAAGAACAATTACAGTTCAAAGATCGGGTAATTGCCATGTTGGCACACGATCTCCGTAATCCTCTGACTGCAGCAGCAATTGCTGTTGAGACTCTGCAGTCCAACTACATTCAAGAAACAGGAACATTTAAACGTCTGACACCTTCTCTGGCGGCTAAGTTACTCAGACAAGCACGTACTCAAACACGAATAATTGACAAGATGATAGCAGAACTTCTTCAGGTTGGGCGAGGAAAAGAAACAAAAATACCAATAGTCCCCCAGAAAGCAGAAGTTGGTAAATTATGTTGTGAGGTGATGAGTGAATTACGCCAGCGCTACAAAGCAAAATCTTTGAAACTGGAAAAAGATATCCCTGAAGATTTACCACTAGTTTATGCAGATCCTGAACGTATTCGTCAGGTTTTAATCAACCTTATGGATAACGCAATTAAATATACACCAGAAGGTGGCGTTATCAGTATTTCTGGATTGCATCGTACGACCCAAAAGGTTCAATTTAGTATTGGTGACAGTGGTCCAGGTATTCCTGAGGAGAAGCGAGAGCAAATATTCGAAAACCACTATCGCTTGGAGCGGGATGAAGAAAAAGATGGCTATGGAATTGGTTTGTGTTTGTGTCAGCGAATTATTACAGCCCATTACGGTCAAATCTGGGTAGAAAAAGCTCCCACAGGTGGTGCTTGGTTCCACTTTACTTTACCCGTATATCCTACCTAGTAAAAACCTAGCTTAGAAAAATTATTTTGGAAAAATTATCTTGGAAAATTAGATTGGAATCCAAATAATTCTGCACATACTAGCAGTTAAACACAGTAAAACTATTGCTGTTTTGAACGCTCGAGTAAAGACTGTTTTGATTTTTTTTTAATTGCTTTAATAATCTGGGTGTTAGCTGGAGGAAAAGTAAAATTTTCTAGTTCATCAACCCATACCCAACGAATTTCATCACATTCTATAGTTTGAGGCTCCCCAGAAAGGTGCTGACAATGGTGAGCTGTTAACGTGATACGTAGATCGCTATAGGTATGGTCAATGGTAATTAAATGTTCGCAAACAGCAATTTCAATACCCAATTCTTCTGTTATTTCACGTTTTATACATTCTTCAATACTTTCTCCTGGCTCAATTTTACCACCAGGAAATTCCCATAACCCCCCCATCTGTCCTCCCAAAGGACGACGATCTATTAAGATTTGACCTTGTTGGTTCCAGATTACTGCAGCACCAATGATTTTATGGGGAGGGATTTTGGAGGTTTGATTCATAGCTTAATCAAAGACAAAGAAAATGCTCAAAGAATAAATTTGTAGATATTGTATTGCTTTTTCGGTTGAGCTAGCGCGGATAATATCCTGATTCCCAGAAGCTTACTTAAGGTCAAAATTATTTGCTTTGATTTTAAACATATTTTTAAATAGTTTGAAATTTGAAATACTTATTCCAAATATATGATTAAAATTTAAATTAAGCTTCAAATTTAAGTTTTTCCTAATTTTAAGGACTAACCTTAAGTCTTTTTTTATTTATTTGAAACGGTTATTTGTTTGAAATTATAGTCGTACTGAGATTGATTAAGGGAAGGCATAATGAGCATGGGAAATTAATTTTTCAAGGTTTGTAAGTTTTCCACTTCAAAGATGAGCTATTTTGCAAGTTATTTCTACCATAGACTTATATAAAATTTGTTTCCTAAGCACGACCATTATAATTTTAATCATCAATCAACTTTATTTATTGATTTACAGGTTTATTTATTGCTGTAATGCTTGCTCCAGAAGCTTTGACCATACCAAGGGCATTCACTGATAATTGCAGGCTAACGCCGACACCACAGGCTCTGCGCTGCGCTAGCTGCTCTGATCGCCATCATTGTCCATATCTTGTAAAGCAATTTCAAAGTTCATTCTTTGTTCTGCATTACGTAAAAAGTAACCACTCATCATCGCGGAAGCCAAAAGACGTCCCAGGTTTTCTCGATTAGTAGTAATAGTTACACCAAAATGTTCGGAAGGGATATTGCCAAGCAACCCAGTTATTTTCCGTTCCATTACTTGAAAAACTTCGCTAGAATCTGGCTTGGACAGTTGGCTAATTGTTTCCGGGCTCAATGATTTAACATATTGCCACAGAAAATTATCATTGTGTGGATTTTTCTCAAAAAACTCTGAAACTCTATCGAATGAATCACTCATTATGTAAGCTCCTGTAATAACTTATTAACCCAACGAGACTTAGTTTCAGTTTAACAACCTTGGATATTACTGTTTTATTAAAAATAGTATGTATCTGTCTGTATCATCTACCAATCTTGAATATAGTGGTTATTTTCATCTGAATATCAAAAGATAATGGAGACGTGCAAGTGCAGCGTCTCCATTTTATTACTGAAAAAGATTGTATATCTTACTATTGAGGCAATATAAAAAAGTAGTAGTTCCCGTTGACCGAACAGACTAAAGTAACTGCAAATAGTATATATAGTCTAGGGCTATCAAAGATTTTTCTCAAAGACACCCGTGGAAATCAACCAAAATTTATTTGTATTGCGCGCCCAGTCTTGAGGTATATAAAACATCTAAGAATGTTCTATTTACATGGTCAGTACACAGAATTAACTGAAAAAACTACCTTATTGAAAGCTTCTTAAGATCTTCTAACTATCAATTGACTTTTTGAAGCAACCTAGCTCGCCAAATATTCATTAATACTGGTTTTATATTTACGAAGCTTGGTTAGCGCTTCTCGCTCAATCTGTCGAACTCTTTCACGACTAATATTAAGCTGTTCGCCAATTTTGGCCAAGGTCATTGTTTGTCCATCAATTAAACCGAAGCGTAGAGAAATTACTTCTCTTTGCTGGGGTGTTAGCTCTCCCATCAGACGCTCTAGGTCATAAGACAAAGATGATTGAGTGACAAACTCTTCTGGAGAAGCGCTGGTATCTTCCAGCATTTCACCTAATTCTGTATCGTGATTGTCTCCCAATCTTAAGTCTAGAGATAGGGGTAAACGAGATTTTTCTAGATATTCCCTTACTTGCTTGGGAGTTAGTTTTAATTCTTCTGCCAATTCAGATATTGTTGCAGCTCTTCCTAATTTTTGTGATAACTGGCGTTGGGCTTTTTTGATTTTATTTAGCTTTTCGGTGATATGTATTGGCAACCTAATCGTACGACCTTTTTCTGCAATTGCCCGGGTAATTGCTTGTCTAATCCACCAATACGCATAGGTAGAAAATCTATATCCTTTAGTGGGGTCGAATTTTTCTACTCCCCTTTGCATGCCGATACTACCTTCTTGAATTAGATCTAGTAAATCGACATTACGCTTAATATACTTTTTGGCGACGGAAACGACCAAACGTAAATTAGCTTCTACCATCTTGCGCTTGGCAAATTCACCAGAATCGATGGCACTATTGAGCTCAGAGGGTTCTAGATTTGCCTCCTTTGCCCACTCCTGTAGAGTTGGTTGACGTCCCAACTTATTTGCTAATAACTCTCGTACTTCATACAAGCTGGTTGCACGTTGTACCTGTTTCCCATAAAAAATCTCTTCTTCATGGGTCAAAAGTGGAACGCGACCAATCTCGCGCAAGTAAGTCCGCACGAGGTCTGTTGGTTTCTGAGCGGTCTTCATGGCACTACTTTTTGGTAATTATAGGTTTGACAGTAGTATTCAGACTTGAATTTACTTTTTACTAAATAAATAGTTTTCATTGGGCGCACTTGCAATGAAAATGGCAACCCATCAAAAATTGCTTTTTGACCTGCTCGGCGGAGCTAATTTTTCAATAACTGTTTGATTACACTTTCACCTGCTAAAAGTTACAATTATTCTTTTGTTAAAACAAGTATCAGGAGTTAGATAAAAAGTTACGCTTCAAACATTTATGACTTATGTTATTTTCTTAATAAATTGTAACATTCTCATTTTTGTGATGAAGGTTCGGTAAAGCGAACTTGAATTTTTTTTAAGGCATTTATTGCCTTAAATAGAGCATATTTTGACTGAAAACTTACTCCAGTGACTTAATATGTTCGCACAAATATTATGAAATTTTCTTAAAATATCTCAATCATAGCGATAAATTTTTACTTCAAGTTCTGGCTTAATAATTCTTTCAACAACTAACCAGTTATCAGTCACTTGTTATCGATCCCCAGTTCGAGAACAAATGACTAATAACATATGAAACTTAAGTTGTAACGCAGTAATCCTGAATGATTTTTACATCCAAGGTGGTGCGTTGCAGGGAACGAATCGCAGCGACTGTTGCCCTAGCACCTGCTAAAGTTGTAATAATAGGGATTTTGTAACCCAAAGCTGTACGACGAATTAATCTTGCATCAGTTTGAGCTTCTTCTCCAGAAGGCGAATTGATAATTAACTGAATTTTGCGGTTTTTGATCGCATCTAGGACGTGAGGACGACCTTCATGGAGTTTTAGTACTAGTTCAACATCTAGTCCATGTTCTCTAAGCACCTGCAGTGTGCCTGATGTCGCCATTAAACCAAAGCCTAACTCAATAAATTCTTTGGCTACTGGTACAGTTGCGGCTTTGTCGCGATCATTCATTGATACAAAGACTGTACCAGTTAAAGGAAGTAGCTCCCCTGCAGCAATTTCGGCTTTAGCGAAGGCTCTACCAAAATCGCAATCAATGCCCATGACTTCACCTGTTGATCGCATTTCTGGTCCTAAAATTGTATCAGTACCAGCAAATTTGTCAAAAGGTAAGACGGCTTCTTTGACAGCTATGTGTTTTGGAATCACTTCTTTGGTAAATTCCAGTTCTTTAAGTGTTCGACCGGACATCACTAAAGATGCAATTTTTGCCAGGGGTACGCCGGTTGCTTTAGAAACAAATGGAACAGTGCGAGATGCCCGAGGATTAGCTTCCAGGATATAAACTTGGGGGGAGTCGTTATTCAAGCCCACCACGGCAAACTGGATATTCATCAAACCTACTACTTTCAGAGCCTTGGCTAACTCGACAGTCCAACTGCGTATTTGAGTGAGAATTTCCGGTGGTAAAGACATAGAAGGTAAGGCACAAGCCGAATCCCCTGAGTGGATACCCGCCTGTTCTATGTGTTCCATGATGCCACCAATGGTAACTTCTCCGGTACGATCTGCGATCGCATCAACATCAACTTCAGTGGCGTTTTCTAAAAACTTATCAATTAAGATTGGATGTTCTGGTTCAACTTGAACTGCGAAGGTCATATAACGTTCCAATTCTACGTCAGAGTAGACAATTTCCATTGCTCTTCCTCCCAATACGTAGCTAGGACGTACTACAACTGGATAACCGATGCGTTTGGCAACTACTAGTGCATCTTTATAACTGCGAGCGATACCATTCGGTGGTTGGGCTATGTTTAACCGATCCAGAATTTTCTCGAATTTCTCCCGATCTTCAGCGATATCAATGGAATCAGGAGATGTTCCCCAAATTTTGGGCATTGTAAATCCTGAGTTTTCTCCCCGAAAAGCTTTTGATTCTCGGGTTTCTAATTTTTGAGCTTCTAATTCTTGAGCTTCTAATTCTTGGGTTTCTAATTCTTGGGCTTCTAATTCTTGGGCTTCTAATTCTTGGGCTTCTAATTTTTGATTTGCAAACTCTTGAGCTTCCAAATCTTGTAAATATTTTTGTAAGGGTACCGCTAATTTAAGAGGTGTTTGTCCGCCAAACTGAACGATAATTCCCACCGGATTTTCCGCTTCAACAATATTCAAGACATCTTCTTTTGTGAGTGGCTCAAAATACAGTCGATCGCTGGTATCGTAATCAGTAGACACAGTTTCTGGGTTAGAGTTAACCATGATGGTTTCGTAACCTGCATCTCCCAGAGCAAAAGCTGCATGACAACAACAGTAGTCAAATTCTATTCCCTGTCCGATGCGATTGGGACCACCACCTAAAATCATCACTTTAGGTTTATTTGTGGGTACTACTTCTGTTTCTTCCTCATATGTTGAGTAGTGATAGGGAGTAAATGCTTCAAATTCTGCAGCGCATGTATCTACAGTTTTGTAAACTGGTATTACATTTAGTTGTTTGCGATAGTTTCTTACTTCGTCTTCAGTAGTCTTGGTCGCAAAAGCGATTTGTTTGTCGCTAAACCCTTGACGTTTAACCTCAAAAAGTTGCTCTTGTGTCAATTCTGTTAAAGATTTACGTTTGAGAAATTTTTCCACCTCTAACAATTGTTGCATTTTATCTAGGAACCATGGGTCGATACCTGTCAGTTCATAGATTTCTTCATTTGTAATCCCCAGTTGCATGGCGTGACGCACAGCAAATATCCTTTCTGGATTGGGAGTTCTTAATTGAGCGCGAATTTGTTCACCACTGGGTAATTTTTCCTTAATATCGCAGCCCCAGCCCGCACGTCCTGTTTCTAAAGAACGTAAAGCTTTTTGAAAAGACTCATTAAATGTCCGCCCAATAGCCATAGCTTCCCCAACTGAACGCATTTGGGTGTTTAGCACAGCTTGGGAACCGGGAAATTTTTCAAAGGCGAAACGAGGAACTTTAGTTACCACATAATCAATGGTTGGCTCGAAGGAAGCTGGTGTTTGCTTGGTAATATCATTTTTGATTTCATCTAAGGTATAGCCCACTGATAACTTGGCTGCCATTTTCGCAATTGGAAAACCTGTAGCCTTGGAAGCTAAAGCAGAAGAACGAGAAACCCGAGGATTCATCTCAATCACAATTGCTTCCCCATCTACGGGATTAATAGCAAACTGAATATTGGAACCACCAGTTTCAACACCAATCTCGCGAATAATTTTAACTGCCATATCCCGCAGTCGCTGATATTCCTTATCAGTTAATGTTTGGGCTGGAGCAACCGTAATTGAATCGCCGGTATGAATCCCCATGGGATCGATGTTTTCAATAGAACAGATAATTACTACGTTATCTGCCAAGTCGCGCATCACTTCAAGTTCGTACTCCTTCCAACCAATCAGAGATTGATCGATGAGGATTTGTGACACCGGGGAAGCATCCAGACCCCCCTGTGCCATTTCAGCAAATTCTTCTTCGTTATAAGCGATACCGCCGCCTGTTCCACCCATTGTGAAAGCAGGACGAATAATTAGAGGATATGCACCAATTTTTGTTGCAATTAGCTTTGCTTCCTCCAAAGAAGAAGCTGTACCACTAGGACACATTTTTACGCCGATACGCGCCATCGCTTCATTAAATAGCTTTCTATCTTCAGCTTTCTCAATTGCTGGAAGCTTAGCACCAATAAGCTCTACACCATATTCATCTAAGACTCCATTTTTAGAAAGCTCCACAGCTATGTTAAGAGCTGTTTGTCCGCCCATTGTTGGTAGCAAAGCGTCAGGACGCTCTTTGGCAATAACTTTTTCGACTAATAATGGTGTTAATGGTTCAATATATGTTCGTTCTGCTGTTTCTGGATCGGTCATTATAGTCGCAGGGTTGGAATTGACCAACACTACTTCATAGCCTTCTTCTCGCAGCGCTTTGCAAGCTTGAGTTCCAGAATAATCGAATTCACAGGCTTGTCCAATGATAATTGGACCAGAACCTAAGAGCAGAATTTTCCTAATATCATCACGGCGGGGCATAGTTGTTGATTCGGAGTAGGAGGACAGGAATGTGACATTGATTTTAAAGGTCTTTGCCTCCAATTCATCTGATTAATTACCAGGTTTTCTAGATTTGATGACATCAAGCTTGACAAATGGTCAAAATTGTAAGCTTTTGTGGTAGTTACAGTAAAATTGGCGACCTTTAATCAATTCTCCATTACCAAAGGAATAAAACCTAAAAAACAGTAATAGATATTATTCATCCGCGCATGGGTATTGAAAAACTACCCTGTCAATTATTCCTGCAAACTAATAGCCTTTAACCTTAAAATGCCAGAAGGCAAAAACATTGATTTCAAACATCAGTTTTATTTGTTTATTTTATTTGCTGTTATTACTATTTTATACCTATATCTATTGAAATTTTGATTGAAAATCTTATCGGAAATCTTATGTATTCTGATACTTGAAGCAACAATTAAATTTTAATTTATTTTCTTCCTCGATTGGCTTATGTAAATCATTGACATTTGGCTATGATTCAAATATAAAATTATATGTTTAAATGATTGTTTATAAATCATCAGAAATCATATTTCTCATAGTTAACAAGACAAAAAATATACAAGTAACAAAAAAAGACAGAAGAACGAAATAATCGCAACCTCTGCCTTTTTCTTATAGTTATTTCTGAAAAGTTATGACCAAATAATTTTTGGCATCAAACAGAAATATTTAGGATATAAAAGAATTAATTAGTAGAAGCTTGTACATACCCTAAAGTCAAACTATCCTTAGCTAGGAAGTGAGCTAGATGATATGCACGTTCCTCAGTCTTAATGAGAATGGTCTCGTACAAATGACGGGTTGCACGATCACCCAAACTCTCAGCTTGAGCAGCTTGACGACGAATTAAACCGATCAGAGCTTGTTCAGCTTTGAGGTCATTTTCTAACATTTGCCGGCAATTATAAACGCCATCTTGCTCTGGTTCAAAACAGCATAATTCTGCTAATTTGCTAAAGCTTGCTACAGGTACTCCACCTAAGCCATTTAGGCGTTCTCCAATGTCATGAATATGTCCTTGAACTTCATCAAAACTCTCGTTGAAGAACTCATGCAATGAGTAAAATTCTGCTCCTTCAACAACAAAATGATGCTTTTGGTACTGTATATAAAGTGCCTGAAAACTTGCCAAGGCTACATTAAAACCTTCACAAACTGGCTCAGTAACGCTGCGATCTAATAAGACTGGGTTGTCATAAACCTGACCAAAGTTATGCACTAAAGTTTGTGTTTCAGACATTGTTCCTCTCCTCTCTTTTACTGCAGTTATAATTGCAAACTGCTTAATTTCTACATATTAGCATTTAAAAAATAAAAAATCCTTAGCAATATAATCCAATCAAAAATTTTTCTATGAATACAAATATTAATGACTAATTTTTATTAAAAACTCTATTCTTTTATCAAAACAAATAAGTCTATTTACTATTCATTAAAGACAATAATTCTTAATCTTTAAATCATATTGATATAGTTTAGAGTTCAAAGAGAAATAAGATATTTTTGCATTACTAATATGATTGAACAACAATACTTTTCTTTCAAAGAGCCAATATCATAACGAGAAACATATAGTACACGTATTTGAGTACACGCAACTATAAACAAGGAATAGTAAGCACTTTAAATATTTGCTTTCGCTCTAAAGTGTATACTATGCAACATTTATTTATTTTAAATCTTAGATTAAAGCTGTAGATATGGGGCTGTCTGCAAGTAAATACTTCGCTTCATGATGAGTAACTTTTCTTATTTTTTTATTTTTTTTGCAAAACTAATGAGAAATGTTTGCAGCTAATGTATCCTGTAATAGAGGGGCAAACTAGCTAAGAATTAATTCCAAGAAGTTTTAAGCTTCTTGTATTTGTCATCTTATTAATTAGCAGTTTCATGCTTTACGCATGGTGGGTGTGGAAATTATTTTTCTTGTTCTAGGGAGCAAGCTGCATCTTTACAGCTTGTTTGTATCCACAAGGCTTAATAGTTCTCTAAGCTTTATTGCACTTTGAGGGTCATTAAATTTGGAAGGTTCAATTTCTAACTACAGTTTCAAGCAGCTTGTAAAAGTAAGTCGGATAGATCGTTGGGAAGTTTATCGACGTTTGCAGGAATTAGAAATTCCTTGTCAGTGTCAGACAAATCAAGAACTGACAGTGGAGATTTCTAGCATTGCAGCAGCAGTTCAAGTTTGGAGTATTGTGCGTCAATTAAATGCTGAACGCCAAGACCTGATAGAAATTCTTGAAGAGTGTTGGCAATATCGTTATCAGGAATTATAAATGATGCTTTTTTTTACGTAGTGAAGCTGATTCATTACAAACAGGTTTTGATTTTCAGTAGAGTTTGACGTTAGTCACAAGCGCATCGCAACATCATTCACAAATTTTTTGTTTGTATAAAAATAGGTTTTAACAATGGGTAAATCTCATAAAACAGAAATATCCGAGTTTTGCTTGGAAGGTACTTTCCGACATTTAGTTATTAAAGACCGCTATAAGCTCAAAGGTTTGGTATTGGCTACTGATGAAGGTGAAGTTTACGTTAAATTAGCTAAACATCTGCGGATCGCTTTCGATTGGAGATTAGCAATAGGTACTCAACTAAAAATATGGGGAACTAAAAAATATTATTTAAAAAGTGGGGAAATTAAGCTAAAAGCTGAACAAATTAGAGCTGCAAATCCCCAATTACAGGTAAATGCAATAAATGGAAGTGCAAAAAAAGCAAGCAATCCTCTTGTTGCTTCTCCTGGATTAGCTAGTAAGTCTGCCAAAAAAGATAAGAAAACAACTATTTTAGTTTGTCAAAAATCAGATTGTATGAAGCGTGGTGGTAAAGCTTTGTGTCAGGCTTTAGCTACAGCAATTAGCGATCGCAGTTTAGAAGGACAAGTAAATATTAAAGGTACTGGCTGTATGAAAAAATGTAAGGCTGGACCAAACTTAGTAATGCCGGATAAAACTCGTTACAATCGCATTCAGGCTCACCAAGTAGCAGCACTTATGGAAAAACATTTCGGTTCCCCAGAGATTGAAGAAAAAGAAGAAGGTTCAGTTGAAAATCCAATACCTGTGGCTAGTTAAAAGCTAGTCGAAATATATCAGTAATAGTTGTCAGTTTACTCAATTGCGATCGCTGAGTTTTGATTACTTAGTTTTGATGAATCAGTTTTGAACTGTAGTTAGAACCTACATTCCGCACCCTAATCTGTAGCACTCGGTTATCACGGAGAATATATTGGATAAAAATAATCAAATAATACAACTACTATTTTTTTAGTTATAGTGTAATGCGATCG
>JAAUYH010229107.1_pt1 | contig 11272 bp, 8 predicted proteins | sample 7278061 | NCBI WGS metagenome assembly JAAUYH01 (sample SAMN14350203, study PRJNA611818) | marine sediment metagenome | isolation source: surface marine sediment (0.6m) | place: French Polynesia: Moorea | collected 2018-08 | reverse complement strand
CGTCGGGCTTGGCGTGGCTCAGCTTCTCTGCGTCGAGCCCGTAGCGGTGGTAGTATTCGCGTTCGGAGGGGATGAACCCACCGTCCATGCGTTCGCGTTGCAGCCGCAGCATCATCACCACGTTGACGTCTTTGAGACCCTCTTCCATGTCCTCGAAGACCTCGCAGCCCCAGTCGGCGGCACCCGCGGGCATCAGCGTCGGCGGACCGATCAGACGGAGGCGATTCTCCATCTTGCCCAAAAGCAGGATGTTCGAGCGCGCGACGCGGGAATGCGCGATATCCCCGCAAATCGCGATGGAAAGCCGGTTCAGCCGTCCCTTGGCGCGCCGGATCGTCAGAGCGTCCAGAAGCGCCTGGGTCGGATGCTCATGCCGCCCGTCGCCGGCGTTCAACACCGCGCAATTTACTTTTTCCGCCAAGAGGTTGACCGCCCCGGACTGCGGATGCCGCACCACCAGAAGATCGGGATGCATCGCGTTCAGCGTCAGCGCGGTGTCGATCAGCGTCTCGCCTTTTTTCACGCTCGAGGTCTGCATGGACATGTTCATCACATCCGCCCCGAGCCGCATGCCGGCAAGCTCGAACGAGGCCTGCGTCCGGGTCGAGTTTTCGAAGAACATGTTGATCTGCGTGAGGCCGGCAAGAACCTCGGCGTGCTTCTTGGGGCTGCGGTTCAGAGCGGCATAGCTGTCGGCCAGATCAAGCACCTCGGTGATCTCGTCCTGGCCCAGGCCCTCGATCCCGAGAAGATGTTTCTGGCGGAAGCTCATGGCAGTCCTCGTCCCCGGCTGCTGCGGGTATAGAAAGCGTCGGGCGGCGGGACAAGCCGGGGCATTTACCTCCTGCGCGCGCGCGCCTAGCTTAGGGCCATGGGGGATGATCTCGATCCGCGCGCGGTGCTAGCGCTCTTGGAATGGCAGGTGGACCTGGGCGTGACCGAGGCGATCGGCGAGACGCCGGTGAATCGCTATGAGCTGACAGAGGCGGCGCCGAAGCCGAAGAAGAAACCGGCACCGGAGCCTGCACCCGCTCCAGTCGCGGCGGAAGACCCGGTCGAGGTGGCGCGGGCGGCGGCCTCCGCGGCGGGGACGTTGGAGGAGCTGCAGGCGGCCCTGGCGGGGTATGAGCATTGCGAGCTGCGCCGCGGCGCGCGCAATCTCGTCTTCTCCGACGGCGATCCGAGGGCGCGTGTGATGGTGATCGGCGAGGCGCCCGGGCGGGACGAGGACCTGCAGGGCAAGCCCTTCGTCGGTCGCGCTGGGCAGCTTCTCGACCGCATGCTCGCCGCAATCGCCATGGGCCGCACCGAACCGGATGCCCAAAAATCCGTCTACATCACCAACATCCTGCCTTGGCGCCCGCCGCAGAACCGTGATCCGACACCGGAAGAGATCGCGATGATGCTGCCCTTCGTGCAGCGCCACGTGGAGCTGGTCGCCCCGGATGTACTTGTTTTGATGGGAAATATCTCCTGTCTGACACTCCTGGGCCGCAAGGGCATCACCCGGCTGCGCGGCAATTGGGTCGAGGTCTTGGGTCGTCCGGCCTTGCCGATGTTCCACCCGGCCTATCTGCTGAGAAACCCAGCTGCCAAGCGCGACGCCTGGCATGACCTGCTGATGCTGCAGGCACGATTGAGAGAGATGTGATGCGCATATTGGCGTTCTCCGACCTGCACCGGTCCCGCGGCCGCGCCGCCGACCTGGTCGCGGCCAGCGCCGAGGCCGACCTTGTGATCGGCGCGGGGGATTTCTGCAACCAGCGGCAGGACCTGGCCGGAGCGCTGGCGCTGCTCGACGGGCTGCAGGCGCCGATGGTCGCTGTCCCCGGCAATTGCGAAAGCGCCGCGGAGTTGCGCGAGGCCGCCGCCGAGGGGACCACAGTCCTCCACGGCGACGGCGTCGAGATTGGCGGGCTTAAGATCTTCGGGCTTGGCTACGCGGTGCCAGAGACGCCCTTCGGCGCCTGGTCGTGCGACCTGCCCGAAGAAGAGGCTGCGACGATGCTCGACCACTGCGAGGCCGCCGATATCCTCGTTCTGCACTCCCCGCCGAAAGGCGTAGCTGACCAACTCGAGGACGGCACCTCGCTGGGCTCCACGGCGATCCATGCCGCCATCGAACGGCTCCAGCCGCAGCTTGCCGTCTGCGGCCATATCCACCCCAGCTGGGGCCGAACCGGCACAATCGGTCGAACGCAGATCGTCAATCTCGGCCCGACGCCGAACTGGTTCGACATCCCATGAGCCGGATCGACGAGAGCAAGGACTTCCTGCCCGTCCGCATCGCCGTGCTCACCGTCTCGGACACGCGGTCGCTCGACGAGGACAAGTCGGGGCAGACACTGGTGGACCGGATCGAGGCCGCCGGCCACATCCTCGCCGACCGCAAGATCCTGCCCGACGAACGGGACGAGATCGCCGCCCAGCTTCGCGCCTGGTGTGCCGACCCCGGCATCGACGTGGTGATCTCCACCGGAGGCACGGGCCTGACGGGACGCGACGTGACCGTCGAAGCCCACCGGGATGTCTACGAAAAGGAAATTGACGCCTTCGGGACGGTCTTTACCATGGTCTCGATGCAGAAAATCGGCACCTCGGCGGTGCAAAGCCGGGCCACCGGCGGCGTTGCCAACGGCACCTATCTCTTCGCGCTACCCGGCAGCCCCGGCGCGTGCAAGGATGCCTGGGACGAGATCCTGATCCTGCAGCTCGATTTCCGCCACCGGCCCTGTAACTTTGTCGAGATTTTTCCTCGATTGGACGAGCATCAGCGACGGAAGTAAGATAGCGGCGCGTATACGCATCTGAGACGGCGCCTCGGCCGTACAGAGATCAAAGCGAAAGAGGCCACACGCGATGAGATTTCTACGCCGCTCTCTTGTGGGGCTGTTCCTGCTGTCGGTGACGGCGGGGCTCTTGGCGCTTGCCGGTCACACGGTCTATTCCGCTTTGGAAGAGCGCTGGTCGCGGGAGGAATTTGAGCGCCCCGCGCGTGAGCGTGTGTTCGCAGTCAACGTGATCCCGTTCGAGCCGGGCGAGGTCACGCCGGTGATGACCAGCTTCGGCGAGGTGCTGAGCCGTCGCGTATTGGAGCTACGGGCGACCAGCAGCGGGACCGTGGTGGAGCTTGCCGAAAACTTCGAGGATGGCGGGCGGATCGAGTCCGGGGATCTGCTCCTGAAAGTCGATCCGCAGGATGCGCAATCGACGCTCGATGTGGCGAAAACCGACCTGCAGGAGGCCGTGGCGGAGCTGCGCGAGGCGCAGCGGGCGCTGGAACTCGCCGAGGATGACGTGACCTCGGCGCGCGAGCAGGCGGCATTGAGGAGCCAGGCGTTGCGGCGCCAGCTTAGCCTGCAGGAACGCGGCGTCGGGACCGAGGCGGCGGTGGAAACGGCCGCTTTGGCCGAAGCACAGGCGAACCAGTCGGTCCTGTCGCGGCGCCAGGCACTTGCGCAAGCCGAGGCGCGGGTCGATCAGGCGCGCACGGGGCTGTCTCGGCGCCAGATCGCGCTCGCCGAGGCGCAGCGGCGGCTCGACGAGACCGAGCTTTTCGCCGAGTTCGCCGGCACGCTCAGCGAGGTCGCCGTCGTCGAGGGAGGCCTTGTGCAGAACAACGAACGCATCGCGCAGCTGGTGGACCCGGATGCGCTCGAGGTGGCGTTCCGGGTGTCGAACACGGAATATGCGCGGCTTCTCGACGACGAGGGCCGGCTGATCGATGCGGATGTCGAGGTGGCGCTCGATGTACTTGGCGTCGACATCACCGCTCGCGGCGTGATCAGCCGCGAGAGCGCGCAGGTGGGCAGCGGCCAGACCGGGCGGCAGCTTTTCGCGCGCATCGACGAGGCCAAGGGTTTCCGCCCCGGTGACTTCGTCACTGTGCGTGTCGAGGAGCCGGCGCTGAATTTCGTTGCCACCCTGCCGGCGGCGGCCGTGGACAGCGCTTCGACCGTGCTGGTGCTGGGCGAGGAGGAACGGCTGGAACTGGCGCAGGTCGAGGTGTTGCGGCGCCAGGGCGACGACGTGATCGTGCGCGCCCGCGGCCTGCGCGACCGGTTGGTCGTCGCAGAACGCTCGCCGCTATTGGGTGAGGGCATCAAGGTTCGGCCGGTCATGCCGGATGCGGGCGGCGTGCCCGAGGCCTCGGCGGAACCGGAATTCCTGGAGCTTTCTGACGAACGCCGGGCCCGGCTCGTCGCCTTCGTCGAAGGAAATCCCTACATGCCGAAAGAGGCCAAGGAACGCGTGCTGAGCCAGCTCAGCCAGACCCAGGTGCCCGCTAAGATGGTCGCGCGAATTGAAGCCCGGATGGGCGGCTGAGCCATGTGCGCTGACCGCAGCATTGGAGTCCTCTGATGGACGACCGTTTCCCACGCGTCGGCGGCATCCTGAGTTATTTCACCCGGCACAAGACCGCCGCCAACCTTCTGCTGGTCATCCTGATCGCCGCCGGCATCGCCGCCTTCCCGCGGATGCGGGCACAGTTCTTCCCGGATGTGATCATCGACAACGTTACCGTCTCGGTGGCCTGGGACGGCGCCGGGGCCGAGGACGTGGACCAGGCGATCGTGCAGGTGATCGAACCCGCGTTGCTCGCCGTCGAAGGCGTCGAAAGCTCCGAGGCCAGCTCGCGTGAGGGCAATGCGCGCATCACGCTCGACTTCGAACCCGGCTGGGACATGGCGCGCGCCGCCGATGACGTGCAGGCCGCCGTCGACACGATCACCGACCTGCCCGAAGAGGCCGAGGAACCTGAGGTGCGCCGCGGCGTCTGGCGCGACCGCGTGACGGATGTGGTGATCACCGGGCCTGTTGGGGTCGACCAGCTCGGCCGGTTTGCCGATGAATTCGTCACGCGGCTCTTCGCCGCCGGCGTCACGCGCACCACGATTCGCGGCGTCGCGGCGACAGAGACGGTGATCGAGGTGCCGTCGCTCTCGCTGATCCGCAACGACATCACCATGCGCGAGATCGCCGACGCCATCGCCGAAGAGGCCGAGGCCGATCCCGCGGGCGACGTCACGGGGGCCAATGCGCGCGTGCGCACCGGCGTCGCGAAGACCAGCGCCGATCAGATCGCGCGCATCGTGCTGCGGTCCAATCCTGACGGGTCGAAGCTGACCATTGGCGATGTGGGGCAGATTTTCGTCGGCGGCGTGGACCGGGAACGCGCCTATTTCGTTGGCGAGGAGCCGGCGATATCGATCCGGGTTGACCGGTCCGACCGGGGCGACGCGATCGAGATCCAGCGCAAGGTCGAAGACGTTGCCGCGGGGCTGCAGGCCACCCTGCCGGAGGGTGTGGCGATCGAGCTGATCCGCACCCGCGCCGAGGCGATCACCGGACGCCTGAATATCCTGCTCGACAACGGGCTCGTGGGGCTGGGCCTCGTGGTCACGCTGCTCTTTCTGTTCCTGAACGCCCGCACCGCGTTCTGGGTCGCGGCCGGCATCCCGGTGGCGATGACGGCGGCAATCGCGCTGATGTATCTCGCGGGGCTGACGATCAACATGGTCTCGCTTTTCGCGCTGATCATCACGCTGGGCATTGTCGTCGACGACGCCATTGTCGTCGGCGAGCACGCGGATGCGCGGGCGCGACGATACGGCGAATCCGGCCCGGAAGCCGCCGAGCGCGCTGCGCGGCGGATGTTCCCGCCGGTCTTCTCGGCCACGCTCACCACGATCATCGCATTTTTCGGTCTCGTCGCCATCGGCGGCCGGTTCGGGGACCTGATCGCCGACATCCCGTTCACCGTGATCGTCGTGCTGATCGCCTCGTTGGTCGAGTGCTTCCTGATCTTGCCGCACCACATGGCGCATTCCATCGTGCATTCGGCGAAAGAGCATTGGTACGACATTCCGTCTCGCGTCGTGAACACGGGCTTCCGCTGGTTCCGCGAGGCCATCTTCCGCCGCCTCATCGCCTTCGTGATCTGGGCGCGCTACCCGGTCCTGGCCGGCGCGATCCTGGTGCTGGCGGGCCAGGTGTCGAACTTCATCACCGGCGATCTGCAATGGCGCTTCTTCAACGCGCCCGAACGCGGCTCTGTCTCGGGCAATTTCGCCATGGCGCCGGGGGCGACGCGCGAAGACACCATGGAGATGATGCGCGAGATGCAGCGCGCGGCCGAGGCGGTGGCGCAGCGCTACGAGGACGAGCACGGCATCGACATCCTCGACTATGTCATCGCCGAGGTGGGCGGCAATACCGGGCGCGGACTCTCGGGGGTCGAGACGAAGGAAACGTATCAACTCGGTTCAATCGCGATCGAGCTGATCGATGCCGACCTGCGCGTGGGCTATTCCTCGCGCCGCTTCGTCAGCGATCTGCAGGACGAGGTGAACCGGCATCCGCTGACCGAAACGCTGAGCTTCCGCAGCTGGGGCTCCGGGCCGGGCGGTGACGCGCTCGACGTGCAGCTTTACGGCGCCGACAACGAGACGCTGAAGGCCGCCGCGGAGTGGCTGAAGACCATGATGGCGCAGTTCCCCGAGGTCTCGGCGCTCGAGGACAGCCTGGCCTATGACAAGGAAGAGCTGATCCTGGAGCTCACGCCGCAAGGCACCGCGCTCGGCTTCACTATTGACGGCCTCGGCCGGGTGCTGCGGCATCGCCTGAACGGGATCGAGGCGGCGAGCTATCCCGAAGGACCGCGCTCCGCCACGATCCGGGTGGAGCTGCCGGCCGGTGAGCTGACGGCCGATTTCCTCGACCGGACCCGCATGCGCACCGAAGCCGGAGAATATGTTGCACTCGCCGATATCGTCACCGTCGAGACCCGCGCTGGCTTTTCCACCGTGCGGCGCGAAAACGGGCTGAGGCTGGTGTCGGTCAACGGAGATATCGACGAAGACAACCCCGAACGCGCCAACGAGATCATGGCGCAGCTCGAGAATTCGATCCTGCCGGAGCTCGAGGAAACCTTCGGCGTCGCCTCGACCCTCTCGGGTCTGGCCGAGCAGGAGAACGAGTTCCTGAACGACGCGCGCACCGGGTTCCTCTTGTGCCTATTGGGAATCTACCTGTGCCTGGCCTGGATCTTCTCGAGCTGGACGCGGCCCATCGTGGTGATGTCGGTGATCCCTTTCGGCCTGGTGGGCATGTTCTACGGGCATATGCAATGGGACGTGCCGTTGAGCATGTTCTCGGTCGTCGGGCTGATCGGGATGACCGGGATCATCATCAACGATTCGATCGTGCTGGTGACGACCGTGGACGAACACGCCAAGGATCGCGGGCTGATCCCGGCGATCGTCGACGGCGCGGCGGATCGGTTCCGGGCGGTTCTGCTGACGACACTGACGACGGTGCTGGGCCTGGCGCCGCTGCTTTACGAGCAGTCGCAGCAGGCGCAGTTCCTCAAACCCACGGTGATCACGCTGACCTATGGGCTCGGTTTCGGCATGGTGCTGGTGCTGATCGTGGTGCCGTCGCTTCTGGCGATGCAACATGACGTGGCAAAACAGGTCACAGCATTGCGCCGCGCCTTCCGCGCCCCCGCCGGCGCGCGGGGGCTTGGGCTGGTCGTGGCGGCCTCGGCCGCGGTGCTGGCGGTGCTCTTTGCCGGCACGCTGGGGTCGGTGATCGTCACTGGAGGCTTGCCGCTGGGAGTGGTGGAGGCGGTCTCGCCCGCCCTCGCCATGCGGCTCGGCGAGGCCTCCGCCGAGAACGCGCTCCCGGTGGCCCTGGTGCTCTTCCTCGGTGTGGCTTTCGTGCTCTTGTCGCTCGTCTATGTGGTCAGCGCGCTTGTGGCCGTGGTCACCGGGCGCAAGGCCACCGCCTAGCTACGGCTGCAGCCCCAGATATCAACGGCCCGCCCCGACCCGAGCACCGTGATCCGCACCTGCGAGCGATCGAGCGCGAAGGGCTGGTTGCTGGGCGGCACCAGGTCGGTCACCGCGCGCAAGACGCCGCCGCGCCGCTCTGCCTGGGCCTCTGCGATCCAGATCAGCTGATCGGGCAGTTCGAACACCGCCATTTCGCCCGGCCCCAGCGAGGGCATGTCGATGTCGGCAGTGAGCCGCAACCCGTCCGTGATCGGTTCTACCGCGCAAGACACCTTGCGCATCCCCGCCTCGCGCGCGGTGTCCGGGCGATTCCGGATCGCGCCGCTGATCCGCGGATCGGGTGCGCCGTCGGTGAGATCGGCTGACACGCGCACCTGGATCGGCATGCAGACATCCTGGCAGACGCCAAGCTCGATATCCGCCCGCAGCGCAATCGGCCGGCCGTTGCGGTCCGGCGTAAGCTCCATCGGCAGGACAAGCTCGTTCTCGTACCCCACGGCGCGCATGCCGTTCTGGTGAAACACCTGCGGCGTCGGCCAGTGGAAGGCGACCGCGCCAAGGTTTTCCGACCCGGTCCAGTCGAAGCGCGGTGGAATCCCGGCCTCGCCTGGCGCGCGCCAATAGGTCTTCCACCCCGGCGCGAGTTGAATGCGCAGCGCGGTCATATGTGTGCCACTCTCGGTCCGCCATCCGGGCAGGATGTCGAAATTGGCCACGTTCATCGGGTCGAATCCCAACGAACTGGCCCAGGTGGCGCCGGCAACGCAGATCGCGGCGGCGGTGGAGAGCAGCTTTTTCAGCATGCCGCCAATTTAGGCACGCATCGCGTAACCTGAAATCACGTTGTTGCGAGAGCCGCGCGGGTGTGGCTTTTCCCCCACTTGGCAACGGGGGTGGGCTTTGCGCTATGCTGAACCCATGTCGGCTGCCCCCGATTCCGCCGATCTGAGCGGCAAGCTTCTGATCGCAATGCCCGGCATGGGTGATCCGCGCTTCGAGAAAAGCGTGATCTACATGTGCGCGCATTCGTCTGAGGGTTCGATGGGGCTGATCGTCAACAAGCCCGCGCCGGGGGTGAAGCTCGACGATCTGCTCGAGCAGTTGTCGATCGAGAAAGGCGCCGGCAGCCGCGGAATCCGCGTGCATTTCGGCGGGCCGGTGGAGCATGGCCGCGGCTTCGTGCTGCACAGCACGGATTATGCTGCGAGCGACTCGACCCTGAAGGTGGATGCCCAGTTCGGGATGACCGCGACGCTGGACATTCTCGAGGACATCAGCCGCGGGACTGGGCCGGACCGGCGGATTCTGGCCTTGGGCTATGCCGGCTGGGGGCCGGGGCAGCTCGAGGGCGAGATCCATCGCAACGGCTGGCTGACCTGCGACGCGTCGCCCGAGATCGTGTTCGCCGAGGATGACGACGCGAAATGGGTGGCGGCACTCGGGTCCTTGGGGATCGATCCGTTGCTCTTGTCCGCCGAGGCCGGGCACGCCTGATCCCGGCTGCCAAAATGTGCGCTACCGCGCGCGGTTTTTCTTCCAGCGGAGACGCGATGCGTTTGTTTGAGGTCGCATGTGTTGCTTGCGTTCCGCATTCCGTATTTTTCCCGAGAAGAAGCCCCTAGGGTCTGGGCGCGGCGGCGCGGCGGAGGCGGTCGTTGATGGCGCGGCCGAGGCCGTGGTCTGGGATTTTCGCGACGGCGATCCTGGTGGCACCCGAGGCGTCGAGCTGGTGCAGGTTGTGGAAGAGATTGGCCGCGGCCTCGGTGAGGTCTCCGCTGGCGGAAAGGTTCAGCGTGGCGTCGCCGGGGCCAAAGCCGAGGTAGGCCTCACCGGGCTCGGGCGTGTCGGCGTCGAGGCGCAGGGTGCCGCGGGGCGCGTAATGCGAGGCGAGTTGGCCTGGGGCGGTGATTTCGCCGGTTCGACGCCGGGCGAGGGGGGCGCCGAGGCAGGCGGCGATGGCCTCTTCGGGAAGGCCGCCGGGGCGCAGCAGGGTGGGGTGGGGCGTGGTCCCGACGATGGTCGATTCGAGCCCGACGGGGCAAGGACCGCCGTCGAGCACCGCGGCGATCTTGCTGTTGAGCCCTGAAAGTACGTGATGCGCCGTGGTCGGGCTGATCCGGCCCGAGGGGTTGGCGGAGGGCGCCGCGACGGGGCGATCGGTGGCGGTCAGCAGTGCCTCCGCCAAGGGATGGTCGGGCATCCGCAAGGCGATGTTCGGCTGGCCCGCGGTGGCAAGCGAGGCAATGCCTGCGTCGGCGCGTAGAGGCAGCACCAGTGTCAGCGCACCGGGCCAGAAGGCGTCGGCCAGGCGCTCGGCGGTGTCGTCGAAGACGGCGTAGCGGCGGGCCTGAGCCAGGCTCGCCACATGCACGATCAGCGGGTTGAACTGCGGGCGGTCCTTGGCGGCGAAGATGCCCGCCACGGCGCGATCGTCGCTGGCATCGGCGCCGAGGCCGTAGACCGTCTCGGTCGGAAACGCCACCAGCGCGCCCGAGCGCAACAGTTCTGCCGCACGGGCGATGCCGTCCTCGGTCGGGGGCAAGATCTGCGTATCGGTCATGGCGTTCGTGACGCTGCGTCCTTGCTGCGGGCGCAGGCCCGCCTATGCTACATCCCCCGCGACGTACCGGGCCACGCCCCGGCTGCCAAGGACTTTTGCAAGGAGCCTCCCCATGCCCTATCGCGCCCCGGTCTCGGATTTCCGCTTTCTCTTCGATCATGTGGTTGGTCTGGATCAGGTCACCGCGACCGACCGTTTCGCCGAGGCCGACCGCGATGTGACCGATGCGATCCTGACCGAGGCGGGGCGGATGTGCGAGGACGTGCTGGCCCCGTTGCAGCGGGTGGGCGACATGCACCCCGCGCGGCTGGAAAATGGCGTGGTGCGGACCTCGCCGGGGTTCGGCGACGGCTACAGGGCGATTGCCGAGGGTGGCTGGGTCTCGACCTCGGCCGATCCGGAGTTCGGCGGCATGGGCCTGCCGATGACGTTGACCACCGCCGTTAATGAAATGATGTCCTCGGCCTGCCTGTCGCTGCAGCTCAACCCGCTGATGACCCAAGGCCAGATCGAGGCGCTGGAGCATCACGCCAGCGATGCGATCAAGGCGATCTACCTGCCGAAGCTGATCAGCGGTGAGTGGTGCGGGACGATGAACCTGACCGAGCCGCAGGCGGGCTCGGACGTCGGCGCGCTGCGGTCCAAGGCGGAGCCGAACGGTGACGGAACCTACAGCGTCACGGGCCAGAAGATTTACATCTCCTGGGGGGACAACGACTTTTCGGAGAACGTCTGCCACCTGGTGCTGGCCCGCCTGCGCGATGGGGTGCCGGGTACGAAAGGCATATCGCTCTTCCTGGTGCCGAAGCGGATCCCGGACGCGGACGGCAATGCCGGGGTGGCAAATTCGCTTAAAGTGGTGAGCCTCGAGCACAAGGTCGGCCTGCACGGCTCGCCAACCGCGGTGATGCAATAT
>JAAUYH010119157.1_pt1 | contig 11272 bp, 11 predicted proteins | sample 7278061 | NCBI WGS metagenome assembly JAAUYH01 (sample SAMN14350203, study PRJNA611818) | marine sediment metagenome | isolation source: surface marine sediment (0.6m) | place: French Polynesia: Moorea | collected 2018-08 | reverse complement strand
TTCTGATGATGTTAGTTTGGATATTGAACGCCCCGAACCACCCTTTTGGGGAACGAAACTATTACAAACAAATGATATTCCTATCGATGAAGTTTTCCCTTATCTAGACTTACAAGCTTTGTTTGTCGGACAATGGCAATTTAGAAAACCCAAGGAACAATCTAGGGAAGAATATGATGAGTTTCTCGCTAGAAAAGTTCATCCTATTTTAGAAGAATGGAAACAAAGAGTTGTCGCTGATAACCTTTTACATCCCACCGTAATTTATGGTTATTTCCCCTGTAATGCTGAAAGAAATACATTGTATATTTATGATCCTAATGACCACGAAAAATTAGTAACATCATTTGAATTTCCCCGCCAAAAATCTGGCAAACGTTTATGTATTGCTGATTTCTTTTCTACCAAAGAATCGGGTAAAATTGATGTCTTTCCTATGCAAGCGGTAACAGTGGGAGAAATAGCCACCGAATACGCCCAAAAACTCTTTAAAGAGGATAAATATACTGAATATCTGTATTATCATGGTTTAGCTGTCCAAATGGCGGAAGCTTTAGCAGAATGGACTCATGCAAGGATACGCAAAGAGTTAGGCTTTGAAGCGGAAGAATCGGACAATATCAGAGATATTTTACAACAACGCTATCGCGGTTCTCGTTATAGTTTCGGTTATCCCGCTTGTCCTAATATAGAAGATCAATTCAAGCAATTAGATTTACTGGATACCAAACGCATCAATATGTATATGGACGAAAGCGAACAACTCTACCCCGAACAATCTACTACAGCAATTATCACTTATCATCCTGTAGCGAGATATTTTAGTGCTTAGATAATTTAAGAGATTGTTTATGTTGAGGTGGGTGTTAAACTCATCTTTTTTTGTTTCGCGCAAAGTCGCAAAGGCGCAAAGAAAAGCCAAGAGAGAAAATACTATATTTGGGAGATTTTTGGGAATTATAAATATGTAATCAACAAAATCTTAAAATGAAGAAATATTTTTCCTGGATTCCTTCTTTTGCGTCATGGATAAATGCCGTATTTCTATTTTTCCTTCTAAGAGTTTTTGTCTTTTTTATTGAAATAATTGAGCCTTGGTTTAAATCAATACTGTTTAATTCTCCAGAACTATCAATTTTTATTATTTGCCTGTTTTGCTGGTCGCCATTATTTTTCATAGCATTTTCACATCATTTAATTCATGTAGGTATTACGAAAGCATTTCCTAAAATTCAAGCTTCAGAATTAGATAAAGTACAGGGATGGTTTCCTGGCATTATAAGTTGGTGGGAAGGTTTATATGGATGGTTAGTGATTATTTGCTCATTTTTAATAGTTGGAACAGTTATCTCTTTATATTTACTGTATTTTGAACCAATTTATAAATGGCAAAATATTAATTATCCTTCAGACTGGCTAATCAATTTCATTGGTTTATTAGTTTTTATTGGTTCGGCTTATTTATATCATTTTGAAAACCTAGTAAAAAAGCGTTTACTTGTTATAGAAAAATCTAGAAATAATTTATAATATAAGCTTTAGCAGAATGAACACACGCTAGGATACGTAAAGAGTTGGGCTTTGAAGCGGAAGAATCGGACAATATCAGAGATATCTTACAATAACGCGATCGCGGTTCTCGTTACAGTTTCGGCGAGCCTGCTTGTCCTAATATACAAAACCAATACAAACAATTAGATTTATTAGACACCAAACCCATCGGTATGTATATGGATGAAAGCGAACAACTCTATCCCGAACAATCTACTACGGCGATTATTTCTTATCATCCTGTAGCGAGATATTTTAGTGCTAAGGATAATGTTATCAGCCAAGTAATTTTTAAGTTACTTGATGAATTAGGCTAGAAGCCTTTACCAGAACTAGTTTGATTCTAAAAAGCTAGTTTAAAATTAGCGGTCTTTAACAAGTGTGGGCTGACATTTTATACCAGTACACAACAACTGAATAATTAGTAATTAATTTATTACCCTTTAACCTTTTCCCTAACAATTGACAATCGGTTATAAAAAGGTATAGTTTCGATTGTTCGGATTTTGGGCTTAAAAAAGCGGTTGATTTGATGAGTACTAATCAAAAAGAAGTTGTCGGAATAGATATTGGTGGCACAACAATCAGTATTGGTTGCTTTGTTGCTGATGGGAGTTGTACTAATTCTGTAACTGTTGCCACTCCTAAGCCAGCTATTCCCGAAACTGTACTAAATGCGATCGCGCCTGTAGTAAGAGAACTCCATACTCATCATAATCTATTGGGAATAGGGGTGGGAATGCCTGGTCCTACAGATGAAAATAATCGTATTGCAAAAATAGCGATTAATCTACCAGGATGGGATCATAATGTGCCTCTAGCAGATTGGTTAGAAGCAGAAACTAATCTAGCTACCACCATCGAAAATGATGCTAATTGTGCTGCAATAGGGGAGTTTTGGCTGGGTGCAGGGAGAAATTTTAAGAATTTTATTTTACTAACTTTGGGGACAGGAGTGGGAGGAGGAATTTTTATTGATGGGAAATTGTTTAAAGGTGCTTATGGTGCTGGGGGGGAGTTGGGTTTAATTACCCTTTATCCTGATGGTTATCCTTGTAATAGTGGTAATAATGGTTCCTTGGAACAATATTGTTCTATAGGTGCAATTATCCGAGAGACTGGCAAAGAACCAGCTATATTAGGTAAATTAGCAGAACAAGGAGATCGAGACGCGATCGCATTTTGGCAAAAATACGGTACTACCCTAGGAATTGGTTTAGCAAGTCTAATGTATGTGCTGACTCCTGAAGCAATTATTATTGGGGGTGGTATTAGTGCTAGTAGCAAGTATTTTCTTCCCACAGCTATGGCAGAAATAAAGCGGAGAGTTACCCCTACATCTCGCCTTGAGTTAAAGTTATTAACAGCCCAATTGGGAAATAATGCCGGAATGTTGGGTGCTGCTAAGTTAGCCTGGGATCAATTTAGGAACAAATGATGTTAAAACCAATCAATAAAACTATTACTTGGTTAAGTTTAGTGTTAGTTGTCATGATACTAGCGATTGCTTATCCGATTAAAGCTACCGCCCAAACACCACAACACTATACTGAATTAGAATTTCCGCCTCTCCCAGAAATCCAACTTCCCGAATATATCCGCTATGAATTGGATAACGGCATGGTGGTATATTTAGCAGAAGACCGAGATTTACCTTTAATTACAGGTACAGCTTTAATCCGCACTGGCTCAAGATTTGACCCCTCAGATAAAGTAGGATTGGGGGTATTAACAGGAACATTAATGCGTAGTGGTGGCACTAAATCCCATACCCCAGAAGAATTAAACTTTATCTTAGAACAGAATGCAGCTAGTATCGAAACAGGCATCAGTACTACTCTAGGAAGGGGCAGTTTTAATACTCTCACCGAAGATATTGACACAGTATTACCTTTATTTGCGGAAGTATTGCAAGAACCTGCTTTTGACTCACGACAACTAAAATTAGCTAAAAATCAACAAAAAGGTGCGATCGCTAGACGCAATGATAACCCCCAAGATATTACTAGTCGTGAGTTCAAAAAATTAATTTATGGTGCAGATAGTCCCTACGCTCGCACTGTGGAATATGAGACATTAGATAATATATCTCGTCAAGATATTATTGAGTTCTATCAGCAATATGTGCGACCTGAAAACATTATCTTAGGTATTGTGGGAGATTTTGACACCAAGGAAATGCAGGCTAAAATTGCCTCAGCTTTTGGCAACTGGCAAGTAAACCTACCCCAACCCAAACAAACCATTCCCTCTGCCCAACAAAAACAAAATGGCAACGTTTTTTTAGTCGAACGCCCAGATGCAACCCAAAGTAATGTAATGTTAGGACACTTGGGAGATACTTTAGACAATCCAGACTATGCACCTTTGAGTCTGATGAATGGAGTATTAAATGGGTTTGGTGGCAGACTTTTTGATGAAGTGCGATCGCGCAAGGGATTAGCTTATAGTGTATATGGGGTTTGGAATCCCAATTATGATTATCCTGGCACCTTTACCAGTGGAGGACAAACTCAATCAGCTACCACAGTGCCATTTATTCAAGCAATTTTGTCGGAAATTGAAAAATTGCGAGAGAATCCCATATCAGAAACTGAATTAGTCAAAGCTAAAGAATCTATTCTCAATTCTTTTGTGTTTAATTTTCAAAAGCCCAGTCAAACTATATCCCGTTTGATGCGCTATGAATATTTTGATTATCCTCAAGATTTTATTTTTCAATATCAAGATCGAGTAAAAGCAACTACTGTCGAAGACATCCAAAGAGTCGCTCAAAAGTATTTACAACCAGAACAAATTATAACTCTGGTAGTAGGAAATAGTGTTCAAATGAATCCTTCTCTCAAAAGTTTGAAAGGCACTATTGATAAATTAGATATAGCTTCAAGTAAATAAGTTTTACTGAAAAGGTTTTATGGTAAGGGAAGTAATGAGTAACGAGTAATGAGTAACGAGTAACATCAAATCACTTTGAATATGCTTCTCCCGGTCCCCCAGTCAATCATCAAAATTCTTGTCTAGTATAGTCTATTTATTCAGCAACCCCTAAATAGTAAAATGGTTTTTTAGTCTCTCGTTGATTGAACAATGACTTGTCTCGAACCTTGAACTAAAGGTAATAATGCTCCCATTTGTTCTGTACCATTAACTCCCAAATCGCTATGACATAGAATAACTTTTTCTGTTACTCGACCCAATAAATCTCGAATAATTCTTGCCAAACGCTGTTGATCCATTTCATATTCATCTTCAGCCATCCAAGTTTTTCCTGACCATTCTTTGAGGAATAATGGTGCAGCAAATAGAGTTGCAGCACCTCCTTTTGACCAGAGATGGGAGCCAGCATCGAGCCAAAACTGCCAAGGATGGGAAGTTTTTAGAGAGCGATATTGAAAGATAGTAGCCAGAGATATCGCTCCTTGTTTGGGTGGAAATTGACGCTGAGGGAGGGGGTTAGCGGTAATTGTCCCCCGACGTAATAACTGAATAAATTGAGCCACACTGACAGCCTGAGTTTGAAAACTTGGTTCGGTTTGTTTGAGTCTACGATCTACTTCCCAGTAATGTTGAGCAGTTTCTATCAGTTCTCGCAAACTTGATAAACGAGCATAACTATAATAGTTATTTTTATTTAAAAAATGCTCAATTCCCTGATGTAAAAACATGGTGGGAGTAAGAAAACATTGTTTGTGTTGTTGTAGTCGAATATTATCGATCCATTTGATTATCTGTTGATAAGCATTGGTCGCTTGATGTCCCAGTCTATCCCATCGAGGAAAAGACTCTATGGGTAAAAGATCTGGTTGTTCTGGATTGACATTGTAGCAGTAATCCGCCAATAACCTAGCTCTTACAGGATCGATTTGAGGTACTAATTTTTCTCCTAGAGGTTTTTGACTCAAAATAGTCAGCATTTCCGCAATGGAATCTCGGTCTAATAGCCTGCCAATACCTGGATATACTAGAGCCATTAGAGTTAGTAAAGTTCTTACTAGAGGAGAACTTATGAGGGGACGTTGTTCGTTAACTGGTTCAATGGGAATACCGCTAGCAGATAAGATTTCAATTAGAGTATAGCGGGCAATTTCATCTAAGCCAGGCGCAATAATTGCAATATCTTCTGGCTGTACTTGCTGATTTTTGACGATATGAATAATGTAGGCTGCGGTTTCTCGCAACAATTCAGCACGAGAAATAGTTTGAATTGATTCAATACAAGAAGGAATATCGGCACCAAAAGCAGTTGCTGTAATTAACTGTATGATATCTGCTGCTGATTCCATTGTGATTAGTCTATTAGAAGGGACAGATAAGGTTTCTACTAAACAGCGATGTTGTAAGTCTTCCCAATATTGAGGATCGGCATTTAGTCCTAATCTAACTTTACCTTCTGGATTGTAAGTAAAAACGGCTTCTGCACCCTTATCTAATAGTACCTCAATGAGATTTTTTGCGATCGCAGGATAATCATCTGTATCATCAGCAAACACCGCAGGATACCGACGAGTCAAATGATATTGATATTGATTATTAGGTAGTAAATAACGCCAATAAAGATCATATATAAGACCATAGCTTAATAATCCTCTGGCTAATGCCCAATCGCGCCATTGTAAAATCAATTCCCCTCTGAGGTAATGTAACTTTCCTCCATCTTCTGTCAGGTTACTGATTCCTTGCTCTAAAATCAGGGGTATATCTGCTGCGGGAATACAACTAGCTCCTGCTAACTGTAATAAATCTAAGGTTTCTCGTACTGCCTGATACTCTTTTGTTGTTTCAATCAAAGTTTCCCATTGAGGATGTTCACGCCACAATTGAGTTGCCAATTCTTGTTCAGTTTCGGGACGTAATCTCAGGGGAAATTGAGGTTTAATCTCTAATTGTTCAAAAATCAGAGGCCAAAATAACTCTACCTCATCACTAATAAATCCGACAGGAGTTTTACAAACTACAGGATAAGTACCTTCTACTGCTGCGGACAAAAGATTACTTAATTCTCTGCGATTGTGATTATTAGCAGCTAAAACTAATACGGTAGCAGATAAGTTTTGTTGGGGAAATTTTTTACTAGATGTGATTAGTCTTTTTCTGACCCATTGAGTAAACTCTGTGACTAAACGAGAGGTTTTGCCACTTTTACTAGTTCCTGTAATCCAGATTGGCATAGAGAAAATTTAGTTAACACTATTCATATAACAATCAATTACTTGCTCTGTATCCCCCATTATTTCGATTTTACCCCGATTAATCCAGATACTTTTAGCACAAGAATTTTTAATTAAATCCATAGAATGGGATACTAACAAAATTGTTATATGATCTTGCCAAAAATTTTGCATTTTCTGTTCGCATTTATTTCTAAATCTCTCATCTCCCACAGATAAAATTTCATCTAAGATTAAAATATCTGGTTCAATATCTGTTGCGATCGCAAATCCCAAACGGGCTTTCATTCCTGAAGATAATCCCTTAACAGGAACTAATTCATATTCTTGTAATTCGGCAAATTCTAAAATTAATTTAGCTCTTTCTTGCATTTCCCGTTGAGCAAAACCGAGCATTACTCCATAGAGTATAATATTATCTATTACGGAAAGTTCTATATCAAAACCTGCTCCTAATTCAATCAAAGGTGCAATATTTCCTTTGACTCTGACAGTACCAATGGTAGGTTGTAAAATACCAGAAATTAGTTTTAATAAAGTAGATTTTCCCGAACCATTAGCCCCGACAATACCAATTTTTTCTCCTCTTTGAATTGTCAAATTAATATCATCTAAAATCAATCTTTTGGCAGGCTTACGATATTTTCCTTCTAAAAAAGTTAGTACTGTTCTCTTCAGATCGTAGGAAAATTCTTCTTGAGTCCTACGCCATAAAGAAACTCGATCTAATCTAATAGCTTCTGTCATTAGAGTAAATCCATAAATTGATCTTGCCAAGCCCGAAAAGCGATCGCACCAACACCTAAAACAATTATTCCACTCAGAAAAGCTTGAAGTATAAGTAGTATATCAGGTAAACTTCCCGATAACGAAATTTGTCTGATACTTTGAATTATGGGTAATAAAGGATTGATTACTAAAACTTTTTGAACTTCTGGAGGGACAATTTCTGAAGGATAAAAGACAGGGGAGCTAATCCACAGTAAAAAAGTTAGCAATTCATAAAAGTAAGGCAAATCACGGAAAAATACGTACAAAGCACTCATTAATAAGCCAATTCCCGAACAGACAAAAATTAAGCTCGATAAAGGTAACAATAAAGCTATCCCATTGATTAAATTGTGAGATAAAATAAGGGTCACAATAAACAGTACAGGAAATATCCCCATCAATAATTGAAACAGATTTGCTCCAATAAAAGACAAGGGAAAAATAAACAATGGTAAGCGAATTTTATTCACTATTGCTCCATTTTCTACCACACTAGCAAGAGCCTGGACAGTTGAAGAGGAAAAAAAGTTGATTACCACCAATCCAGTAAAGGCAGCTAAAACATAATTACGAGTAGAATTATCATAGTAAGCAGCAAAAGCTGTGCCAAAAATTGCTGCATATAATCCTGTCATAATTAAGGGACTCAACAAAGACCAATATATCCCTAAAAAAGAGCCTCGGTAACGTCTTTTCAAATTACGCCTTACCAATACCAAAAATAACTCCCAATACCACCAAAGCTTGGATTTGTAATGTTGCTTACTCATTCCTTGTTCCTTATGGATCACAGTATCTTTTAGGACATTCCCCATTCTCCATTCCTGAATTAACTTCTTTCATCTGGCTTTTTTTTAGTCATGGTATAGACATTTAGGGGGTATTTTGCTTTAAACTGTGAAATGGTTAATTTTATTTGGATATAACAATAGGAATGGATATAGGGCAAAAGGTTAAAGTTTACCGCATAAGAGATGTAGTGTCCAGTAACACTGCGAAAAAATTAGGCAAAGTTGGTACAGTAAAAGAATATAAAATGACTGACGGTAGCGGTGTCGGCGTTGTAGTCCAATTCGACGATAACTCTGCTACTTGGTTTTTTGAAGATGAAATTCAACCCGTAGATTAAAAAACAATTCAGGCAAGAGAACTTCAGAATAATAGCAAAAAATTTATTATGTCCTCCATTGTTACTTTTTTGGGTAAAGGCGGTACAGGTCGTACCACAATTGCGATCGCTGCTGCAAGAAAATTGGCTGCAAGAGGAACCAGAGTTCTCTTTGTGGGGCAAGACCCTAGCCCAGTTTATAATATGGCTCTAGGTCTTGAGGTGACAAGTATGCCTCAAGAAATTGCAGCCAACCTTTCAGTAGTACAAATACAGCCAACAGCACTACTGGAACAAAGCTGGGAACAAGCCAAAGAACTAGAACAGCAATACTTAAGATCGCCCATCCTCAAAAATGTCTATGGTCAGGAATTGGCTATTCTACCAGGAATGGATGAAGCTCTTGCCCTTAACTTGCTTCGAGAATACTATCAAAGTCAAAAATATGACGCGATCATTTATGATGGCTCAGGAGATATCAATACCCTCAGAATGTTTGGGATGCCAGAAACTCTGAGTTGGTATATTCGTCGCTTCCAGGGAGTATTTCAAGAATCAGATATTGTGAAAGCACTTTCTCCCTTTGTGCAACCCGTTACCAGTGCCATACTCAACGTATCTTTGACGGGAGATAATATTACCTCACAAGAAACGCAACAAGCCAGCCAAATGCTAGAACAAGGAAAAAAAGCTCTATCAGACCCCAAAAGAGTCATTTCCTATCTAGTAACCACCTCAGACCCCACCGCCATTGCTACAGCCCAATATCTTTGGGGTAGCGCGCAACAAATTGGGCTAACAGTGGGAGGAGTTTTAGTTAATCAGGGACAGTTAGCAGATGAAGTGGGTCAGCAGTTTAATCCTCTTCCCGTTACATCCCTTCCCAGAAAAGACTCTCAAAACGAAGAAATCCTGATCGATGCCTTACCCAATTTCCAAGACATAACAGGCATTCCTCAGCCAACCACCATTGACATAGGAAATAAAAAAATCAAAGTATTTTTACCAGGATTTACCAAACAACAAGTCAAACTCACTCAATACGGTGCAGATATCACCATTGAAGCAGGACAACAAAGACGGAATATTACCCTACCTCCCCAGTGGAGTGGTCGCTCCGTCACAGGAGCAAAATTTAATAACAGCTATTTAGAACTAACTATTGGTTAGGGGTTAGTGGTTCATCGTTAGTTGATAGTTAATCGTTCATGGTTGATTGTTAATTGTTGATTTTTACTAATCATTGGTGAATTATCTGCTGCTGAATACTTCCTAAGCTTCCTCAAGAAGTATAAATGCTAAATGTCCTAAAGGATACCCGCGACCCATTTTAAATGTTAAATGTTAAATGAAATGACAGACAAAGTAACAGCAACAAATACCGAAGAAAAAGGCTCTAAAGCTCGCCAAATGTTGGGCATGAAAGGGGCAGCCTCCGAAGAAACCAATATCTGGAAAATTCGCCTGCAACTGATGAAGCCTATTACCTGGATACCTCTAATTTGGGGTGTGGTATGTGGTGCAGCTTCTTCTGGTAACTATACCTGGTCAGTAGAAAATTTCTTCATGGCAGCAGCTTGTATGCTCCTTTCTGGTCCTTTGATGACAGGATATACCCAAACTCTCAATGACTTCTATGACCGAGAAATAGATGCCATAAACGAACCTTACCGCCCGATTCCTTCTGGGGCTATTTCCATTCCTCAAGTAGTAACACAAATTTTAGTATTACTCTTTGCTGGAATTGGTCTATCCTATCTGCTCGATCTTTGGGCTGGTCATGAATTTCCCATCATGCTGTGTCTAACCCTTGGTGGTTCATTTATTTCCTATATTTACTCTGCACCACCCCTTAAACTTAAACAAAATGGCTGGTTGGGTAACTATGCCTTGGGTTCTAGCTACATTGCCCTTCCCTGGTGGGCTGGTCATGCTTTATTTGGTGAGCTTAACTGGACAATCGTAATTTTGACTCTTATTTATAGTTTTGCTGGATTAGGCATTGCTGTAGTAAATGACTTCAAAAGTGTTGAAGGCGATCGCACTCTAGGTTTAAAATCTTTACCAGTTATGTTTGGGATTACTACAGCAGCTTGGATTTGTGTCATCATGATCGATACTTTTCAAGCAGGGATAGCTGGTTATCTAATCTTTATTCACGAAAATCTCTACGCTAGTATTTTGTTACTTCTAGTCATTCCTCAAATCGTGTTTCAAGATATGTATTTTCTCCGTGACCCCTTAGAAAATGATGTTAAATATCAAGCCAGCGCCCAACCTTTCTTAGTAATTGGTATGTTAATTGCTGGTTTAGCATTAGGACACGCAGGAGTTTAAACTGAGGAAAAGAGTTCTGGCAGCATATTGCCATCTTGGATCGAAGTGATGAAAGTATGATGCACTGCCAAAATATCTATTTCGTCTCTGATTTGTAGTAGTACGTCAAGATTGTTTTGATGGATAAGTGTCATTAAAATTTCTCCCTTGTCTTGTCTGAACCCATCATTTCAAAATTGACAGAACAGTAGTACGGTCACTATCAAAGTCCGTTCTGAAGCTTAAATCTATGCCAAAAGAATCGATTACTTCCTGACTATTTTTGGGAAGAGCTAGAGTACTATTGAGAATTAAAACCCAAAATCCTGGAATCGCTAAAGTAATACGAATTAATTTC
>JAAUYH010029951.1_pt1 | contig 11274 bp, 8 predicted proteins | sample 7278061 | NCBI WGS metagenome assembly JAAUYH01 (sample SAMN14350203, study PRJNA611818) | marine sediment metagenome | isolation source: surface marine sediment (0.6m) | place: French Polynesia: Moorea | collected 2018-08 | reverse complement strand
TGAAAGTTAATCAAAACTTCTGGGATCTTCACCTCGTATCTCGAGCAATGCGAACAATAGACGAGCTTAATGATTGAGAGTACGGTACCTCCCTTTTCGAGTAGGTATATCGTACCGTAGCTGAGTAGAAGAATTTTTTGCGGTATTGGAAGTGCTATTAAAGATTGGAATTGGATTGTGTATTGCTCTAGAAGGACAATAAATAACCAATTGTAGTGGTCCTAACCCTGGTCAGCAGTACAGAATGCATTTGTGGTAAGAATCGCGCATTTGTTTCTTTCGCATCTAGTTCGTTGCTCGCGACATAATCTTGCTTCTTTCTCCGTTTGTGTAGAGGTTATAGCTACGAATGAGAAATGCCGAAAGGAGCGGTTGCGTGATATTAGGGACCGTGATAGTGGTATTCCAGTTTCATTCGTTGGTACCTCAACAGCCATGGAAAGCTGGGATGGTCCAGAACAACCGTCTGTTTGTGAAGGTAAGTTGGTCTATTTGCACTAAGGATGAAACAGACACAATGTCCAGTCAGAGAGGAACACGTACGTAATCGTGTAGGAAATTTCAACAACGCGGGGCGCCTGCTATTCTTGAAAACGCCAACAGTTCTGTAGTCTCATATTTGAGTTTACCTTTGGAAAATTTGTTTTCATTTATTACATATCATATGTGACTTCGTACGGTACTGAAGCATATGATGTCGAATATGGGGAGTGCGATCAAGCAATCGGTGGGCTCGAGCCGAAATTATAAGACTCAGCATTATTGAAGAAAACCTTGATGATTGGTACGTGAGCTGTTGTCAATATTATTGCCTCGTATTGGTGACTTGACTTCCAATTCAATTTTGCAATGTCGCAGCGAGCTAAGGCGCTATACATATTGCAATACTCGAGCGGTCTGCAATATGAACTTTCGACGCTCACATTTTGCAATTTTTCAAAAAAATATTACTCAATGCTTTTGGTCGAAGAGCCGGACCGTGAAACGCTTTATCTTAGAAATAATATGATTCTTTAAAACCTGCATGCCGTATTGATATGCCTAGATTCTTGTCTAATCTCATATCACGATTCGCATTTTCGGTTTTGCGAAATACACACAATACCTAAGACTTCGCAATCCAAATTGCAATACGCCTCGGTTCTAAAATACGATATTGCAATATATTATTGCAATCAATTGTGATTGGAATATATTTTTGCAACACCTCTAATTGGTACCTATATATCTATTGAATTTGCCTATGTTTACTGTGATTGCACTATCATCTTCGAAGCGATTCAACTGCAGTTCCAGGTCTGAGTGGACTACAATAGAAATAAGTTCTCTGATTTCATCAAGGTGTTGTACCCTGTATTCTATTTTTCAATGCAATACAGTACTCTGCAACCGATAGTGGTCACACTGCATTGATACGGTAAAGTACTGATGTTGGGAAGAGAAGGCGGATTGAAAACTGGTCGTAAATTTTGGAAACAGATGCTTACTGCAGATTTAGGGATTGATTGTGCAACCAGTTTGATGGATACACCACGGAGAGGTCGGCAAGGTAGGATGGAAAAGGAAACGATGTAGGCCAATGTTTGTTCTAGAAAATGAGTAATGCCTGAAATCGATGAGTTGCAGTCGTGCATGAAGCGGAGAGGCTGTTGGGATATTTCGCAATAGTAAGCGTACGAAACGGGTTAGTAGACTAGGATCAGTTGGCCAACTGTGTTTTATGCCTCTGTGTAGTAGCGAAACGTCTTGTGTAAAGAGAACCAAGGTTACGGAACATCACTGCCATCTGCTTTACTTTTGGGAATAGTTTTTCGAAGGACGGTTAAAATGCTTTCATTCATTCAGAGACACTACTTAACTCCTGTATTTCACTATATGCAATAGCGAAAAAACGTATCCTGCTAGATATCTACTTTGTGGTGAGATGCCCATGGTTTTCTGAACTCCTGAAATGGTTGAAATGAAAGTTAGACTAAACGAATTCTCGATTAATTGAGTAATAGTCTCTCATCTGTCATGGATTTTTGAAGTCCGTCAGATTTTAAGGTCCACAAACCAAAATATTGTTCTAAGACACATGTTCTTTCGCCCTGATAGTTATCGTCATGGTTTGCATTCTGAAACCGGTGCGTTAGACCATCAAATTTGAAAATAAAGTGGCGGCCAGAGGAAAGGCCGTGCTACCGTCACTCATGCCAAAACTGAACACCCACAAGAGAAGAATTTACTCCACTTTGATGCTGGTTGGCACATGCCATGTTCAAACAATCCGGTTGCAATAGTAGTACTGTCCGGATTGTATTATTATTTCCCATATCCTTGTTGAATTGGATACGCTCGGGATGGATTCTTTATCACGGTTCCTGCAGATTTATGTGCTGGTAATCACGTACACAAGCCACAGTAATTATCGCCCCGATAATTGTTGCCCCGGCACCGAGCACAGGTCCCATCCAGTTCCAGATATCTTTCCCATTCGGGATTGGTGGTGCAGTATCAGTATCATTCTGTTTAGGAGTCGGCGTCGTTGTACGACTATCAGTAGTATTGCTCGGAGTGCTGGCTATTGTCGTATCTTCGTCTTTTTGATTAGAGGCTTGTGGAGGAATTTTGGGAGGATTACTCGGTTTGCGAGTTATCTCTCCAAGCCTCGGAGCGCATGAGAAACTCCTTATCGTGCATCGATCCTCACAATATGCTCGATGGTTTCTACTGAAAGGATAGTTGCATACTTCAGCACAGGTCCCGCACGATTTTTTCACGCGATCATTTCTGTGGCTATTGAATCTATCATCTCCCACACACCAACGTCTGTACACATGACATTGAAATTCATCAGTGACCCTTCTTCGCTTCACTGTTTCATGTCCGATACAGTCATGTCTCACGCACTTGTCCAAACAATTCTTAATAATTGGAAGCATCTCGTTCTGCGACGCTTTTGCGAGTGGTTTGCATGACAGATAGCAATTTTGACATGATTCGCTCATCGCAGTGGCATTTTGTGCTTTCGCGTCGGTTTCGCATTGATATCGATGATGGCGGCATAGTTCTGCTTCGGTTCTCGGGCGATTCCCGGAAGAATTACTTGGTTTGTTTATATCCGGCCTATTCGTCTTGTTTGGTGATGGTGTCGGTGAGGGACTTACTGAATAATTGTTCGACATGTTGCTTTCTGTGTGATTCGAATTAATAGGTATGGGTTTCGGTGTGACATTATGAGGAGTATGGCTCGGTCGATTAATTGCCGGTATATTCCTTGGTTTGGGAGGCAGGATTTGATTTTTGGAAGGATTCTTCGGTTTGTGATTTATTTCCCCAGATTTCAGCGCACAAGAAAAATTCCGTCTTGAACATTGTTCTTGACAGTAATTTCGATCTGGTCTGAAGAAAGGGAAGTTGCATGCCTTGACACAGGTTCCGCAGGACTTCTTCACAAGATCCTTCCTTTGGCTCCTCAGACTGGCATCTTGCTCACACTTACGTTTATACACCAGGCACCGAAATTCGTCAGTCACCCGCACTCCATTCTTTGTTTCGTGCCTTATACAGTCATGACTCACACATGTGTCCAAACAATAATCGGAGTTGGTGAGCTCTTCACCAGTTGACTTCTTTTCAAGTGGTTTGCAGAACAGATAACATTTTTGGCATGGATCTAGAATCGCAGTGGTTCTATTTTCCTTTGCTTTGCTTTCGCATTGAGTTCGTTGATCGCGGCAGAATCCTGCTTCTCTCTCCGTTTGCGCAAAGATGTTCTGTACGAGGGCGACTAAAGTTAGAAGGAGAAATACAGAACGGAGTGATGGCATAATCTTAGGTTGAGTGACAGTGGTAGAATATTCCAGTCGCATTCCTTGGTGCCTTACTAAAAATAGGAAATGAAAAGGTTCTGTGCAGCTGTCTGTTTCTATGAGAAGCCTAACTAGTTTGCTACAACGAGGATAAACAGAACACTATACCCAAGCCCAGACTTACACGTGAGCAATCTTATTGGAAATCTCAACAAGGCAGCTCGGTTGATAATCTTCTATTCGCCAACCGTTCTGTAGTCTCATATTTGAGCCTACCTTTGGGAACTTGCCTCTCATTTATCGCATATCTAATATGAGATTTAATAAGGTACTATATCATATGATGTTGGCTATGGGCAAGTAGGACTAATTGAATGATGAATTTGAGCCGAAGTCATAGGACTAAGCATTATATGAGAATGAGATTAATATTTGATCTTATCTGCATGTGATTTTTGCACTGTTGCGAGAAATCAATCTTTTTCAAGTGATTATAACAATATCATGATGCATATCAATTGCTTTTTCAGTGCACACTGTAGTCTAATCAAAACACATACGCTGAATTTCATTGAGAATAGGAACAAAAAGAAAAGTGAAACGCGGGCCAGCTGAAGCTGTTCACGTTAGATGCGCAATTTCGAAGTAGCTGCATATTCCGGAAAGGGTTTGTTACGGAGGATGCGGAATATGTTATGTAATCAGTATAATGGATACATTCCGAAGCGGACGATAAAGAAACATGACGTGGCTCTATCCTTTTCACAGGTAATACCAAAGCTGCCAGTGTAATAGGCGACGTTACATTCATCAATATCAATTCAGTTTCTGCCCATGAACTGTGGCCGTTTAATCAGTTACTAAAATCTATGGATATCCACAAATTCATCTATTCAAGTCATTCAGCCTCGAGATGGTAACATGTGCTTTTCTTCCAGTTGCTGCGCGATCTCGGAGTAATAGCTGCATTCAGAGTGTTAAAAAAGAAACTTAAAATACTTCGCTTCATCTTTATTACTGTCTCGGCGTTGTACCTGTTAATTCTGCACATTTAAGGTCCATTTTACTTAGTACCGAGATTATAGAAGGGGTCCGATACTTTTTGAAGCCGACTATCTAATTTCAAAGGCTCCTTGCTCATTTGTAAATGACGACCATGACTAAAGTACGGATCCATTATTGTAGAATTTGAACTTGCTCCATATGGAATTGTAATTTAATTTTAGCCAAATAATTCAAATAATGGTGGGAAATATAGTGTCACCAAATTGTTTGACATACATTTAGATATATCGGAGTGTCGAAACATACAAACCGCTGTTCTCTTGATGTCACAGAACACTAGCATAATGGCTATGTCCTGTATCAAGTACTGTTCCTTCAATTGCCCGTACAGTCTCGAAGCTATTACGATATACAGGTTGATTTAGGCGATCTTTGCTCATTGAATGTTTCCTGCCATTTAGCCAGCAACGTCAGATAAACGAATATATAGCGTGCTAGCAATGAGCCAGTCGATTACATTTGGAGATGATGCTTCAGCAATTTACGCCAGTTCATAGTTACAAACACGGTTTTTATTCTATTCTTGATATTTCTTGTAGGATTGTCGCCGTTTGCTCCATTTAGATGGTAACGAATAAAATTTGAAGCCTTCTGCTTGTATGGTAAGTTACGTAGCACATCGTATTGGGATCCTATTCCACATTATTTTATGATAACCGATTAATATCTGCGGATTTCCGTTGATATTTGATTTTCTGAGACCTTTTAATTCAGAAGTTCTAACTCTTAGGAAATATACTATATGTCCTTTCAATGTATCAGGTGTATGGAAACTTGATTTTATGGCACAAATGAAGAATGTCATTAGTACTTCTCGAACAATACCATCTAATTATGCACCGTAAATTTGTCGAAAAATGCTATGTCAAGAACAGATCTAGTCATACCCGGAAGTTGGCTGCTTCGACTTGAAAATTCAACGATATGCCAAGCTTTGCTTGCTTACTAACAAAAAAGATAAATTTAAGGTAAAAATAAACCAATTTCGCCAAGGAACTGGTACCAAAAGATTTTTATAATACAGCATATCTCTGCAAAGTAGAAATGCAAAAAAACCTTGTCTTTTATCATTTAGAAAGCGTGTTCGTGTTATGATCATAATCTATAATCTATTTTGATAAATTTCTGTTTGATCGATACGTACCGGTAGTAGCATATATTTCCAACTTTCTGAATATAGTGGGATCTAATGCCGGTGCTAAATGATAGAAAACAACGAACAACGTAGCGCAGCCAGTATCTACAGTTTAATGACTATCTGGATTACTACACAACAAACTCAACATTAGGAATCTTCTTAACTGTGCCGCAATTTTTACAGTAACATTAAATCGCTGCAATCATTTCAATATCGTGGAAGCGCATACTCAAATGCTATTGAAGTTGAGCTTGAACCAAAGATTATGATCTGGGCTTGGAATTCAAACTAGAATAGTCTACAGAGAGTTATATCCAACATTGTACATTATGTTGTTGCTTAATTGCCAGTATCAGCTGAATAATAGCTTCTGAAATTTGTAGTCTAGCTGAATCTATAAAGCTATTAAGCATTTCAAGAAAACATATTCCCAGACAATTCTGTCGTATTTCTTACACCTTATAAAACTACTCAGCAATTTTAAGTAAAACAATATCGCTATTTATAATGATCGTAACCCTTCTCAGTGATGAAAATAATTCTGAAATCTTCTAGGCTAGGCAAGTAGTTATAGTCGAAATTGAGCGGGAAACATGCCTACTAATCCTGACGTTGGAATATCCCGGTGCTCGTTCAACGCAAGTGAAGACTGAGTATACGAGTGAAAATAACTAATTACGGTGTTTATTTAACGTAATGGAGCTGTTTTCATTTTTACTTATCAGACTCGTTCCTAAAAATCACTGCTTGATATTATGAGGAATAATAGAGCACTTTTTGGAGTATTTATTTGAATACCTACTAGTTCAATATCTCCATTGCCGCGTCAAACCATGAGGTTTCTTTCCTTTTTTTTGCATTATGTCGAAGTTACGATAGTGTATGAAAGTCTATCTTTCAAATTTCATGTGTTCTGCGAATCTAAAGAGAACCCAAAGATATTGTAAGTAAGTGATACGCTTCGCCTTTATGGGGACTCAAAGCATGAAGCCCAAAATAGTTTAATCATGCTTTCGAGAATGCCGATTTGTGCTTCAGATACAAAACATTTCTCACATAAACCTTGAAGTGCGGAACGGAACATTTTGGGAGTTGCGTGGATCCTTGCCATTTTGGGACCTTTGAAACAAAATATTTGCAAAGAAATTTTTAAAGCTTGAGCCCTCACAGATAGATCAGAGAATCTCAAAGAGCCTATAATCCTTCTATCATTCATTTGGCACCTGATAATGACTTTCCGGTCCTCACAAGACCATTCTTACTGTGTGGGACCTTCAGTTTGTCGGACGCTCTCAGAATGCTTCTTCACGACTCCTTTTTTATAAAGGCACTCGTCGAATTACAATATCCTCTACATGTACCTTGCGTCATTCCTTATCTCTCTCTTGCAATCGGAGTATTGGAATAATATACTCGTAATACATTCTTTTACTTGAATCAGAAAAGAATGGCAAGTTCAACTTACAAGATCGCTCGGAATCAATAATTTTATACTCAAGTAGCTAGAAATACATTATTTTCAAGGCGAAGGAATTATTCCTCTTCTATTTTTCGCTCCCTAAAACCGATTTATTCACTTGATAAATACCCCACGTGCTCGAGTTCACATATAAGAACATCTGTATCTCAACGTTGGCTGGTAGAATTTGTTGACGTCGGTCATCCAACGCATATCTATCGACTCAGAAAAGTCACTCGCAGATATTAGACGTCGGAAGGAGAAATCGGTGATCCATGAATTGATTCCGAGTAGACACGTAAGTTTTCCTACGAATCATGACTCGTTGAGTAAACGATAAATTATTTGAATCTGTATCTGTTGAGTTGATTTCTGGTACGATTTTGAAACAGTCTGTAGCTTCCAGTTCCGCATCAGTCATATTTGCGATATCGCTTCCTTGAACTTTCGTTATTCCTTTTTCAAAATCTGGTTGATACAAGATTGAAGCTAAAGAGCTTAGTCGAGTTGAGGTGATATGGTACTCTTCAATTACACAGTCAAGCATCAGACGATCATCAGCTAAGGTAGTTGTATCACGCTGCAGACCTTTTGTGACGTCATCAAGCTTTTGAGCTTTTCACATAGTCCGAAACGTGCCTTGTGTTCTTTATTCATCGGAATCAAAACACGTAAATCTTCAATTCCAACATTGTTCAGAAATTGATGTAATTGAACGTAACGTTTCAACATGCAGACAGTCGAAGACCAACGACTAGAGTCAGACAAAACTGGACGAAGATGAGTAAATTATTTAAGCTTCGCTGAAGCAATTGGATATTACAGGCGATTCATTACCGAATGTATTTTTGGTATCAGAAGAGAATGACACTTGAGAATATCCTGTAAAGCCAAGCTATATAGATAACTAGCACATCCGACAAACCCAACATTCAGTTTCGTAGCTACTAACACATTATTGCTGCAGTTATCGACGACTAGAGAAGCAAAGCTTGATATGTCCTTCTTAAAAGCGCCCAGGACAAAGGAAACAAATTAGATATGGTTTCAGCACTTTGGTTCGTCTCGTCCTCAAAAGGCGAAAAATAAAGTAAAAATTTGTTGTATACATGCTTCTTCTGGCTTGAAAATGTTGCAAAATAGAAATGTAGTGAGTATCACCTCTGCTGCAGCCATCAAAGATTAGTGCAAACTTCTTGGTAAAGCAAAACTGATTTTTCGCTCAGCAATATTAGTCATCAGACTCATGTACTTCATGTGAGTCTTGTAGTAAATTAGTTGAAACTTTTAAGTCGAATGAATGACTGATTTCAACAACTGAAGAAGGTTGAAGCCCAGTTACAACGAAATCTAGCCATCCGAGAATCATTAGTGTTCTCTTAGAGTAGAAACGAGAAGTTGTCTGTTTCGCAGAAGATGAAACATGGGAATCGTCATTTAATGATTTTTAAGGTCCTGAGCGTGCTGCCCCTGTACATGCGATATAAAGTTCGCGTATCCACGACCGGCTTTTCGAGCTGTTCCATACTTACTAGTCCAGACATCTGAGGATTCTGGATTTTGCTGAAAAAAGCCATCTCTGACGCGCTTGCCGTTCACATGGGTCATCGTTTTAACTTAAGTTCTAATTGCCTACGTATTTAAATTTAGTAACGATCCGAACTTGAGCACACAAAAATTGTGACTCAAAGTGATAGACATGGAGTAGAAGCTACAAGCTCAATATGAATCATCTGTAATGATTCTCCAGAATAACTCCGCTTTAGACAGTAGTGAATAAATAATTCATTGTGTACTCAACCGGAGAATAATTATGATACGAATATAATTTTCCAAACCTCTGTTCGCAATCCTGAGCAAACTAAAGCCTTTCTTGATATTCACTAGGTAGCCGTTGTTGGAGCCGTGATTTTCGTTAAGAAATATTCGCAATTTGTTAAAAAGCACCCTGAAAAATTTACCTAAGAATCTTCCAATTTCTAAGAAATACTTATTGGAACCTTCGTATCACTCGGGAACAAATGTTATACTCTGCCTAAACCAGTAGCGCTTGTAGAAAGTCGATCCAATCGAGGTCAATCAACCAATATCTCTTTACTATAAACGATTGAAGTTAGCCCTCAGTGAGTTCCCACTCGGTGCAGGAATGCAGTAATGTGCAATGTGTTATCCGTTGTCAGCAGTGACAGAAAGAAATACGATCAGCTTTTCTAGTCATCCCGTTTTTCGCATATATGAGTAAATAGTGTAGCGCATCATCGCGTAAAAGCTGTAGTTTGGACAGACTAGCCTCATTTTTCGATTAAGAAGATCTTTTATCGAGCATTGGAATTACGAAGTCGATATGAAAAAGAAATCGACGCGTACTTTATATAATTGCCAACAAAATTCGTTCAATACTCAATTATCTGCTTTTGTCTGCCAAAACTCATGACGAAAGAAGTTCGAGCTCTACAGAGCATATACTATCCCGTATTCATGCAAGTATGGGATTCATAAACAAGCGAGAAAGACATAGAAGATGATTACCTGTCATTGTTTGCAAAAAACTGCAATTTAAAAGCAGGTTTTGCGATCTCGATTAGAAATTCCAGGTGCTTGATGCCTGAAAACGACGTCGAAGGTTTCATTGAGCTTTGCAATCATCAGAAATCGGGTTCTTACAAGTCTGGGTGTCGTCAAGAATCTTGAAGTGAGGACTCCCTATACAGCATCATCCATGTGCAACACTTTCAAACAGAATGGACTAGAGTACTGGAACAGTATTCACCTGCGAGTTAAAAATCGTCGAAATCCGTACATTCACTCGCTCAAACCAACTCTTGAATAAATTTTGTCTGAATTGTCCTACAGAAATTCTCTGGCACTTGAGTAACAGTCACTCGTTCTCCCATTATGATTGAAGATCTGGCAGATTATAAAATCCACAAACCATAATATCGTTCTACGACGCATGTTCTGTTGTACTAGCGGTTATTGTTGTCGCATTCATTCTAAACTTAGCATGTTGGACGAAAACAGCAAAATGGTGAGCGGAGTGAGATCAAAGGGGAAGGCACTGCCATAGTTACTACTACTCAAAATCAACGCCAACATGTGAAAAACCTACTCCAGCCAGGCGGTGTCGGCTGTACAGCTTGCTCATACAATTCTGCAACGCCAGTGTTGTTATGCGGATTTGCCCATCCTTCGTCATATCCTTGTTCTACTGGGTTGGGTGGAGAAGGATACTTAATTTCAAGTGATGCAGGTCTCAGATGTCTGGATTCGCGCACCCAAACCACCGTAATTATGGCACCGAGAATCGTTGCCACCGCACCGAGCACCGGACCCAACCATTTCCAAGGGTCCTTGTTCTGTTTCGAATTGAGTTGCGTGTTCGAATTATTTGGTTCCGCTGCAGTACCCGATTCGCTGACTGTTGGCAGATTAGGATCCTTCGGTTTGGGCGAGGATGTGGGAATTTCCCAGGGATTAGTCGGTGAGCACGGTAACTTCCTTATCGAACATCAATTCTCACAAAAGCTCGTTGGTTTCTAGTGAAAGGAAATTTGCATACTTTGGCACAGGTCCCGCACGATTTCTGCACGAGATCATTTCGCTGGCTATTGTTTCGGTCATCTTGCTGACACCGCCGTCTGTACAAAATGCATCGAAATTGGTCAGCTACCCGCACTCCATTCGCTGTTTTCCCACCGAGACAGTCGTTTTTCGCACACATGTCCAAACATAAATTCGACTCGTCGAGCGTTTCATGTGTCTGCTTTCCAGGCGGTGGTCCGCAGGTCAGGTGGCAGTTTTGGCATGATTCACGTATC
>JAAUYH010101647.1_pt1 | contig 11275 bp, 16 predicted proteins | sample 7278061 | NCBI WGS metagenome assembly JAAUYH01 (sample SAMN14350203, study PRJNA611818) | marine sediment metagenome | isolation source: surface marine sediment (0.6m) | place: French Polynesia: Moorea | collected 2018-08 | reverse complement strand
TAACACCCCTTTTACGCCGTCACGGTCTGCCTATTGGCAATTTGACGAGTCAATTTTTTCGCGAATTGGTATTTAAATAATTTCGACCATTTTATCAAAGAAAAATTAGGAGTAAAAAAATACCTCCGCTACGTCGATGACTTCAGTTTGTTTGGTGACGATTTCGAGTTTCTAGCCCAGGCTCGTAGAGAAATCGAACAGTATCTAGTAACTTTACGGCTAATAATTCATCCCATTAAAAGTCAGCTATTTGAAACACGTCACGGGGCTAATTTTGTCGGCTTTCGCGTGCTACCAGAGCGGGTGAGAGTACGTAATGATAACCTCAGAAGAGCTAGACGAAGACTCAAGCAATTACAAGCCGATTATGCTCGCGGAGAAGTTACCTTAAAAGATCTAATTCAAAGGCTACAAAGTTGGGATGCTCATCTCAAACATGGAGATACCTATCGACTGCGACAAGATATTTTTAGTCAATACACTTTTACTCGTCTATCCTAAGTTAGGACAAGTTATTGTATTTGTTTTCCTGTATTTCTCCCCCAGAATTGGTAGGGCTGTTTCATTCTAGGAAAAGATAGTGCAGGAGATGGGGAGATGAGGAGACAGGGGGAATTTTAGACAAATAGTCGGGATTTTCCCCAAATTCATGAAACCAGAATTTGTCTTATTCAACGAATTTTCAGTAATTTGAGTTAATCTCAGCAGAATAAAACAGGAAATTTTTTGACCAAATTTATTCATTTTCTAGAAAATTTGCTTTTATCTCCCCTCGGTGGACATTACATGCGGCGAACTATGCGCCTTTGTTTGCGTCTTGCGGAGGGGCTGACTCTGGAACTTGTTTCCAGAGCTTGAACGCCCCGTCCGACGCGGGCTTCCACCGCTCCTCGTCCCCTTGTCCCCCAGTCAACCTCAACCGAGTGATTATTGGACTTGGCAACAGCCCTACCCAGAATTGGGGGTAGAAGGGCGGAATCATAACTATAATCAGTAACGCCGTTAATTTTATTAACAAACTGTTTACTGCTTACTGATTACTGTTTACTGTAAAAGTGGGGCAGGCAATAAAAAGCGGTGGTTCATGGAACAACAATCCACATAACTGCCGTTCGGCGATTCGCAACAACAATACGCGCGACAATCGTAACAACAATATCGGTTTTCGTGTTGCGTGTGTCGTCCCCAGCACTCTTCTGTGCCAGAACTGGCAGATGGGAATCTGTCGGGCGTGCTAGGAAAGAGTCCAGACCTGTTCCTGTGATGCTCATCGCATCCAAAAATAAACCGGAATCGGTTAGCTTAGTAAGCATAGCTGAAACGTTAACCGATTCCACCATATGGCAAGACTAATTATTCGCCGAAAGCAAGCAACAGCCCAGTATTTCACCGAGGAATTAGGAGATGGTGTGGGATTAGATATGAATCTCATCCCCGGTGGGAGTTTCTGGATGGGGACGGAAGATGAAGAAATAGAAAGGCTGGTTAAAGAATATGATCGGGAATGGTTTAGAGCTGAAAGACCACAACACAAGGTAAATGTACCAACTTTCTTTATGGGACGTTATCCCATTACTCAAGCACAATGGCGAATAGTAGCAGGATGGGAAAAAGTAGAGACAGAATTAGATTCTGACCCATCTTATTTTAAAGACGAATACGAAGGAATAAATAGGTGGAATAGACCAGTAGAGCAAGTATCTTGGGAAGATGCAGTTGAATTTTGTGCCAGGTTGAGCAATAAAACTAAGAGGAAATATCGCTTACCCACAGAAGCAGAATGGGAATATGCAGCTCGTGCAGGAACAACTACACCATTTCACTTTGGGGAAACAATTAGTACCGAGTTGGCTAACTATAGAGGAACTGATTGGGAAGTAGAAGGCAAAGTTTATCCAGGGAATTATGGAAGAGGTTCAAAGGGAATCTATCGAGAACAAACAACTCCAGTAGGATATTTCCAAGTGGCTAATAAATTTGGACTGTGCGATATGCACGGTAATGTGTGGGAATGGTGTGAAGATGATTGGCATGAAAACTATGAAGGCGCACCAAATGATGGCATTGCTTGGGTTACAGGAGTTAGTAGCAATAAAGTAATACGCGGTGGTTCATGGATCGACCTTCCTCATTTCTGCCGTTCGGCGTTTCGCGACCTCATTTCGCGCGACCTTCGTAGCCTCATTATCGGTTTTCGTGTTGCGTGTGTCGTCCCCAGGACTACGAAGTAGCCCTTTTCTCTTTTGCTCTTTTGCCCTCGGCGCGAAAATCCTTTGTATTATATATGTATTTTTAAATAAATATATCGGAGAGTTTCACTTGGTCAATGAAACCATCGTCACCAGAGATGAAATCGTGGATGACTTTTTATAAGTTCTTCAAGAACCCACTGCTTTTCAGGTATTGTGGAACGAGAATGTATACTTTAGGCAATCATTAGCGTGTTTAACCTCCCATCCGATATTTCCTACTACCAAGAGCAACTCCCCAATGGTGTCGCTTTTAATTTCCGTCACAGCCGACTCGGAGATTTAGGGCGCATCTTGTTCCAAGACCGTGCTGATGGGCAAACCCAGATTGTTTGTGAAGTGGTGGGAGAACCCGATGACCCGATGACCGCGCAGCGTGCCGCTATCTTTGAACCCATCGGCAAAGGACTTTCTGCACGAATAGATGAAGCATTAGGCGGCAGGTCGCAGACCTCAGACAAAGAAGACCCTCTCACACCCGAACAACCGCCTGTATCAATCGAAAAAATTGCCAGTAAACTCATCCCCTGCCAGCGATGCGGTCGTCCTGCTGCCCTGCTGATTTTTGCCGACCATGCCCAGGATGTCGGCGGCTTGGAGGACTACGTCCGCTTGATGTTCGCCAAGATTAACGAGTTAGATGTGCCTACCTGGATCATTGCGCCGCCACAGGGTTTAGAGATGGATGCCGCCGCTAATATCCTCAAAGTTCATCCAGAACGCAAACCTGTATGTCAACTAACCTCTGACGAGTTCAACAGTAGGTTAGATAGGGCGATCGCGTCTCACTGTCATTGAATCGCCCTAAGCCGATCATCTGCTAGTGGGGGCGATTTTCCCGACCGTGATAAACTCTTAAAATAATTACTTCCTCGGCGAGAAACGCATAGTGGATGACATACCCATATTTGCCAAAGAAGACAGGTAATTTTCTCAGTCCTGCCTGTTGCTGGATCGCTGTGCCTTTATAGGGATTTTGCTCCAGACAATTTTACGCACGGGAAATTGTTTGAGCTGCTTTTTTGGCTGCGCTTTCGTTTTGTAATCGGAGGTAGTTGTAGTGTCTCTCAATATCCCGCGAGGCTCTTGGCGACCAAACTACTGGGGGCATGGCAACTGCTTGTCAGTACCCAAACTATCAACCCAGGATTCCATCGTTTTTGAGTCAATGCCACGACCAGACTGTTGAAACTCTGCTAATGCTTCCAAACTTTGGGCAACCATCTCTTCTTCGGTTAAGGGAACGAAGTTATTATGGTTATCGACAGTACCATAAACAAGTTGAGATTGATGGCTGTCCTGAGTTAAAGTTCGTTCTAAATCTACGAGCTTGCTTTCAGTAGTGCCAAGCCATTGAAGAACAGCCTGCTTAATCTGTTCGGCAGGCAAATGCTGAATGCGTTCGGCTAATTCACTTCTAATGTCGGCTTCTTCTCGCACAGTATAACTTTCTTAGTTGAGAGACTAATCCTATACTATTTTATCCTGTTATTCAACTAATCCAAAGCCTTGACTGCTTCAGGATGGTTGGCAAGAGTATCTTGAATCCTGGCGGTCAGGGCTTCTTTCGTTACCCCTTTACCCGCAATCTTACCCTCAAAAAATCCAGACTCTCTCAGTTTGGCTGCCGTTTTTTGCAGCACGGAAAAATTCATCCTCTTCACCTTGACTGCCAAACTGTCAGACGCGGGTTTTTGCTGCTTGAATTTCCGTTTAACGTAGGTGGGAATCTTCTCGGTGCTATCTAAAACCAGCACAAATTGAAACTCTTGCTGCTGAGGAATAAAGCTGACAACAAGTTCATAGAATTTACGGGGTGTAGCTGATTTAGGGTTTTTCGGTTTATGAAAGTAAGGCTGTTCGGCAAAACCGACAACTGGCACATGATTGATTCTAAATTTATAGGGAGATTCCCAAGGACGTAATTCATTCCGATAAATTGTCATCACGGGTTGGTCGGGAAGCTGCGGAATGTACTGCCAGACACCAGCTAATAAAAATTGATTGACCATTGATTGCTTGGGTTGGCTGGTAAAAAACCCAACCACATGAAATCCAAGTTGTTGGGTGTAAATATTAAACTGAGGATAAACTCGCAAGTACAAAAAGCTCTCGGCGTTCGTCTCCAATGTACTAATCAGCTTTTTCAGCAAGCTTTTAAAACAAGTTAACTTAAATTTCTGGCCCTCTATCTCTACGGTCATCTTTTGTTCATCATATTGAGTCACTCGACCGTAAATTAAACCAACTCCTTGAAAAAACTTAGTCGATTCGGTTGTTTGCTGCTTTTTTGCTGCTACCATTCCCTAAATGCTCTCTCCCATTACTAACTGCGCTCAATGACTGTCGGTTATCGCTATTCTAGATCGAGTTAAAGGGGTATCAAGTTAAACAGTTTTTAGAACAATATGACCGAGAAAACGAAACAACCACAGAATTATGATTGGGACGGTTTTACCATCAACATTTACCATGATGAAGATGGTGAATGGCTGGCACATTTGGTAGAAATGCCCAATGTTTCAGCATTTGCCGATACTCCAGAAGCAGCCTTAGATGAACTCTACGATGCCTGGGAAGGCATGAAAGACTGTTACAGAGAAGATGGAGAAGAGATTCCTGTAGCTCCCAATCGACCTCAACATCAGACTAGATCGGGCGATAGCGGCGCACTGTAGCTAAAAATATCTTATCGTAACAGCTCGATCGGCACGCCAAGATCGAGATTTTCCCAAATTCGATCACTCGTCATCACGGGGAGTTTTCGCTCTAATGCCAAAGCCAGACAGGCACGATCGCCAAGGGACAAACCAAACTCTTGTGTTTTCACAATCAGATTTCCCGCCACCGATGCCATGCTCAGGTCAAAGTCAACCGTATCTATGTCTAGACCTGCGAGAATCATCTCAATCTCCTCAGCGGTCATACCCAATCGGGCTAGCTTGCCGATTACCTCGGCAACATTAACCGTATTCATGGTTGCCCGCTCCATCACCGCAGCAACTTTTTCATGTCCCTTCTCCCTGTGCAGTAATGCCAGCAAGGCAGAAGCATCTAACACAACCTTATTCTTCTGCTTCACGCTGTGCCTCTGCTCGTCTTTCCTGAATCAACTCCTCAGAGAGTGAGCGTGAAGGGTCAACATACTTAGCAACCAGCTCTTGAGCGCGTCTAATTGACTCTTTTTGTGGCACTAGACGTATCTCGCCATCAATGACACTCATGACCAGGCGATCGCCAGTCTGAAGATTGAGGGATTTTCTAATTTCGGCAGGAATTAAGACTCTGCCATTTTCAGAGATATTGGTGAGATGGTGAGTCAATTTGACAAGATAAAATTAATATCAATAATGGTAAATTTAACCTATTCTCTAGTATAAGTCAATATATCAATATTATGTCACTTTAAAAAAATTGACAGATTAAAGAAAAATGTCAGGTCAAGTTTGACCCATTGGTGGACTCAAAAAGTATACTCAAACGGTCGTTCTAGTATACTTTTAACTCCCAAATTCGGCGTGCGGGTTTTCTGAGCGAAAAAGTATACTATTGCGGTTTACTTAATCTAAGTATATTTTTAGTATCATCATATGAGTTAAATATATTTTATCAGCCAATATGCTCCTCGGTTATCATCGCGTCAGTACCAAAGATCAAAGTCCGCAACTTCAGATTGATGCTCTGCGAGCATATGGGTGCGAACGATTCTATTCTGATGTCGTCAGTGGGGCAAAAGCATCCCGTCCTGGTCTTGACGAGATGCTTAAAGAAGCCCGTCCTAAAGATATCCTCGTTGTCTGGAAACTCGACCGTCTAGGGCGATCGCTCAAGCACCTGGTCGATCTGGTTGCTGAACTCAACGAGCGCGATATCGGACTTGTAAGCCTCAACGACCCTATCGACACCACCACGCCTCAAGGAATGCTGGTGTTTAACATTTTTGCTGCCTTGGGAGAGTTTGAACGCGAACTGATCCGCGAACGCACCAATGCAGGATTAGCTGCTGCCAGAGCTAGCGGCAGAGTCGGTGGACGTAAACCTGGACTCTCGACTGATGCAGAACGTAAAGCTCGTATTGCTGCTTCCTACTACGAAGAAGGCATGACCATTAATAAGATTCTTACCGATCTGAGCATCTCAAGACGGACACTCTATAAGTACCTGGAGCATCGTGGGGTGAAGACAAGAGCCTACAAAAAACAAAAAGAGTGAAGGCAACATCTTTCAACACATCATCCGAGAGTAACCATCCACAGCAGTTTGTTACCATTTTCCCTAAAAGTGTTAACATTCAGACGGAGAATTAACAGATTAACGATTAAGTTGGTATTCAGTATCTAAAGGTCTTTGACGTAAAATATTGAGCTATTTCTTGCCGAATAATTCTGTCTCTCTAAACACAACACTCATTGAGAAGACAATTCAAACCATGTCAATTTACGTAGGCAATTTATCTTACGAAGTGAATATTGAAGACTTAAACGAAGTCTTTGGCGAGTATGGAACTGTAAAACGGGTTCATATGCCCAGCGATCGCGAAACAGGTCGTCCACGGGGATTTGCTTTTGTCGAAATGGAATCCGAAGCTGACGAAGATAAAGCGATCGAAACTTTAGATGGAGCAGAATGGATGGAGCGTCAGCTAAAAGTTAATAAAGCTAGACCTCGCGAAGATAATCGAAATAGTGGTGGTGGTCGAAACAAACGCTTCTAAGCCAACCTGTTAAATCAAAAAATCAACGCTTCTGGGAATCAAGTAGATCGGTTCTACATTTCTTTTCTAGAGGCGTTTGGTTTTTAAAATGAGAAATACGCCCTTGAGTAGCAAGTGTACAAGAACTTACGCTAAGGCTGTAATCAAGTCACAGCAATGGTTTTAGAAGCTGTAGTTTGTAAAGTTTTGTATCGGATAAACTGGTACAGTTTAACTAAGGTCTATTTGGTACAGAAATTTTGAACGAGGTTTCAAGGGTTTGAGGGGTCTGATTTTCAGAGGGTTTAATTGGTACAGTTCTTAGCGGGGTTTTCTGCACGGTTGCTACTCACATGCCTCGATCGCCTAGTTCACCATGCCACTATTATCGAAATTCAACAAGAAAGTTTTCGTCAACAACAGGCTTTAAATCGTAAACATTCCCCTTGACCATCCGTTCGCGGAGTTATTTACGCGAACTATTCTTTCTCTCTTCTTCGACTAAATCTTCTAATCCAGTTTTGAGAGTAGAAATGCCTTGTTCTAACGTATTAACTATTCCCCGTTGGACAATTTGCCTAACTGCCTTGAGATAAGCCGAACTTCCAGCTTTTCCTAAGTGTTGATAACGACTTGGTTTTCCTCGCTGGCTAGGAAAAACTGGGTCAGTAGCTTGCCACTTGTAATACCAATAGTACTTTTTTTGCCCTCTAGCTTGGTAGCGAGTAATCCAAGAGCAATTAGGAGCAATGTCAAAATCCGAACGATATTGAGCTAGTTCTGTTTCTAATTCTGCTAAAAGTTGAGTCAGGTTATCTATTCTTTGTGCAGTGTTTTCGCGATTGGGTTTAGTCATGGATAAATGAGAAATACGGTTTTAGTTCGCGTAAAAAGCTCCGCGAACATAATCTCATTATAAATTTTCCATCTCGTCGGACAAAGTAATTGTCGTCATTCGGACAAAGTAGTTGACATTTAGTATATAATCAACCTCTAGAGCTAACTGGACAATTTGTACTGCCTTCTCTTCTTGGTCTAATAGTGCGAGCATTAATGCTAAAGGTTCTGTCCATTTCAAGTAATTTAAGTATTCTGACTTTAATTCCTCATTGCTTAAATCATCTAACTTCTGGAGAAGATATTCGGCAGCATAATATTCCTGAAGTAATTCGTGGTGAAATTCAATTTTCTCGGAACTTCCAATTTGAATCAGGTGATATTTTAGTAGATCGTCCAAAGAACTAATTGCTAAACTCTCAGGGTCTGCTACTCTCTCTTGCCAAAATTGGCTAAAAATTGCTTTGGCTTCTCGTTTAGGAATTGCTACTCGAAAATCGGTAGGCTCTTTTCCCTGCATCATCATGAATGCCAAGTATTCTAGCAAAGACTGCCATTGACGACGATCTACCTCTACAGGAACATCTCCTTTTAGCTCACGCTCATAGGTTTGAGTAAAATGGCAAAATATTGAACCTAAATTAGATGGAATTTTTCCTCCCTGTCTGAATAGTACGCATAGCATCCATAGCAGAAGTGGTGTTTGACCGAATTCTCGCAAACGTTTTCCCAACTGCTTCAATAGCTGTTCGCCCTTCTCTAATAAATAAGCACGAACAAATTTCTGACTCTGAGCTTCTGTGAGAGGCTGCATTTCCAGTAATTTTTCTATACCAAGATGACCACCCGAATCTAATTCTCTGGTGGTAAAAATCATCGGTGTAGCTTTATAGGTGAGCCGGAATCTCTTTAAATCCCTAATGGCTTCTGATGAGGGTACTTCATTTAATCCATCTATCAGCAGGAGAAATCGCTTTTGAAATAATAAGGCTTCAATTTCTGAATGAATCAATAATAATTCATGTCTCTTAAACCAATCTCTTATTAAATCCAAGACGTTGGTTTCATAATATCTAAGCTCTACCAGAACGGGGATTTTTACTTGGTCTTGTTTAAGAGTAAAACTGAGATTAGAGCTGGCTTGTTCTGCATCTTCTAGTAGTAATTTTGCTAAAGCTGTTGATTTTCCTGAACCTGGTTTGCCAATCAGTAAAACCTGTTGGGAGGCATATTTACGAATTCCCTCTAAAACTGGCATTCGTTCTGTTTTTTCTTCTGATTTTTGGCTGGGTATGGTCTCTACTATCTGTCCAAAATTAAATGGGGAAGTTAGCTCTTCGTCCTCAGATGGTGTTTGTCCCAGGGCATCTGTTACTGTATAGTGCTTCCACCAACGCTTATATTCATTACAAACTGATTGTAGATAGTTCTGAAAATCAAGGTTAGAAGCTTGTGTCACACCAGAATAGATTTCAAACAGATTACTAAACTAATTTTATCGTAAGCTTTCTTCTTAGCTTAATTTTCAACCTTCTGAAATTTTTAATTCCGATAACTACCACTTTGAAAAATCAGCTTCCGAAAGTTTTGGTTTTCTTACACCGCCTATGAACTCGTGATACTAGGAAAATACGAGGTGGGAGAGCATCGACAGGGAGCTGACCGCGCCTCTGACCTGAGCTTCGCTCACTTCCAGATATTTATGTAGCTCGTCGAGAGTACGGTGACGGGAGATTTCTTGTATTACCCGCAAGGGGATGCCCGCGTTACTCATCTGGGTCAGGGCGGTTCGGCGAAAGCTGTGGGTGCTGACACCTTCAATTCCCAGTTTAGCGCACCCCTTAGGTAGAGTTAGAATCTACTCCTGTTAATATGGGATGGTTAATATGAAAGAGTTCATCAAGTAAAGGCACATCAATTGAAGATAAATCTTGAGATTGATTAATATTTCTCGCTTTTTGCACCGCTTTTTTGACTCGATTGTGTATTGTGCCAAGACTAACCTGATAATCGAATAAATCTCTTAATAACTCCACATTTAATCATGCAAAAAGAAGTTATCTTAGTCCAGGGAAATAAATTTCAATCAATAAGCAATACTTTAAATAACTTAGAATTATGGACTGATATTTCTATTATCGCTACCGCTATTGCAGCAATTGTGGGTGTAATAATTGCATGGTATCAGTTAGGAAAAGTAAAAGAACAAATTGCCTTTAATTATAAAAGAGCAATTAGAGAAAATGCCGTCAATCATGCTTTAAGGTGGACTTCTCTTAATATAGAAACAGACTCAGCCTCACGAATTGCAGAAAATTTAACCCCTCAACAAGCAGAAAATTTATTCAAATTTAAGGTGATAGAAATAGAAGGAGGGGAGAACATAGAGTTTCTCAAAGATATTTTTGGTGAAAAATATCAACCTGTATCTATAGATGGAAATACCAATAAGGTCAAATTAGAAATTCGAGAAGTAAAAAAACTAAGACATCATGTCAACTACTGGATGAATATGCTAGAAAGTATCTTAATAGCATATAGACATGGTATAGCCGATGAAAAAATCATAGAAGAAGAATTTGAAGCATTCCTTTTTAAAGGTTCAAAGAAAGAATTCATTTTAGAGAGTGTGTATCAAAAGTTTGGAAAAGAAAGTGCATATCCAGGAATATATGCACTTAAAGAAAGAGTTAAAAAAAAATATAAACTTGAAGACCCAGAATCACTCAATCCAAATAATTAACTCACAGTATTTCCAGCCTGGTTGACTGACAAATTAAGCAGACAAAAATACCGAAATCATAGCCATGATCGAACAAGGCTTTCAGAGATAATTCGACGAAATGTTGATTTTGTTGCTAGTTGCTGGCTGGACATCAACTTAGTCGCTATTTCTCACAAATTGAGGTAAAAGACTTTTTTTAGACTGGAGATTTGCCAGTTTTTCTGGATTAGAAATATTTTCTTTTTTTTGCTTAATAATAATGAAAAATGAGGAATTAAATTCTAGTTCCGATAAACAGCCCAAATAGAAAATAGAGCAATCGCTTTCTCCATCATTGACCCCCAACGTGGGATAATTCCTTTTTTCACACCTTGAACCCATAGATTTTCTGTTTTTTAGCTTGGGCGGTAACAATTGCCTAAGTAGATCGTCTCAATCACTCTCGAAAAAAAGTGTTCTCACGACTTATCAGCCCGAAGCTAGATGTGAGCTAATTCACTCAGCATCTAGGTGTAATTTCTTTGACCGCTATGAATCCTTCTTCTACTGTCGGTGGAAATTGTTGAATGTCATCATAGTAAGCATTGATGATGTCATTCGGTACTGGACGCAATCGCCTTTTATTCCAGTATTTACAGATATTCACTGGTGTTTTAATCCACCAGGCGATCCACTCTGTATTAAGATCGCTAACTTTGTCTAAAAAAGAATTTCGACAAGCTAGTCTCACATTAATAGCATCGTAAATCACAATTTGCTCGTATTTTATGG
>JAAUYH010003359.1_pt1 | contig 11276 bp, 7 predicted proteins | sample 7278061 | NCBI WGS metagenome assembly JAAUYH01 (sample SAMN14350203, study PRJNA611818) | marine sediment metagenome | isolation source: surface marine sediment (0.6m) | place: French Polynesia: Moorea | collected 2018-08 | reverse complement strand
TCGATTAATTAGATCTCATCTAGAATGGGATTTAGGCGTTTCGAAGCTATCTTGTTTGAAGGAGACCTTTCACAAATACTATGTAACTTTGGAGACATGACGTCAGAATTCAAGGCTTCAAGATTGTCCTGGTCGTGAGCCAGGAGATGCTGAAAGTCGCAGATCGTTTAAATATTTTGATCGATATCGAAAAAGATCTACATATGACCATTGAGAAAAGATTCTCAAAGAAAATCGGGTTCGATCCATAGGTAACTTACATACTCAACCATAGTATTTCGATTCCATATTTATAGAGTCTACCGTCATTTTCTTGTTATGATCTGAAATCATCGTAATTATATTTGTGCCTTCCTCAATACGGAAAAACGATCAGAGTCGAACAACGACCCTAACAAATTTTCTGCGGCACTCTTTGACACAATTCAACTCGGAGCGGAAATCTCCCATCAGATGCTTCTAAGTCCTGCACAAAAAAATACTGTGGGGCCATCAAATCCTGTTACTCGTGGTCAAATTGTTCTTCGTAGATGAGAAGGAAACACTAACACAAAAAGAGGAACAAGACGGCCGGAGGAACAGGCGGAAGGGATCAGACATTACCATTTCCACAATACTCCAAGAATGATGAAGTACGCTATTTCTTTAAATTACATCCGATGTGTAACAACTCAACCCATCGAAGACGTTACCACCATGATGATGATGGAAACGACTATGGTGACCATCGCGTCAGATCTTGCAATAAAACGACTACGCATGATATGCATTATGTAGGTGACAGTGGTATTGGATCTCACAGTATCGCAACCTTCTCTCACGCGCACAATATACGTTTGATAAGCGTATTCTGTCTGCATTTCTGTTTAAGAAACATGCCTTCTCAATGACCTGTACAGAAAAAAACAGCTACACTTGGTATGGGACGTACGAAAACTTAGGTTGGGAGAGCGGTCCACGCTTCGCGCAGTCTTTATGGAGAGGTTGAGTGGGGTTTGCTTAGCAAGAAGCAATTACAGCCAACACAGTTCCCAAGGCTGAGCGAGATGCGTAACCACGAGCCCCCTTCAAGCGAATCAGTCACGATATCCGCCACATTGTTCTAGTGAAGCAGAAAACGAAGCACAAACCTTTAGTAAAATTCATTCAAAACTCCTTGGTAGACTCCCAACGTGTGTACAAGCCACCAACAGTCCTCGAAACACACCTCGCACGCACCTATCAATACGTATGCCCAATAGTTAACGCGGTAGAAGCCAAAGTCAAGTCGACTACGAAAGATCCCTTCAGTTGGAAGGGTAGTTAATCTTTAGAATTATTTCGAATAATCTAAAGATGTTACTGTAAAGGATAGACCAGATGATAACTCGAGCCATAAACTATGTTTTCCGGAGGGTGGGACAATTAAACATTTTGCACAAAATTTGTGAACCCAAAAGCGTTGATTCCGCTTACCGGAAATTACTTTGTGGCAAAAGGCCTAATTAAGTACGCTTATTCTACTGTCTTTTGCACGTTACAGTCTTCTCATATTCCTACAGCCTGTGATAAGATCTGCATTAAATCAACTATACGATTATTGAGGTTGATACCGCCCAACTCAGGTACAGCGTGTAATTCGAACGGTTCTCTCTCCGTGGTTGCGCTGATTGCACAGTTATCTTCACCATTTGTATTATACTTAAAACGAATTCGATGTATGTTTTTTTCATACTCGATGTCTTGCTTTTCTCGTTTTAATTCAGGTAGCTTCTTGTAGACATACTGCCTTGTATGAACTCTCTGACTTGATTGGCTATTACTCATACTTCCAAGTTCAGATATAGAATCCTCGTTTGCACTACCTCCCCTCAATGCCTCCTCTCTGTCATCTATAGCATCAGACATATCAGATGAAGGCGTACATGGGCTATTGCCTCCATCTGCAGGTTTCCCCGATATCAATGAAAATAATAGACTGGATTCAGACACTTTACCCAGTGTGATGCCACGAACGAGCTTCTTTTGGAATTTGATTAGCTCTTGCTCCCCTTTTTATTCCATAATTGATGTTCGAAATGAAATGGAAAATATGTGTAAGCTCGTTAAGCACAATTCATTGTGCGCAAATCACGAACTTGAGATTTTTCTCGACAGAACTCAATGAACACTTTGTCGAAAACGTCGTACAAATGTACGCCATCCTCTTGCCTATAAAATAGATGCATCGTTGAATTATGCCTTTCCCTCACCGGTATACTTGAGATGTCTATCCGTATCCAGCGGTTATACGAAAGACTCAGTTTGCCTTAGCAGACTCGAATAATGCATCGTATTTCTCACGCCTTCTACCCGAAACAATCAACACTACATTACTCCCCGTCGGTAGTGGTAGCCCCTAAAGATGAACCACCCGGGAAGTCTCAGCAGTAGTAGCTAGAACACATAAGCAAACGTCCGCTTGAGTACTGTTATCTGCCGGTAATTTTGGTACCGAGATACCATAACCAGAACGATATTTGCGCTGCACGTCATGTTTATCTAGTACATAATCAAATGATAACAAGAGCTCCCGACGCAGCATTATCCTTATCTAGCTCCCGGACTTATCGAAGCGTTGCGCAAATGATTGACGTGATCACAAGAAAAACATTTTGATCACTTAATTATGCTTGATCATCCATTCCGACGTTCATCTTCTATTTGAAGCGCTTCTTTTGAATTTGGTCAACCAATAACTCCCACTTTTCCCTCATAAGATATTTTAGCATGCCGAAGTCTACATTAACGTTGTCGCATATTTCCCTTGCTGAACCGAAAGCCGCCAACTATCCTGGCAGTTCTAATCATCGGCGATCCCCGTACCTGCCAAAGTATTTGATGGCACCATGCACCACTTTTACATACTCCTCTCGCATGAAAAAGGACATGCATCGAGCGAGAGCTTGCGAAATTTTTCGCTCTTCACATGTCTCTTCATGGCGAAGAAGCAGACGGAGATCAGGGAGATATATAACGACGTTGTGAAAATCTTTGAAAAAAATATCGAAGTTCCATGTTGCGACCCATCCACTGCTCAGCGGAACACAATCTAGAGAAAACGTAAACGCACCGAGGAACGACAGACGTAGAAACTCGTCCACAGTGTAGTGCTTCATACCTTCAACAATATAAATGCATCGCAATGATGCGACTTCAACACAATTAACGCTGTGCAATCTTCATCCGCCAGGAAAATTTCCCCAGCCCGTCCTCGCTTCAGGTTCTTATCCCATTGGATTCTACACCCATTTTCGCTAGAACATAGTTCCATACGCCTGTCCATTTCACTCAAATAGCGAGGATTTTGTGAACACTGCATTGCCCCTGATCGCATCAAAGCCACGTTGGTGCCTTGTGCTCCACTTTCTCCATCTTTTTATGCTGAAGGGTCACTTGTACTGCCTCGCACAAGTGCTCATTGAGCTTGGTCACCTTCAGCATCACTCGACTGCTGCGGTTTTTGTGGTGTCGTGTGGTAGAAAGGTGGGAAGAAGTTTTAGCTTTCCTACTGCTGCTAGTACAATCATCTACGAAAACTAGCACGGTACACAAAGAAATGACCCAAATTGGATTACACAATTGAATCATCATAACTGTAATTACATGAGATAATTGAACACAGTTCATTCGCCTAATGCAATTGGAAAACCCTCACTTCTTCATCAATATTCATGTTACACCAAATTGAGTGCAGTTGAAAAAAAGCACTGTAAATTAAATGTTTTGAATTGATCTTTCTTAAACACTTTTTAACCTTTTGTAAATCGGTGAAACTTGGATGAAATTGACGTGACGAATAAGGTAGATTGAAAGCAAGCTGATAATCTTCAAAAATCTAATAACTATTACAAACGAATAAAGCTATTAACATGATTATTTGGTTAACTTATAGTCAAATCCAAAGTACTGAAATACTATAGACTTACTCAACAACGCGATTAGATTCATGGTATTCTATCATCAGATAACTTTCCAAAAGCTTTTAATATGCTATCTTATTTCAATGATCTCTTCTGTTTCTGACTCAAAAACTTCATCTCATTCGCCAACATCTATTGTGAATTCTTGATCTCTTTGGTATCCAATCACCCCCACGAACCTGTCAACGGTTTATGATACCAACTTTACACAATACCTCGCCTCTTCTACAATTTCCACAGCAAGATGTGGTGATTCCCAGATCTCCATTTTTCTTGCCTTTGCTATAGTATTTTCCGCTACTTTGGGCCAGCATTTAGTCGCTTTGTCTTAGTGATGATGCAAAAAAAATCAACTCGTGTAATTGATCGAAATGAACTAGTAAGCTTTTCCCGAACGCAACAATTCTGCTCTCCTTAGACATTCGACAGTCTTCGAGTTTATGGGGCTCCCTTCAGTCTCATTTTCTTTGGATAATCAAAATTTTTATATTTAATTTCTAAATTTTGAATAATTTACCACATAAATAAGTACAGCTTCACTGGTCTTGTTGTATACCTGCTATAATCGTTTCTGTATAATATGTGAATGAATAATGCAGGAAACATACATTGAAATAATAGAGAATCGAATTATTACTAGCTGTATAATGTAAATACATGCATCTAAAATAATAACAATCGTCTGGTTATTCACTCTCTCGTCCCATATTAGACTAGCATAATTTCAGGCATGCAAGCAAATTAATTCGCATTTTATAACCACCATACTGCACTATAACCTCCGTATTTATGCGAATCCTTGCACAAAAGAAGAAAGTAGGCACTCTACATTTTTCTCACGGATGACATGCAGCATTGCTTAATTCAATTTATCTCGAATATGCTGATGAACTTCCTACCTTTTCCAATCTTGCTGGCGCTTCAATTCCTTCCTACATATCTGTCATTCATAATTCTATTTCTATCACTACCTTGTCCTTGTTCGTATATCAATGGCTATTATTTGTGATTCTGCGCTTCTCCTTTCTGTGTAACTACATTTCAACCACTTCTATCTGCGAATTTTGATATTTCTCGCAGTATACTATCAACGAAAACATGGCAAGTGAAGAGAGCAAGGACTGCAAGTTTATCGGTTGACCACTTCAAAGAGTAACTGATTTTACCAATTGGCTTCGCGATGCTAGAGCATACTTGGTTTAACATATCCCAGTACTACTGAAATTAGAGAGAGAGCCTGCGAATAGCACTCCAGAAGCAATTTTGGAACGAATGACTGAAGGCGTTTAAGAACAAGCAATAATGCCCCTTTAGTGAAGGACTGCGGTCCAAATACACTCTTTTACTATTTTTGATGGCCCTGAAAGGATCGATTGTGTCTTGAAGAATTCGTCGCAACCACGTACACATCCAGTAGCGAACAAGTTGCAAAAACTAGGGCGTTCAGCTTGACAATCGTGGGTACATCGAAGAGCCAGACTGGGATAAGCATCTGAACGAATTCAACCGACCGATAGTTCAGATATCTAGGCAGAATGTCTCCATTTAGGAACGTCAGAAGGAGTAAATTCATATACTTTTTCTTCCTGAATCTTTTCTGTTGTATCAACTGTGACCGGTACTCATCAAGAAACAAAAATTGAGAGATTGGATGCTTTCATTGCTAATTAACTTGATTGGAAGAAGAATACGCCCAGTCCAAAAGGTAACCAATGCATATTATTAACCATTCTATTCCCAGATAGAGCTCAACTGGAATGAAACAGTGGTATGCTTGGAGTAAAAGAGCCAACTAAACTCAATTAGAAAGAAGTGAAGTTGCCATTGGTGCAAGAAACCAGGCCATTTCAAACTTGAATGCCCAAAAATATCAAGCTTTTCTAAGGAAGAAGAATCGACAAAATCCAAGCCCTCGAATTGAGCAGCGACCTAATGGAATTAATCTGAATTACAATCGCTTGAGAGCTGGAATCTAAATGATTAACATTGATATGCAAGGTTTAGTACCTGCCCTTCAGACTAATTCCAATTAATGAAAGAATCCAAGTCAAGGATATGATCCTCATTTAGATTGGTAGTTGCTCAGATAAAGTTCAGAAGCAATATTGGTGAACGTTCTGAAGAGAAATCTTCTGTTGTCTAAATTGATTTAGGAGGAACTCATCACTTATTGTATTGCTGCTCAGTATTCATGAATAATCCTATTGTGAACGAGAATATGTTGAAGGAGCAAGCAGAATTACCAAACTCATCGGTACAGGCATTTTACGAATGTCAATCAATGTTAGGTGCAGTGCCGAAGCTTACTTTGCAACAGCATTTCCATCTGACATTTCTGCTGTTTGAATTCTTTAGAATGACTTAAAAGTTGTATTTTCGAAGACTATTCGTGACCACGAGGGGTGTTTCTGATTGTAAAAAGTAGACTATTCAACACAATTGACAAATATCCACTCAAGAATGGACTCTATCCATTCAAGTTCAATCCTGAGAAGCAGAAATTTCAAATTTGTTCAATCAAGACTAATCCAGTTAATCAATGGCACTGAAAACTTGGGCATATGCATCCCAATCGTTTACATCAAATTTCTCGGCAAAATCAGGAATTTCTAAAACGTTCAAGAGCAGAATCATCAAGTCACCAATTTTTTCTATTCATTGCTTCTAAGTCAAAGCGAACATCCATTGTATCGTCGACTAGATATACTACTAGTCCTCTTGAACTGACTTATATTGACATATCCGGACCAAATGAACGATCATTACTACATTTTCAAGGCACTACTACTATATGGATGGCTTTACTGCCAAATATGACGTTTACTTCCTGAAGACTAAGTCCTAACTATTGAATATGCCCTATGAATACAAGTATTGTATCGAGATCTAGCTAGAATTTGAAGGACGCAGTGTGAAAAACGTCAGACTTGATCGGGTCGAAGAAAATTTATCCAATCCTGTCATGGAATTTGTTGAATCTATGTAACCAACTCAAAACATCTGCTGCTTATGCAAAACAAGCTAATGATACAGTGGAAAGATTGATTCAAGAATACTGCACATGTACCTGAGTTATACTATTTGCTTGCAATTTACCGAACAGCATTTGGCCTGAAGTTCTGTTGCACCTTAATTTTCTATGAAACAGACTGCCAGCAAGTCGCATTGATGTTAAAACTCCACTGAAAATTTGGAATCCTGACACTGGAATCAACTATACCAAGCTTCCTGAATTAACAACTCCCGCATTTTTCTATGTTTACCGAGATAGCAATGCCAAAGGAAAGAAGCTACTACCTCGATCAGTATCTAAATATTTTTCGGGTATGGAGAGCAATTTGTTTTTAATCCAAGTCCACATACCTCAAATTAATTCATTATATGTGGTCTTACGGCCGACTTCGGAGTACAAGGAAAAGCTAGACCTCGTTTTGTCGAGATTTTATTGTACGTTTTTCCCAAACAAATAGCTCAAGAAGACAAAGCTCTCTAACAGGAATCTCATTTTTTGAACGCATTCTTTTGGACACATACTCTACTTCCAAAATGTATGGCTACTAAGACAAATTCAATCCAATATGCCAAAAAGTTTCGAAGAAGCCTGTCAGTATCCTAAATGGAGAACAGCTATTGACAGGGAATATAATTTACTCATTGAAAGGTATACCTAGATTTACGCCAAATAGGAGCCAGATTCCCAGCCTGTACTATTTACTTGGGGTTTCGATTTGAATCCTTGTGATGCTGAAGGAAAGAATCTCATTGAGAAAACGTGCTACTGCTTTGTGGCTGATCGTCAACTTGTCTTTGTTGACTATGACCCAAACTACATTTATTTGCCTGTTGCTTCACATGACACAATGCGCATGTTTAATTACACTAGCCGCTTCAGGAAAAAGTTATCTGGAATACGCAGATGTAATCAACAGTTGTCTAAATGGAGACCTTGATGTCGCAAAAATTAAGGAATAAACGACTGACTGTTACTAAGATCCAACTATGCCGGGGCATGTTCGTGACACTATTTTCTCCTTTTTCTCCTTTTTTATCCAATTCCTCTTATTTACCTTCTTCTCCCTTTTTTATTCTTTCATTTGGCATCCTTTTATGTTTTCTTATCAATTTCCTTTTCCTTCTACTATTAATGATAGAAACGAACCGTTTCCTACAGATGTACTGGAACCTGAACTTTCCAAGATTCATCCAAAATCTGGGACATTTTACGATTTTACCATGGACACGATTTCCACGTGTACCATGTGTACTCTTACAGTTATGTAAGCCCTAATTACACTGTGTGCACCCCAGGGGCGGCTCCTGACGAAGGGCCCGGCCTCCTCCTTCCACCTTCGGGATAGCCACAGGCGTTCTGCCAGCAAGGACGTTCTGCCAGCAAGGCTGACACTGTCGGCTATCCGTTACCTGTGTAATGTTTCTATCATACCTATCGAGCAATGTATATACTACCTCGGCCGCCGATTTCTCGGTCACTGATGTATCATTCTGAGCCGCCTTTTCTTGGTTCCCCTCAGTTTGTAAGATAATCAAGTCTATTTATGGTCCAAAATAAGCTGGGAAAATTTGAGGATCTCAATTGGATGAATCTTTTTGCTATTGCGGATCAAAGTTTCAAAATTTGATCTCAACAGAATTACTTCTCCCAATTTGACAAAGAATTTATTATTTTGGCGTTTGTAGTCGACAACTTTGCTTAAACTCAACTTATGTTATGAGTCATTCAAAGCAGAAACTATTAAAAACTTGGAAGTCAAACTATTCTATACGCTTTCCTCTTTCGCTGGCTGAAGCATAATCCAATCAAAACGAGAGTGGATGCATCGAATAAATGCTGAAAGATTATGGCATTGGAACAGCAAATGCAGTTAAATCGCCATTAACCAAAGCTGCAAATCTCTTGCCAGCTTATAAGAACGAAGAACTATTAGATCATTAAAGGTATAAGAAGTACTGCTCAATCATTGGAATTCTTCTCTAATTTATCGTATGCACGAGTCCTGTTACACTGTTTTCTGTTGCATTTTTAGCGCGGGAAGTTCACCCCCAACACCTGACTTCTGGCTTTGGTGCAATGCGATTCCCTACTGTTTCGCCAGCCATGGCTGTCGCACGCTCTTATAGTGGACACTCACTGATATAAGCTAGCGCCTTCAACAGATTGGGGAAATGATATGGCCTCTATCCCTATATGTATGTGCTAATGATTGCATACTGAACGAGGATGTATGTATCAGAAGAGTATGTTTGTATGTATATTCGATTAGAATAATACGTCGGGGTCTCATTTTTTTCGATGAAGGTTAACTGACCTTAACCTCCTCAAACTGGCTCTGAACGTAAAATTTTAGCTGGAAAGCCACTTCCGATGGGTTGTTTCCTAAATGAGTAGCGAGATGGAGGTTCTATTTCTCCGTAGGTTTCTGAGATCGAATTATATTGTGCACGCCCACAGAGATATCCGATTTGTAGGTTCGCGCACACGTGATCTGAACTATCAGTTGAATTTTATTTGGTTAGGCGGATTTTTTGTCATGTTGCAGCGACGGCAAATGTTGTTCTCTAGTACCCGCGTTCTTATTCAGTGCTATCCATTCTCTACGAGCTTCCGTTGACCCCAATTAGGACGAATGCAAAGAAACTAGGCAGTCAACGTCAGATTATGTAATCGCCATCAACGGCAAGCCTATATTGTTGAGAACGCTGAAGCAGTCGATAGTCCCGATTTGATAAGCTGAGTCAGAATATAACGCACTGTTTAATTGCACATAACATATATGCTGTATGTAAAAAATTTTGATATATATCTATCAAGGAATCTGAACTGAGAGAGGCATTGATTTCGAGTCAACGACTGTGCGAATTGACAGTTCGGAGGCTAAAGCACTTGCACTGAATACGCAAGTATCAGCTAGGAACAAGCACAACGAATTCAAGTATCACTTCGTGGAAGCTGTTTTGAGTAGTAAAATTTTAGTTTCGAAAGATATAAGATCAGCTAACAGCACTGCTGAATTACTCACGAAGGTCCTGATTGTTCCAACTACATTTCTTTCAAGTCAAAAAATTCATTTTATTCGGGATTAATTCTCTCTTCTTCTACCTTATAAAGATTTATCTGACATTTTTTGACATTTTTTGCTGATAGATTTCCTTTTTTCATTTTTACTTACTTCAAATTATATGTTTATGTTGTCAATCCTCTATCAAATAAATGAAGCGCAAGCGATACTCACGACTGGATGGGAAATACAATCAGATAATTCGCCATTGATACACAGTGCAAGTTCGGGAAACAGAAGTAACGGAAATTTTATTTTCCTGTAGGCGGTGAGAAATATACCAGCAAGTTGATTCTAAGATTCAGTTTATCATTCAATAATAGAACTTTAATTGTCATTTTTCTACCCTATTAAAGATGTCGACTCTCCGTTTTGAAGGGCAGTCAGAGAATCCTAAAAGTAACATGTAACCATCAAAACCACCACTATCCGACAACTAGGTCATTTGATAATGTGATAGTAATATTATTATTATGATTAGTTTATGGAAGTGTTGACACCATTTTACTGTGCACACTTTTAGTGCAGTAATCCAACAGCCAGTAGCTAAACAGTGGAGTGGCCTATTTTAAATATTATATTACTAATTAGAGAAATATGAATTTTGATCTTGTCAAATGAAACCCGAGATCACATTAATCTCATCTCACCATCGAATTCACTTAGGAAACGGGATAGAGTTATGTTTCCATTGTCATCCGACTGGTCAACGAAACTGGGCAGATTCTTGACTGAGGAAGAAGTACGAGCTCGTGGTTGAAGCAGCAAACATTGCAGGCTCGCACAATGAGACTCGGCATTCATCGCTTGTTTACAATGTGCTACCTGTTGCCAGTGACTACGAAAAACGATTTGTGTTTCAGATGTCTTGTCGGAAAGATATGAAAAGTTCGTTCGTTTTGAAAATGAGACAAGCAAGCTGACGTATTTGTAATTCACTTCAATGTGTACGGGATGTATGGGTTATGCTATTCATACGTGTGTAGTGCAACAAGTAAGAATCGAAGTGGGACAATTGTCCCTCATTGCACCATTCCGTACCCAGTGGGAAGCGGAGTGCAGAACGCGTGGAATTTCGTGTTGCCACAGTCTCGGACTGTCCTACAATTTACTCGAAAGCTCTGAAGAGGCGAAGTCGAAAATGGGGATTTTACTCAAAGAGGATAAGAAGTTGCTCCAATTGGTGGTCGAAAATCAAGTTGTGCGCACTGATATTTCTCACTTGTCACAGAGATTGGAGCATCTCGGCTCAACTAAG
>JAAUYH010097613.1_pt1 | contig 11277 bp, 11 predicted proteins | sample 7278061 | NCBI WGS metagenome assembly JAAUYH01 (sample SAMN14350203, study PRJNA611818) | marine sediment metagenome | isolation source: surface marine sediment (0.6m) | place: French Polynesia: Moorea | collected 2018-08 | reverse complement strand
CATCGCGCCGCCCTCGTGCCGCATCCCCATGCGAGCGGCGCGCATCCCCCCCATTGCGCCGCCCTCCATGAGCATCTCGGCCCGCCGCGCGTCTTCCAGGTCCAGCGCCGCCAGCCGGTTCGGCGGCAGCGGGGCCGGGGCCGGGCGCCGCGCGGTGCTCGCCGCTCCGGTCACATCGAAGGTGACAAGTGCATAGCCGCCGTCGCGCTCCTCGCTGACGAGATAGGCGGGCTCTCCGGCCTCACCGGTTACGTCGAGGATCAGGTCCGCCCGCTGCGCCGGGCCGAGCGCGATGTCTTCGAACGCCTCGGGCGCGGCCAGAGGCATTCCGTCGAGCGCCATGACATGGCCCTCGAGCCCCAGGGCGCTGACGACGAAGATCCGGTCCGAGGCGGCGTTGATCAGCCGCAACCGCAAGCGCTCGTGCCGGGCCACCTCGTGGCTCGGTGCGAAGTCGCCATTCACGGTGATCAGGTTGCCGATTCTGCCCGCATGCGAGAGGTCGTGCATGTTGTCGAACCCGCCCACGATCTGCCCGGTCCGGTCGAGCCGCCAGTCGTTCAGCGTCAGCACCAGATCGCGGTCGACCTCGGGCGGTTCGGCTTCCTCGACGATCAGCGGCGCGGCCAGTCCGCGCGAGACCTGCTCGAGCGTGTTGCGGTGCGGATGGTACCAGTAGGTGCCGGCATCGGGCGCGACGAAGTCATAGGTGAAGGTGCCGCCGGGCGGGACCGGGTCCTGGGTCATGCCCGGCACGCCGTCCATGGCGTTGTCGAGTCTCAGCCCATGCCAGTGGATCGTCGTCGGCTCCGGCAGGTCGTTGACCAGCTGCCGTACGATCCGGTCGCCCTGTGTGACGCGCAGCCCGGCGCCAGGGGCTGCGCCGTCATAGGCCCAGACCTGCGTTGCCGCGTAGTCCTCGGACAAAAGCTGCGCCTCGGCGGGCGCGGCCGTCACCGTGGTTTCCGAGAGACTTGCGGTCACTGGGCGCGCAGCAAGCGCGGCGGCGGTTCCGGCGAGAAAGGCGCGTCTGGTGGGCATCGGGGGGCCTCCGGTTGGGTGGGTTTCCACTAGTCTCGCCGATGCCGGGCGCGAGGTCCATACGGGCAGCTAGGCGCTGCGCCGCACTGGGCGCGGTCGGACAAAAGTCCGATGCAATTCCGATGGAATTCCGATGCAATTCCGATCGTCTGATCCGCGGTAGGGCGCGCTATTGCGCACCACTCCACTTCGCGATGCTGCACCGCAGTGCCGACGCAATACCGACGTAATACATATGTGATACCGACGGGGGTTTTCGGGGGTCGGGCGGAGGCCCGGACTCGCCTTGTCGGGGCCTAGACCGACGACGCCTTGCGCAAGAGATCGGCGGCGATGGCGCTGTCGAGCACGCCGTCGGCGAGCTCAACAGGGGTCGGGCCGCCGCTACGGCCGGTGCCCGTGGGCAGGCCGAGTTTGCTCTGCAGATCGCGGGGCAGGGCGGGGCTTGTCCGGCTGTCGATGGTGAGGCTTTCGGTGGCGATTCCCTCGGCGAAGATGAACTCGTGATTGTCGAAAAGGATTTGATAATACTCGACAAATCCACCGTCGCTGCGGGTGACGGTATCACCGTTGACCAAGAGTTCCGCCCGGACCATGACCTCGGCCTGGCCCGCGTTCAACGCATCCTCGCGCTGGTAGATGAAAAGACGCTGGTTCGGGCTCAGGTGCAGATCGCGCGCGTTATTGAGCGCCCCCTCGGCGATCACGATCGGCGCGAAGGCGCCGGTGGCGCGGACCGTGTGATGGCCAAGCCAGCGGACTTCCTGCACGCCATTGTCGCGCGTCAGCACCCGGTCCCCGACCCGCAACTCCTCGATCCGCCGCTGCTCTCCCGTGGCCAGCGTGATCATCGTTCCTCGGGTGAAGGACACACAGGCGAGCCCGGCGAATTTTTCGCGCGCCGAAACTATGTCCAGGCTCACCAGCGCGTAATCCGTCACCGATGCCATATCCGCCAGCGGCAACATGTAAGTCGCTGAGATCATTGAGGTCCCGGGCTCGAGTTCGACCAGGATCAGGGCCTCGACGATGGTGCCGTCGGGCGCCATGAAGGTGGCGACGCTGTCAAGATGTACCTCGGCCTGCACGGTACCAAGTTGCGAGCCCTCGAGCACCAGCAGATGCGATAAGCCCTCGGCCGATTCCAGCGACAACCGCCAGCGACGGGCGTTCGGCGAGAGTTGATAGATGTCGTCGAGCATCAGGTCGCTGGCATCGGCCAACGGGTCGCCAAGATTGGCGCCATTTGTCACGACGAAATCCCCCGCGCGGTACACGCGAAGGCCCTGCATCGTGGCGCGGTCGTTAAACCCCTGAAGACTCATAATTCGGCAGCTCACTAGGATGTGGACTGGCTGCGCGCCGAGAATCTTTTCCCCAAAAGACCCTATGCGACGCACCCCACCGCCATAGGCGTGTAGAACCTAATGCGCACCGAGGCGTTGCGTCAACGCGGCCGAGGACAGTCCGGTGAATGACGTTGGGTTTGTTGACGGTTTGGAGACATTTTTCCTGGTTGGGGTGGTTTTTTCGAAAATGCGAAATGATCGGACAACGGCCGCGCGGTCGAATCGGTGGCTTTTACCGCGGGTGGGGCGATGCTAAGGGCGAGGCACGCAAGGGAGGCTGCAAAGATGGATCTTGGAATTGATGGCAAGAAGGCGCTGGTCTGCGCCTCGTCGAAAGGGTTGGGGCTGGGCTGCGCCCGCGCGCTGGCCGAGGCCGGGGTGGAGTTGGTGATGAACGCCCGCGGGGACGACGCATTGCAGGACGCGGCCGAGGCGATCCGGTCCGAGTTCGGCGTGCCAGTGACTGCCGTGGCCGCCGACATTGCCGACGAGGCCGGGCGGGCCAGGGTGCTGGCAGCCGCAGGTGATGTCGACATCCTGGTGACCAACGCAGGAGGCCCGCCGCCGGGGATGTGGACCGACTGGGACCGCGACGATTTCCTTGCCGCGCTCGAGGCCAACATGCTCACCCCGATCGCGCTGATGAAGGCGCTGGTGCCGGGTATGATCGACAAACGCTGGGGCCGGGTGGTCAATATCACCAGTCAGTCGGTCAAGGCGCCGATTGCCGTTCTGGGCCTCTCGAATTCGGCCCGCGCGGGGCTCACCGGCTATGTCGCCGGCACCTCGCGCCAGGTCGCGGGCATGGGTGTTGCGATCAACAACCTGCTGCCCGGCAGCCACGACACGGCGCGGCGCATCGCGATCGACGAAATGATCTCGAAAAACCAAGGAATCAGCGTGGCCGAGGCGACCGCGCAGGTCCAGGCCGACATCCCCGCAGGCCGCTACGGCACGGTCGAGGAATTCGGCGCTACATGCGCCTTCCTCTGCTCGCAATACGCGGGCTTCATCATCGGCCAGAACGTTCTTCTCGACGGCGGCAACGTTAACGCCACGATCTGAGTCGCAGGGTTGCGGGCCGCGTGAGGCATTGCTATCTGCCGAAAGCCCGATGAAATCCATCGGGAATAAATCAAGGCGAGCCCCGTGACCCATCCCCGGCTGGAGATCGAGCATCTGACCCGGCGCTTCGGCGGCCGGTCGGTGGTCGATGACGTCTCGCTGCGGGTGATGCCGGGGCAGGTGACCTGTCTTCTAGGCCCGTCGGGTTGCGGGAAATCTACCACTTTGCGCTGTATCGCCGGGGTCGACCGGCAGGATTCGGGCCGCATTCTGGTCGATGGAGAACTGGTTTGTGACGGCGAGCGCAGCGTGCCGCCCGAAGGGCGTTCCATCGGCCTAATGTTCCAGGACTTTGCGCTCTTTCCGCATCTCACGGTGGCCGAGAACGTGGCCTTCGGGCTGACCGACAAACGCACCGAAAAACGCGACCGGGCGCGGGAGATGCTCGAGCGGGTGCATCTTGCCGATTTCATCGACGAGTACCCGCATCAGCTTTCGGGTGGCGAACAGCAGCGGGTGGCCCTGGCCCGCGCCATCGCGCCACGGCCCAAGATCATGCTGATGGACGAGCCGTTCTCCGGTCTCGACAACCGCCTGCGCGACGGAATCCGGGACGAGACATTGGAGATTCTCAAGGAAGAGGGCGCGGCGGTGCTGCTCGTCACGCATGAGCCCGAAGAGGCGATGCGAATGGCCGACGAGATCGCGCTGATGCGCGACGGCAAAATCGTGCAGCAGGGCGCGCCCTATAATGTCTACAACGCTCCGCTCGACAAGGAAGCGGCGGCATTCTTTAGCGATATCAATGTAATACGCGGCACGGTGCATGGCGCGTTGACCGACACGCCCTTCGGCCAGTTCCTCGCGCCGGGCTTTCCCGACGACACGCCGGTCGAGATCGTGATCCGTCCGCAGCATCTGAAGATCGACTTCGACCGTGATGGCCGCGGCCCCAACCCCACGCCCGAGGACGGCGTCGCCGCACGCGGCGTCGTGCAGCGCGCGCGGTTCATGGGCAACGAGAGCCTCGTGGAGTTCCGGATGGACCACGATCTCTCGATTCTGAAGGCGACGGTGCCATCGGTCTTTCTGCCGAAACCGGGCAAGGCGCTCTGGCTTGCGATCCGGCGCGACCGGTGCTTCGTGTTCCGCGCCGAGGAACGGGCGCCAGCGGCCTAGATCTCCGCTGTCCGAATGGCTTGGAAATCGGATAGCGTCTTGCCGTCCTCGTCGACGAAGAGCGCCGGCAGCACCCGCAGTTCCACGATACGGTCCAGCCGGAACTCTCTGAAATCGCTCGATGTTTCGCACCAACAGGTGACCGTCCAGACCCGCCCCCAGTACTCGAGCTGTAAGGGCCGGATAGTACGGTCGGTGGTGTCGCCATCCTCTTCGCGGTGTTGGATTGCAAGCTTTTGCCGGGTGCGGATCGCGGCGCGCACGGATGGCAGGTGACGGAACCCGGCGGCGGCATCGGCGAAGGGATAGATCGCAAAGCCCCAGCCGGTGGGCGTGGCGCGGCGGTCCTCGGGCAGGACGGCGTCGATCTTCGCCGATAGGCTGCGCGCGGCGGCCTTCAGTTCGTCGTCTGCAGCCTCGCCCACCGCTGCCATACCGACATGCAACGCCTCGAGCTCGGTGAGCGTCAGATTCAGCGGGGGCAGGGTGATCGGGGCGGCCATCTGGAAGCCGCGCCCGCGCTCGCCCTCAACGGGAATACCCGACGCGGCTAGCGCGTCCATGTCTCGATAGACAGTGCGTAAAGAGACCTGTAGTCGCGCCGCGATATCCTCGGCCCGGTGCTTGCGCCCGTCGCGCAGGATCTGGATCACCTTGACCAACCGGTCGCCGCGTTTCATCGCGTGGAACCTCTCTCCTGACGAAATCCTGTCAATTGACAGGATAATGGCAAAAATTCGCCCGCCAACCCCCCGGATTCGAAAAAGCCGCAGCGATTTTCGCTTCCATGCGGGCGGCGCGCGGCCTAGATAGCCGGTCAGACTTCCTGCATCTTACCGGGCGCGCCAAAGCCCATGGAGGACACATGCATACACCGCTTTTCGTCACCAACATTCCGCCGGTCGGCTGGCTCATCATCGCTGTCGTGGTGCTGGTGCTCTTCGGCCGCGGCAAGATCTCGTCGCTGATGGGCGAGGTCGGCAAGGGCATCACCAGCTTCAAGAAGGGCGTCCAGGAGGGCACCAAGGAGCTCGAAGAGGCCGACGCCGCCGCCGCGCGCGACGTGACGCCCGAAGAAGAAAAGAAAGACAAGACCTAAGACATCCGCGAAAGGGGTCTGCCCATGGGCTGGATGGAGCTCTTGGTGGTTGGCGTGGTCGCCTTGATCGTCGTCGGTCCCAAGGACCTGCCGGTGATGTTCCAGGCGCTTGGCAAGATGACGGCCAAGGTCCGCCGCATGGCGCGCGAGTTTTCGGGCGCGATGAACGAGGCCGCGAACGCCTCGGGGGCTGCGGATATCGCCAAGGACCTCAAGGGCGTCGCCTCGCCGAAGTCGCTGGGCATCGACAAGCTGAAGGAGGCCGCCGACAGCTTCGACAAGTGGGATCCGACGAAGTCCACCAAGACCCGGACCATGGGGCCCGAGACAGCAAAGCTTTCCGAAGAACGCGCCGAGGCCGCGCGCAAGATCCAGGAAAAGACCGCCGAGCTGGAGAAGGCCAAGCGCGAGAAGGCTGAGGGCGAGGCCGCCGAAGAGCCTGCCGCGGCGAAGCCCGCTGAAGCGCCCGCCGAAGACGGCAGGGCCAAGAGCGAGAGCTAGATGAGCACAACCGAAGACCAGATCGAGGACACCAGCGCCCCGCTCATCGAGCATCTGGCCGAGCTGCGCACACGGCTGATCCGCTCGGCGATGGCTTTCATCGTCGGCATCTTCATCTGCTTTTTCTTCTGGAACCCGATCTTCAACTTCATGACGGATCCGATCTGCAACGCGCTGAACGAGCGCGGGCAGGATTGCGGGCTAATCCTGATCAAGCTGCAGGAGGGGTTCTTCGTCGCGATCCGGATCTCGCTGATGGGCGGTTTTGCGATGGCCTTCCCGGTGATCTCTTATCAGCTCTGGCGGTTCGTGGCGCCGGGTCTCTACAAATCGGAAAAGAACGCGTTCCTGCCGTTCCTGCTGGCCTCGCCTTTCATGTTCTTTCTCGGCGCGGCCTTTGCCTTTTACATCGTGATCCCGCTGGCCTTCGACTTCTTCCTGAACTTCCAGCAGATCGGCGGGACCGGGGAACTGGCCGATGACGGCGTCGAGACGATCGGCGATGCGGGCATCACCTTCCAGGGCTCGGTGGCCGAGTATCTGTCGCTGACGATCACCTTCATTCTGGCCTTCGGGCTCTGTTTCCAACTGCCCGTATTGTTGAGCCTTCTGGGCAAGGCCGGGCTGGTGAGTGCCGAGGGTCTTGGCGCCGTGCGCAAATATGCCGTCGTCGCGATCCTGGTGGTCGCGGGGCTGGTCACGCCGCCGGATGTCTTCACTCAGGTGATCCTGTTCGTGGCGGTGTACGGGCTCTACGAAGTGTCGATCCAGATCGTCAAACGCATCGAGAAGAAACGCGAGGCGAAGCTCAGGGCCGAGGGCGTGTGGTTCGACGACGACGACCTCGAGGCCGAGTTCGACGCCGAGGAGGACCTCGAGACAGAGCGCGACCGGTGACGTCGAACGATCCGCTTGCTCGAATCGCCGCCGCGTTGGAGCGCATCGCGCCGCCGCCGGAGGAGCCGCCGTCCTTCGACGCGGCAGAGGCCTTCGTCTGGCATGTAGACCCCGACCGGCTGGAGCCCGTGGCGCAGGTGAACCGTGTGGACCTGCCGCTTCTGGTCGGCATCGATCGGGTCCGGGACATCCTTTTGGAGAACACGCTGAAATTCGCCCGCGGGCTGCCGGCGAACAACGCGCTTTTGTGGGGCGCGCGCGGGATGGGAAAGTCGAGCCTGGTGAAGGCGGCGCATGCCGCCGTGGTCGCCGAGGGGCATGATCTGAAGATCGTCGAGGTGCAGCGCGAGGATCTGCCTTCGATCGGGCGGCTCCTAAACCTGCTCCGGGGAGTTTCGGCGCGGTTCTTGCTCTTCTGTGACGACCTGAGTTTCAGCCATGACGATCAGCACTACAAATCGCTGAAGGCGGTGCTCGATGGCGGGATCGAGGGGCGGCCCGAAAATGTCGTGTTCTACGCCACCTCGAACCGACGCCACCTGATGCCGCGTGACATGATCGAGAATGAACGCTCCAGCGCGATCAGCCCGTCAGAAGCGACCGAAGAGAAGGTCTCGCTGTCGGATCGGTTCGGCCTGTGGCTCGGGTTCCACCCGTGCAGCCAGGACGAGTATCTCGCGATGATCCGCGGGTATTGCGATGCTTTTGGGGTGGAGATCGACGACGACACCCTGCGCGCCGAGGCGATCGAGTGGCAGGCCACGCGGGGGTCGCGGTCCGGGCGGGTGGCGTGGCAGTATTTCACCGATCTTGCGGGGCGTCGGGGCGTGACGCTTTAGCGAAGTGGATAGCCGGCCTGCCGACGGACCTCGGGGTGGCGGTCCGGCATCTGTTCGGCGCACTTCATGGGGGTCAAGTTCCTCCAACCGTTTTGCATCTTGTTGCCGCGCGCCAAACCGCCTCCCCGGGGGGGAGGGTCGGCAATGGCGCGGCGGCCTTCGGCCTTGTCCCCGCGCCAAAGGTGGGTATAAGCGCTGCCCGCCAACCGAGCGTCGGCGGAGGCGCGGCTTTTTACGCTTGGAAGGGTTGCTTGTCCTTAATTCAAGAACGGCACCGGGTCGACGCTGTCATAGCCGCGGCGGATCTCGAAATGCAGAAAGCTGGGGTTGCCGTCGCGCACCTGCGCGATGGTCTGACCGCGGCTCACCTTCTCGCCCTTCTCGTAGTTGATGTTGTCGATATTGGCGTAGACCGTCAGCAGGTTGTCGGCGTGGCGCAGCACCAGAATCGGCACGTCTTCGGTCGAGCGCGTGATCGCGGCGACCTCGCCATCGTCGGCGGCCTTCACAGGCGTGCCGGCATCGGCGGCGATGTCGATCCCGTCGGTGCGGCCTTTCTCATAGCCGCGGATGATCGGCCCGTTCACGGGTAGCTGCATCGAGGGTGTGCCCGAGACCTCGGTGCGGTCCTCGGCCAGGTTCGGCGAGTCGGGCGTGGTGACCACCGCGACCTCGGGATCGGGGAGGGGCTGCGAGGCACTCGGCGGTTCGGGCGTCACACTGCCCTCGCCCGGGGCGGTCGTGGTGTCCAGTGAGGCGGTCCTCACGGGCTCGGGCTCTTCCACCGCGACGGGGATCAGCAGGAACTGCCCTTCCCGCACGCCGAGCGACGGGCCGAGCCCGTTCCAGTCGGCGAGAGAGCGCACGGAAACGCCGTAGAGCCGCGCGATGGAATAGGCGGTCTCGCCGCGCTTGACCTGATGCTGGATCGGCTCGCGCCCGGTCTGCGCGGGCGGCGGGCGGCTGTCGAAAGGCTGCGAGCTGCTGTCGGCGCGGTCGAGGGCGTCGCCGGCAAGCGTGGTGATGTCGATCTCGTCCGAGGGGCGGATCGGGCCGACACCATCGGCGCCGGTTTCGGGTGAGGGCTCGGCCACACGGCCGGGCAGGGCGACGACCTCTCCGGACCGCAGGGGTGTTTCGAGCGGCAACCCGTTGTAGCGCGCCAACTCGCCGGCATCGACACCGACCCGGTTGGCGACATCCGTCACGGTGTCGCCGCGCCGCGCCACCGCGACCTGGAAATTCGGATAGGAGATTATGCCGCGATCATCGGGGTCCGGGCGGCTCTCTGTCGCCGAGCGCGCGGCGCCGGTGGTGTCGAATCCTCCGCCCGCGCTGCGCAAATCGAAGTCCAAACCGTCGTCGCAAGCTGCTAGGGCCAGCACGGTCGCCCCCAGCACCAGGGCATGTTTCACCGGTCGGCGGAATACTGCCATTTCTCACCTCGTCTACCCGCCCCTTATCTCCAGGGCGTTCGTCTAGTCCGGGCTCAACCCCTCCACGAGGGGCACGAACCGCACCGGCCGCAGCTCTTCATACTCGTTGCCTGTCTCGGTTTTGGTCACCTTTATCAGGCTTTGAACCGCATCCGACTGTCCCACCGGCACGACCATAATACCGCCGATCCGCAGTTGCGCCAAGAGCGGACCGGGCGGGTCCTCGGCCGCGGCGGTCACGAGTATGCGATCGAAGGGCGCCTGTTCGGGCAAACCATGGCTGCCATCGGCCGCAATCGCGGTGATATTCACGATGCCGAGCTTGTCGAAGACCTCTCTCGCCTCCTGCACCAGCCGGCGGTGGCGGTCGACGGTGTAGACCCTGCGGGCGAGGTGGCTGAGGATCGCCGCCTGGTAGCCCGAGCCGGTGCCGATCTCGAGCACCTTGTCGCGGGGCTGCACGTTCAGCGCCTGGCTCATAAGGCCCACGATCGCGGGTTGGCTGATGGTCTGGCCGCAGGCGATGGGCAGCGGCATGTCCTCATAGGCGCGCTCGGCGAAAATGCCGCGGACGAAATCGCCACGGTCGACATGTTCCATCGCCTCGAGCACGCGCTTGTCTGTCACGCCCTTGGAGCGGAGCGCGAAGAGGAACTGCATCTTGTGTTCGGCGTCCATCGTCATGGGCGCGCGGGCCTTTCGGTCATTCGAGCGCGTCCTTCAGCGGGGCCAGCACGTCATGCGCGGTCAGATCACAGCGCATCGGGGTGACCGAGACGTAGCCGTCGAGATTGGCTGCCGCATCCGTACCGGGAGCGGTGGGCACATGCTGCGCGCCGCCGCGGATCCAGAGAAATTTGCGACCAGAGGGCGAGTGGTGCGGCTCAACCCCGAAAAACGTGTCGGGCCGGTAGCCCTGCGGGGCGACGCGTATGCCCTTCACGTCGGCGCCCGCGACGGGGGGGAAGTTGACGTTGTAGAAGATGCGGTACTCGCCGCCTTCCCAAGCGCCCTTTTCGAGCAGGTCGCGAACGAGCTTCGCGCCGGTCACGGCGGCGGCCTCGAAGGGGTTTTCCAGGCTGTTGTTTCCGGGGCCGTAGTACTGGCTGAGCGCGATCGCGGGCAGGCCCTGGAGCGCCGCCTCGACCGCCGCGCCGATGGTGCCGGAATAGAGCACGTTTTCGGCCGCGTTGTTGCCTCGGTTCACGCCCGAGAGCACCAGGTCGGGCTGAGCCTCGGCCATCACGTCATAAAGCCCCGCCAGCACGCAATCGGCCGGAGAGCCCTCGGCGGCGTACCGGCGTGGACCAAGCTCCGCGACCATGAAGGGATGCGTGTAGCTGATGCAATGACTGACGCCAGATTGCTCGAAGGCCGGGGCAACGGTCCAGACCTCGCCGCCGGGGCCCGCGACCTCTGTGGCGATGGCGTGCAGCACCTTGAGCCCCGGCGCGTTGATGCCGTCGTCATTGGTGATCAGAATGCGCATGCCCGGGCCTCGTTTTGCTGGTGCCCTTCTCTAGGTCAGGCCCGCGCGCGCGGCAAGCAGTGTCAGAGCCGTCCGAGGTAGGTTGCGTATTCGACAGGGGTGACAGGTGCGGTCAGTTTGCCGATCTCGTCGTATTTCAACGTGGCGTAGAGGTCGCGGAACCTTTCCCCGAAAAGGTCTGCGATGAACGCCGAGGTTGCGAAACGATCCACCGCCGTGCGCCAGTCGTGGGCAAGCGGTTCGGCGGGCGTGGCCTTGGGGTCGTCGAGGGGAAGGGGCAGCGCCGGCTTTCTCGCCAGACCATGGAGAACACCGCCAAGGATTGCGCCGACGGCGAGATAGGGGTTCACGTCGGCGCCCGCGATCCGGTGCTCGAGCCGTG
>JAAUYH010176545.1_pt1 | contig 11280 bp, 11 predicted proteins | sample 7278061 | NCBI WGS metagenome assembly JAAUYH01 (sample SAMN14350203, study PRJNA611818) | marine sediment metagenome | isolation source: surface marine sediment (0.6m) | place: French Polynesia: Moorea | collected 2018-08 | reverse complement strand
CGTTATTGATGCCGTCAAACAAGGTAAAATACGACATTTCTTCTTAGTCGGTGGTTGTGATGGAGCCAAACCAGACCGCAATTACTATACCGAATTTGTCGATCGAGTACCTGATGATTGTGTTGTCTTAACCCTTGCTTGTGGTAAATTCCGCTTCTTTGACAAAGAAATGGGTGATATTGAAGGTATTCCTCGCTTGCTGGACGTGGGACAGTGCAACGATGCCTACTCGGCAATTCAAATTGCGCTCGCTCTAGCTAATGCCTTTAAGGTAGGAGTTAACAAAATACCCTTATCGATGATTCTTTCTTGGTACGAACAAAAAGCTGTTGCTGTCTTACTCACTCTACTTTATTTAGGAATTAAAGATATTCGCCTTGGTCCAACAATGCCTGCTTTCCTCTCAGCTAATGTGCTGAAACTCTTATCTGAAAAGTATAATCTGCAACCAATTACTACTCCCGATGCTGATTTAGCTGTTTGTTTGGCATGAATAGTATCTTAGTATACCGCCTCCACTCTTTTCTCCTCGGAGAGAATTACACAGAGAATCATAAAATGACCAAAGTTAGCACAAGCACAGCCAAATTTAACGATTTTCTGGATTAATTGTTAAAAACTACTTAGACTTTGTTCAAAAAGTTTCAAAGGCGATCGCCTAAGTTTAGGCGATCGCTCTTGGTAAATATTAATTTTTTCTTTAATCGATTCATAAGTCTTCACTAAATATCTAATAATGGGGGCGGATACCATAGTAACGATAACGCCAATAATCTTGCATAATGCGATCGTGATCGAAGCAAAGATTAGTTGGGATTTCCCCTGGAGAAAAAATACCAATATTTTTAGCATCATCCGCAGCTTTGGGTTTTCCTGCTGCTGCTGCAATAAAAACGATCGAGATCGTATGCTGACGAGGATCGCGATCGGGTTCGGAATATACTTGAAACTGTTCGATTAATTTGACATCTAAACTTACTTCTTCTGCTGCTTCTCGGATAGCTGCATTTTCTACAGACTCACCATAGTCAACAAAACCCCCTGGAATAGCCCAACCATGGGGAGGATTAAGTCTTTCAATTAAAATAATTGGTCGAGAAGGGCGATCGACTAATTCGATAATAATATCAACAGTAGGTGCAGGATTGCGATAAGTCATTTCATTTAGCATTTAACATTTAGCATTTACTGCGAGAATTGTTTGATTAACCAAGCACCTACTTCTGTATGATTGCTATGGCGCGATCGATTTAAAGCTTCGGTTAATATTTTAATTTCTAATCCTGGTAATACTTGTGATTGAGTTATTCTTCTACTTCCTTCGTTTTCAATTTTAAAAGCAATGACTTGTATATTTTGCACATCAACAATCCAGTACTCTTCTACTCGTAAATCTTCATACAGTAGTCGCTTTTTGCCAAGATCATCTGGCAAGGAAGTATTAGCAACTTCGATGACTAAATTGGGTGCAGGATATTCATCTAAATTAACTATCCCTGTCCCCCAGGGAATAGCATTAGCATTATCACCAACATAACAAGATAAATCGGGTTGAATCTCGATAACATCAGGTTGGCGGTAACTACAATTATCTGTAATATTGAGCGGGATATTTTTAAGGGCAGCGTATAAATGTATACCGTAGTTAATAATAGAATGGTCTCTTGAATGATCGTTACCGATAGGAGTCATTTCGATTCTGTATTCACCCTGATAATAGTATCCTTTAGCTTGTCCATAAGCAGGATTTTCTATATTTTGTAGATATTCTTCCCAGGTAGCGGACACCCAAATATCGGTATTAAGTCTAGTGGTAGTAGTCATAAGTTTAGAAGTTAGAAGTAGAGAAGTTACCTGGTACATCTGTAAGAAATTAGATTAAGCAAGACATACAGATTTTAATTCTCGTAGAAAATATTTCTTGTTCTCTCTAATAATGATACAAGTCACTACTTACTACTTACTACTCACTACTCACTACTCACTACTGATTACTCCCTACTTACTCAAAACTTGATTCAACTTGCCACTGCGATAGCCTTCCAAATCCAAGGTAACGTAAGTAAAACCAAAATCTTGAAAAGTTTTAGTCAGTTTAGCTAAATCTGTTTCTAAGACAAAAGATTTTATTTGCTCTGAGGGTAGTTCAATTCTGGCGGTATCTCCTGTCGATCGCACTCTGAGATTTTGATATCCTAATTGACGTAAGTATACCTCTGCTCTACCTACTCTTTGTAACTTACTCACAGTAATTTCTTCACCGTAGGGAAAACGGGAACTAAGACAAGGTTGGGCTGGCTTATCCCACCAAGAAAGACCTAATTTGTGTGATATTTCTCTCACCTCTGCTTTGGTAACACCTATTTCTGCTAAAGGCGATCGCGCTCCTCTTTCTTTAGCTGCAGCAATTCCTGGACGATAGTCTTTTAAGTCATCAGAATTTACCCCATCAACTACATAAGGGTAGCCTCTTTGAATAGCTATAGGTTTAAGGGTATCGTGGAGTTCACTTTTACAGAAGTAGCAACGATTAATCGGGTTACTAGTATAGTTAGGATTATTCATCTCCTGAGTTTCAACTAACTCATGGTTAATCCCAATCAAATCTGCTTGTCTTTTGGCTTCTTCTAGTTCTTCTGGTAAAAGAGAAGGAGAAACTGCCGTTATTGCTAAAGCGCGATCGCCTAATACATCATAGGCAATTTTAGCCACTAAAGTACTATCTACACCACCAGAATAGGCAATTAAAGCCTGTTCCATGTTCTCAAATAAAGTTTTTAACTTCTCTAGTTTTTGAGCAACCATTAATAAAAATCGTTTACACTCTACTCTAAGAAAACTATAGCGAATTATCAGGGCAACGAGGTATATAGAGAGTAAAGCAACTTCCTTTACCTTCTGTGGAAGTAAGAATAATATCGCCACCATGTAGCATAGCTAGCTTACGAGACAATGCTAAGCCTAAACCTGTTCCTTTCTCTCCTTTACAGGCAGAGTTTTTAATTTGCTGAAATGGTTGGAATAACTTTTTTTGATTTTCTGCCGATATACCAATACCAGTATCAATTACGGAAAATCGTAGATTGTTTTCTTGAGGAGTGATTTGCAGTGTCACACTACCTTCTTGAGTAAATTTAACTGCATTAGATAGTAAATTTACTAATATTTGTTGGAGACGAAGTTTATCCGCTAGACAAAAATATACTTCGCGATCGATATCTAAATTTAACTTTAATCCTTTTTGTCGGGCTTTTTCTTCAACTATAGCTAAGGATGCTCTGCAGATATCTTCTACTGCTAATTTTTCTGGCTCTAACTCTTCTTTGTCTGCATTGACTTTAGCTAAATCTAAATAGTCATTGATCAAATTTAGGGCGTGTTCTCCTATGGTGGCAATCGCTTTGATATACTGCATCTGTTTATCATTGAGCGACCCATAAATTTCTTCTTTTAACATTCTGGCAAAACCAAGAATGGCAGCAATAGGGCTACGAAGTTCATGGTTTAAATGAGAAATGAATTCTTGTGTAGCTTCGTTGGCTTCCTCTTGATTTTGTTTTTCTTGTTCTAGTTGCTTAGTATATTTTTGTTGCTGCCCAATGGTAGCCAGTAGTGTAGTGAGGAGCTTTTCTTGATTTTGTTTTTCTTGTTCTAGTTGCTTAATATATTCTTGTTGCTGCTCAATTATAGCGATTTGCCTTTCTTGCTTTTGTTTCTGAGTAAAACTGGCGATCGCAGTTTCAAGAATTGTCGGTAGTTTGTATAATTTGTGTCTTAAAACATAACCACTCATTCCCGCTTGAATGCATTCGATCGCAACCTCATCCCCCAAAACATCGGTAATGAGGATTAAAGGTACTACCTTTTGGATTTTTTCCCACCACTGTAGTTGCTCTAGAGGATGAGGCGAACTTTGGTAAGGATTGAGCAAACAGAAATTGTACAAAATAGCATCGTAAGCTAGGTTGGGCAAATATAGGGAGATTTCATCAACAGAAATAACACAACAAGAAAAACTAACGCTAGCTTTCTCTAACGCTTTGATAATCACTTCTGCTTCCGCCCCTTGGGCATTGACAATCAGTAGATTCAAATTGCTGATCTTAGTTTGTTTCTGGTTTGATTGTAAAATCAATCCGAAAAGATTGGACATATTTACACAACACTTGCTTGAGAGTTGAATCTACTTTAATTTCTTGCTCTACAATACCTAAGCCAACTACGTGATTAAGATCTGATTTTATACAGACTACGGTCTATTATATTGGATCATCTTAAATATACATTAAAGATGGAATGTATTATCAAGTTTAGTCTAAAATTCTTTTTGCGCAAATATAAACATAGCGAATAATAAAAGTAATACTGTATATAGTATGCCGTATAGTGCATGAGTTAGTAATTCAGCAGGATTTGGTAATAGACCATATACAGCTTCATTCTTTAAGTCTAATCTGGATAAATCTGGCAAAATAACATAGAGACTACTTGTAAGATTTTCAATACTTTCATTTTTACTGATTTTGCCTAGTTCAACTAAATCTTGACTAAAATGTCCCATTAAATAGACTCCAAAGCTAAGTAATGTTGCCAAAATAGAACTAGTAAAGACACCAAAAAGCATAGCTACAGCGATTAAAAGAGCTAACTCTAGTAATAAATAACTAGCAGCAATACTTAAAGGGATTATAGGATAGCTAATGTTGGAAAAACTTAGCATTCCTAAATAAATTAACATCATAATTAAGACAGTTACTGTTAAAACCCCCAATAGTCCTAAATGCTTACCTAAAATTAATTCTGAGCGCGTAATTGGTTTAGGAATCAACATTAATAAAGTACGTTTTTCGATCTCTTTATTAATTAATCCTGTCCCCACAAAAATAGCTATGACAACACTTAATAAGGCAATAGAGCCAATGCCAAAATCCAGCATAATTTTTTCATCAGTACCCGCAGCAATTTCTGGGAGCAAACGAGAAGCAAGAATTAGGAGTAAAGCAAAAAAACCGATGAAATAAAGAATACGATCGCGAAGAATTTCTTGAAAACCATTTTTCGCGATCGCCCATACTCTTAATGGATTCATATAGAAGCGATGTAGCTAAAGTTTACGCTGTTTATGGTTCCCGTAACTTTAATTAAAACTAAACCCTGCTTAATTTTTTTTTACAAGTAGAAAGCTTATACCTTGTAAGGTGGGCAAAATTCGGTTTCAAATGCACTGCTGAGTGAAAAATTAGTTTGCCCACCCTACTTTTTTGGATACTTATAATTTGTTACCCAAAAAAGCTACTAGCGGTTTAAATTCCGACACTAATTCTTCTCTAGCGACCACTAAACTGGGATAAGAAATGCTGCCATAATTTTGACCAACTTGCAAAGGAAAGATTGGCTCTGAATTCAAACTAATAAACTTTCCCCCCGCAGCTTGTAAAATAACCCAAACAGCAGCAATATCCCAAATTTTAGGTGTGGCTTCTACTCCCCCTAATGCTGCCCCAGAAGCCACTAGTAAAATATTGTAACTAGCAACACCTATCATTCTAATTTTGCAGGGAAAAGGCTTTTGTAAAACTTGAATACTACGGGCGCAAAGATTGAAAAGATGACTTTTGGAGGGAGTATCTTGGCTAGTGTGAATTTTTTCATTATTGAGATAAGCTCCTGTTACTCCAGTTAATCCAGAATCACCATACCAGTAACCATGAAAAGACTGTTGCAATTGGGGTAAATAAACAAAACCAAAGACAGGCGTACCTCGATAAAGCAATCCCAAAGAAATAGCCCAAATAGGAACACCGCGAGTGAAATTAGTTGTACCATCTATGGGGTCTATAATCCAACACCACTCATTATCTGGAAAGATATGGGCTGTTTCTTCTGTTAAAACTCCATGATCGGGAAAGGCTTTTGCGATCGCAGTTCTTATCTCGCCATCAGACCATCGATCGGCTTTAGTAACTAGGCTACCATCTTCTTTCTGACTTGCTGTTAATTTCCCAAAATCTTCGCTTAATTTTGCTCCAATTTGTTTAGTAATTGTCTGACAAAAATCTAAAACCTGCTCCCAAAAATCAGTCATTATTACCTATTACCTATTACCTACTGATTACTGATTACTATTCCCTATCACCTATCACCTATTGTCGTTACTAAATAAGGATACCAATGTTCGTACCAAGAAAGCCAAACCTTTTCTAAGGTAAGATAAGCTTTTTCTGGGGATGAGTCATCTATAGGCATAGATAAATGAGACCAAAGACAGATGTTTTCGACTAGGGGTTTTTCTCCTAATAACCAAAAAATCACGCGATCGGGTAATAGTTGAAACGCAGGATAAATTTGTTGAAAATTAGCGTTGCCAACTATACTACTTCCCTGGGGAGTGATACAAGAGCTTAAATGTAACTCATTCTGATGAATTAATATTCCATAAGCCCCCATCTCTTCTTGTTCTAAAACTTTTAAAGTTTCATGGGGAAGAACAGTATATTTTTCAAGTAGTACTTTTACATTATTTCCTTTAGGGATGTAGTGCATCTGAATATCGACGGAAAGAGATCGGGGTACTTTCTTCTCATATCCCATTGATGTATTCACAACAGAATTATTTTGAGTGTAACGATAACTTTTGCCAGGAATAGTTTGTAATTTGTTTTTATCAAAATGCTGGTGTAATTCGCTAGCAGAACTTTGCCATCCAGATAAAGAAATTTCTTCAGGAAAATTTTGCTCAAGAAATGATGCTTTGTTGGGAAGTGGGCTAAGAATCATTTCTCCCACAGTTAATATTAACGTACCCCCAACTATTCCTAACAGAGAAATTTTTATTTCCTTGCCAATATTAATTTTATTCATTTATTAGATAAATATTGAGAATCAATGAAGAGAAAGATAGTAGTGACCAAAGTTATTAGAAAAACAAAGAGATTAAATGCTAGTTAAGCTTACTATTATTATAAACTACTGAAATTTTGGTGTTTTTAAAGATTTGAGTTGAGTAAAGTTAAGTAATTTAACGTTAATTTCAATTTGTAAAAATATTAATAAACAAAGGGGAAATATAAAACTACCTAGCTAAATGCTGTTATTCTTTCAGTAGTTCGTCTTATAGCGAAAAATTTAGGCTGACTGGTTAATTACTAATTGCTGGGTGTACCCTAACTAAAGGTTGGTTTTATGTTATTTCCTAATTACTCTCGTATACTCCTTAGTTCTAGTATAGCTGTTCTATCTTTAGGAGCATCGGTAGGATATACCCCACAAGCTCAGGCGATCGATATTACCTTTGATTATACTTACGACGATAACAATTTTTTTAGCGACATTAACCGACAAGCCGTTCTCAATCAAGCTGCTAGTTATTTTGAAAATAATATTAACGATAGCCTACCAGCACTTAACCCAGTCTCTCCTGAGACTTTAACAATTGAATTTAAGAATCCTAGTAATACAACAGGATCAAACATATCACTATCTAATCGAACAATCGCTCAAGATGAGATTCTTATTTTTGTTGGTTCTGATGAATTAGGTCTTAATGCAAAAGGCGATCCCGTTTTAGGACTTGGGGAAAAAAGTGCTTCTTCTGCTGCTTTTTTTAGTGGCAGTGACTTTAATAACGCATACAGCACCAGACAGACAGAAGCTTCTCAATGGGGAGGTTCAATTTCATTTGATGTAGATAGTGGAGCTAATAGTACAAACTGGTATTTTGGCTCTGATGCTAGTTCCATAGGTACTACGCAAGCAGATTTTTTATCTACGGCTATTCATGAAATTGCTCATGTAATGGGTTTTGGAACTAGTGATAATTGGGATAGTTTAGTATCGGGAGAGAATTTTACGGGAACAACATCTTCTGCTATTGTTGGCAGTAATGTTCCCCTTGAACCTGCTCCTGATTTAGGTCATTGGTTAGATGGAACTACAAGTCAAGTTAATGGCTTAAATCAAGAAGCTGCTATGGATCCTAGTCTTGAGGATGGAGAGCGCAAGTTGCTTACTGACTTAGACTATGCTGGTTTACAAGATATTGGGTGGGAAGTAAATAGTTCGGTTTACAGTAGTAGTAGTTCTGTTCCCTTTGAATTTTCTCCTAGTTTGGGTATCTTGTTTATGGCAGGAATGTTTGGCACCAAAAAAGTTTGGAATGCCAGAAAGATTAAACAACCTGCTGTAAAGTAGCGACAAAATTGGGATAAGAAATAGAAGCAGCTTCAGCACGATGAATGGTAGTAATGCCAGACGTTGCTAAAGCTGCGATCGCTAAACTCATAGCAATACGATGATCGGTATAACTATCTACTTCTTGCCCAGTTAAAGCATTACCACCAGTAATTTCTAAGCCATCAGAGAGTTCAGTAACTTTTGCTCCCATCTTAGTTAATTCTGTTGCCATGGCAGAGAGTCGATCGCTTTCTTTAACTCTTAACTCTGCTGCATCTTTAATAATAGTAGTCCCTTCAGCAAAAGCAGCAGCAACAGCTAAGACAGGGATTTCATCAATCAGGCGAGGAATGATACTACCAGCAATGGTACAAGCTCTTAGTTTACTGTGCTTTACTCTCAAGTCTGCTACTGGTTCACCCGCTACAATTCTCTCATTTTCTTTGGTAATATCGGCATTCATCATCTCCAAGGCTTCTAGGATACCGATACGAGTAGGATTAACTCCCACATTAGTAATAACTAATTCTGAACCAGGAACGATCGCGCCGGCAACTAACCAGAAAGCAGCCGAACTAATATCTCCAGGTACAATTACGTGCTGTCCTGTTAATTCTGGTTGCCCTGTAATGGTAACGCTATTAGTTGCAGCATCTATTTCTAATTCTGCCCCAAAGGCTTGCAGCATTCTTTCGCTATGATCTCTAGAAAGGGCTGGTTCAGTTACGGTGGTTTTGCCTTCTGTCATTAAACCTGCTAAGAGAATACAGGATTTAACTTGAGCCGAAGCGATGGGAGAATGATAGTGAAAAGGTTTAAGTTTTTGTCCTTTTACTGCTAAAGGCGCAAGATTATTATTTTCTCTTCCCCAGATGGTTGCACCCATTTTTTGCAAGGGTTTCACGACTCTAGACATAGGACGCGATCGCAAGGAATTATCCCCCGTCACGGTAAAAAATCTGTCTGGATGGGATGCCAGCAAGCCTATCATTAAGCGTAAAGTAGTGCCAGAATTACCTGCATCGAGAACATCCCGTGGTTCTTGTAGATTACCTAAACCAATCCCCTGAACTACTACCCTTTCTGTATTTAACTCCGATATTTCTGCTCCCATCGCCCGAAAGCATTTAGCAGTACTTCTGGGGTCTTCTCCTAATAATAAACCTTCTATAGTCGTTTCTCCTTTCGCGATCGCGCCTAGCATTAGAGAACGATGGGAAATAGATTTATCTCCTGGTACGGTTATTTTGCCTTGTAAAGATAGTCCAGAGGATGGCGGTTGAATAATTAAATCCTGGGATTGATTATTCTCTTGGGTTGTAATGATATCAGATGACATAGGTATTTTAGGGCTAGAGATAAAGCACCGTGATGATTTTAGCAAACTCTACGTCTTTCAAGGTAATTTTGGCAACAAAGAATATTTCAGATATTCGGTATTATTTTGTAGTATCGTCAATTTTCTAATGAAATCATGGAATCTCGTACCCGCATCATTCCTGTCAAAGTGAACAATGACATTACAGTCATGGTAGAAGCTAAAGACTTAGGAGGAGAACAAGACGTAGCTACTTTATCTTTTCAACAGGTAACAGACACTATCGAAGCAGTTACAGAAGCGATCGCAACAAGTATTAATAAAGTTAAGCCTGATAAAGCAACGGTAGAAATCGGTTTCGATATTACAGTCAAGTCAGGAAAACTCACTACCTTAATTGTAGAAGGTTCTGGCAAAGCTAATCTTAAGCTCACTTTACAGTGTGGTGCGCCTTTATTAAATAAAAGAACAGGTAAGATTTGTGGGTTAATTAAGAGAAGTCGGGATATTCATACTTCTTTAGGTGGTAGAGGTGTTCCTGTTTCGATTATTTTTGAGCATTTTCCTGAATTAAAACCGAATGTTATTCCTCATAATCCCTTTAATTATTTGACAGGAAGAATTGACGATCCTCAATTAGTTTTTGGTAGGGAAAAAGAAGTAAATCGTATCTTTGAAATTTTAAACTGTGGTAGTAGCGTTGCCATTATTGGCGAAGCAGAAATCGGGAAATCTTCTTTATTAAGACTTATAGAATATCAAACAAAGAGTAAGTTAAATTCTCCTCATCAGCCAATTTATCTTAATTTGGGTAATGTTTATGATGAAGAAGATTTTTATTTTGCCTTGTGCGATCGAGTAGGTATTCCTGTATTAAAAGGTTACAAACTATCTCGTGCATTAAGTAAATACAAACTATTACTAATTTTAGATAATGTAGAAAATATGGAATGGTCAGGATTTAGCAATCAAATCCGTAGTCAGATTCGTGCTTTGGCAGAAGGAATTGATGCATCTTTACGGTTAGTAATAGCAGCAAATAAACCTTTAAATTGTCTTTTTTCTGATAGCAGTATGGTATCTCCTTTTGAAAATATTTGTTTAGAAGAACCAATATTATGTTGGGAAGAAATAAATATTTCTAATTTTATTAATTATCGTTTGCAAGACAATCCTATTAATTTTACTAAAGAAGAAATAACTATGATTATTAGCAATAGTAAAGGTCATCCAAAACGAGTAATGCAGTTATGCAATCAAACCTATGCTCGTTATCTACAATAAAGTAAAAGTAATTACCAATAGCTAACTATGACAACAGTAACAGATATCGGGACTTTAATTGTCAGTAACCCTGAAATTTGTGGGGGTCGTCCTTGTATAGAAGGGAGTAGAATAACTGTACGCCACATTGTGATCGAATATCGATCGGGAATTACACCAGAAGAAATACTAGAAGATAAGCCTCATTTAAGCTTGGCGAAAATTTATGCTGCTTTGGCTTATTACCATGCTAATAAAGCAGAAATTGATGCTGATATTGATGCTTATTATCAAGCTTGTGAGCAATTATCTGTAGAATCCACTATTAAAAATAATCAATGAGTCAAATTTGCTTGTATTTAGATGAAGATACGATTCAAAAAGGATTAGTACAAGCTTTACGAAATGCTGCTGTCGATGTAACTACTACTGCGGAGGAAAATAGATTAGGTTTTTCCGATGAACAACAGTTAATTTGGGCAACAAAGCAAGGGCGAGTTATCTATACTTTTAACGTAGAAGATTTT
>JAAUYH010058949.1_pt1 | contig 11280 bp, 10 predicted proteins | sample 7278061 | NCBI WGS metagenome assembly JAAUYH01 (sample SAMN14350203, study PRJNA611818) | marine sediment metagenome | isolation source: surface marine sediment (0.6m) | place: French Polynesia: Moorea | collected 2018-08 | reverse complement strand
TCTACAAATTGATTATTGATAATCGCTGCTTCATATTCCGCCGCTGCATTTTTCAACATTTCTACCATTACATCCAGCACAAATTCGGGAGAATTGAGTTGTGATTCGGGAATAGCTGCGATCGCTTCGTCGATCGAGAGTAAGGTCTCATCAAATAATGTTTGTACTTCTGGGGAGTCTGGCGCAGATTTCATCAGATCATGTAGCTCGGTTAGGGTGGGCTTAAAATCTTCTACGCCTTTCTCTGGCAATACGGTTTCAATATCACTATAAAGCTCTTCAACAGGATGTCCAATATGAGGTTCTGCTTCTTCGTAGTTTTGTACTGCAATTAATTCCTGTGCTGCAATTAAATGACCTTTCATTAAACCAAGTACAGTCATGTAGTCAACTTCAGTATCTCCCGTACTAACTGCACCTTCGCCACCTTCGCCGCCTTCAGCACCTTCGCCGCCTTCACCGCCTTCGCCGCCTTCACCGCCTTCACCGCCTTCGCCACCTTCGCCGCCTTCAGCACCTTCGCCGCCTTCACCGCCTTCGCCACCTTCACCGCCTTCGCCGCCTTCACCGCCTTCAGCACCTTCACCGCCTTCACCGCCTTCACCGCCTTCAGCCATCAGCAAGTATGTTTCAGTGGTTGTATCTTCAACTATTTCGTCTGTTTCGTAAGCGCTAGAGGATAAAGTTTGAGTCCCTACAGCAGTGGCAAAACTTACAGCTAAAAATAATTCTATAGTTTTAATTTGACGAGACATAATTAATAATGTTGATAATAATTCTTATTTGTTCTGAAGTAGTACTTTACTATTGTTGAAAATTAAAGTCAATAAATTTAAAATTATGAATTTTTATCCCTAACCGAGCCAAATTATGCATCTTCAGCAATTACCTCAAAAAAGCCCATACAGCCGTGTTCGGCAATATAATCCTGATGAGGATGAAACATATATTTACCAGGATATTTATAGGAAAATTCCAAGATATGACGTTCAGCAGTACCCATCGTAATTACATCGCTTTCTTCACTAGGTTCTAAGCTACGGCCAGTACGATATAACTGAAACATATTGGCATGGATATGAAAGGTAACGGCGGGATCTAACTCAATCATGTTGAGTAAATAAAGACGAATTAATTGATTTTGGTAGATCGGAATTGGATAATCACGAAAATAATTAGGAATACCGTTAAAGGCATATAGTTCATTTTTGCCATCACTATCCAAATCATATGCACCCATTACCATTACCATTTCATCGGCGGGGGGGCGAGCATCTGGCGGATCGATAATAAACAAGCCATATAAACCCTTGCCAATGTGGCGAGTTACAGGGGCAACGTGACAATGATAGGGATGAACACCGTAAGGTTCGGCATCAAATTCGTATACATGAGTTTTACCTCGACGGACGGACTTTAAGCCATCCTCTGTCGCAGGATGAGTACCATGAAAGTGCAGACTATGAGAATGTCCATCTTCGTTATGGAAAATAATCCGCACGCGATCGCCTTCTGTAGCTCTTAGGGTTGGTCCTGGGACGCGATCGTTTAAATTCCAACTAACAAAACTAATGGCGCTATTTAGCGGTATTGGCGTGCTGTGAGCATATATATTAAATTCTCGTATGGTCTGCCCGTCTTCTTCCTTGAATGTACCGTAATCGAAATCCCGCAAAATCAACATTGGATTGAAACTTGCATCCAAATTATTATCTAGCTCTGGGATAGGAGGAATTCTAACTGGTTTAGCCGCTTTAACTCTGCCGACATTAAGTCTCAAAGTAGCAGCAGAGATGCCCCCCGCCAGCACAGCCCACTGGATAAACTGACGGCGAGTCTGAAATTTTCGCTCTGAATATGATGAATCTGACATTTTAGGGAAAAGGATTAGAAAAGAAGAAACTATCAATAAGCTCAATATAATAATTGCATATTATTATTAATAGTTGATTAATAAATTAAGGGACTAATTTTGATGCATAAGGTGATTTCTGGGAAAGATATTACCTTGTAAGGTAGGCAACAGTATGATTAAACCTTTCATTTCCTTGTAACTCAGTATTGCTCACCCTACTCTTATCGGTATTTTATTTGATAGAAATGACCTAATTCCCTAATTCCCTAATTCCCTATTCCCCATTCCCGATCTTCACGGATCAATTTTAGATACCATGAGAATTGTTAACAGTTGATTGATAGTTGAGTGATGAGCGACCAGAAATTAGAACAATTAAAAAGTTTATTTCAAAATATGGAACATGCTTTGATTGCCTATTCTGGGGGGGTTGATAGTACTTTGGTTGCCAAAATTGCCTATGATGTTTTAGGTGATCGCGCTTTGGCAATAACTGCCGTATCTCCTTCTTTGCTCCCTGAAGAGCTAATTGACGCTCAAACTCAAGCAGCACAAATTGGCATTAGGCATGAGCTAGTAGAAACTCATGAAATGGATAACCCTGATTACACTTCTAACCCCGTTAATCGTTGTTATTTTTGTAAAAGTGAACTGCACGACACTTTGAAACCATTGGCTTTAAAACGTGGCTATCCCTACGTGGTGGATGGTGTCAACGCCGACGATCTCCAAGATTATCGTCCAGGAATTCAAGCAGCCAAAGAAAGAGGAGCGCGATCGCCCTTAGCAGAAATCGGCGTAAGTAAAGCCGAAGTCAGGGAAATTTCTCGTAGCTTAGGGTTAGCCTGGTGGGATAAGCCAGCACAACCTTGCCTTAGTTCTCGTTTTCCTTACGGTGAATTAATTACCGTTACTAAATTGCAGCGCGTCGGTAGAGCTGAAATATATCTACGCCAGCTTGGTTATGACAACCTTAGAGTACGCTCCCAAGATGATACCGCCAAAATCGAATTGCCTGCGGAAAAGATTACTCAATTTGTGCAACAAGTAAACTTGCCTGAATTAGTCAAGACATTTCAAGATTTAGGATTCGTTTATGTAACCCTAGATTTAGAAGGTTATCGTAGTGGGAAAATGAATCAAGTGCTACAATAAGTATGGTAACGTGACTCAAGAAAAAGAACATGGTCGAGAGACTTAAGCGATGGGAATCTCCCCGCAAAAGGGGACGTAACGACAAAGGCAAAGGTGGCTCTGCTAGAGCAAGACAATTGCGGAAAAGAGAGCAAATGCTCCGTCAAAAGCTGAAAAAGCGAGTGGAAGTGGAGCAAAAACCAGAAAAATTAAAGCGTGAAGGGAGGGAAATTATTCCCTCTCTTTTTTTTGGTCAACTAAGTCTATATTGTTCTGTTAGAGCTAAAAGGAAAATATGTAGATACTTGAAAAGATCTAGTTTATGTTAAGCTGATTGGCATTATGACACAATACATTAAAGCTCCTGTTACTATGCGTTTGCCTTGTCGTTCTGATGAAAAAACAACAAGCCCTAGAACTATTAACCAAAAGCACAACCCTACTTCAAGAAAAATATGGTGTTACCAAACTTGCTCTATTCGGCTCTACTGCTAGAGATACTGCCACCGAAAAAAGCGATATCGATATATTGATTACTTTTAAAGGAAAAGCCGACTCTAAAAAATACTTTAGTGTATTGTTCTACCTCGAAGATCTTCTTAACTGTCCCGTTGATCTCATCACTGAAACATCTCTTCGTCCTGAATTCCAACCCTACGTCGATGCAGAAAAGATTGATGTCTAGCAATACACCCCAAAAAGAATGGAGGTTTTATATCGATGACATGATCCGTTTTGCCGAGAAAGTTTTACGCTACACTAAAAACCTTGACCAAGAAAGCTTTATTAATAATGATCTTTATCAGAAATAATTGATTCGATTTTAAATATAAGTACTAGATCTTTTTGTCGTAGTTGTCTTTTACACCAAATAAAGCTTTAGTTAAAAATTCATATCATAAAGTTATGCAACAACCTGATATATTACAGGCTTATACTTAGGCTCTGGAATTGATTTATTGTCTAGTCTTACTGATTCTAACCATGCTTGTTTGGCAATGAGAACTTCTTGTAAAGCCTCTTGTGGGCTATCACCAGCAGCAGAACAATATTTCAGATCTGGGATATCAGCAATGTATGCCTCATCTTCTTCACTATAAAAAATATTTATATGATAATCTCTCATGACTTTTCTTCTAAGGTAAGATTGTTTTCCTCAACTAATGCCAAAAACTGACGTATTTGATAGGGTTGAACTTTTCCTTTCCGATTTTGAATATTGACAATTCCAATGATATCTGGATGCTTAAAAATATGATGGCTACCATTAACACGATCTAATCTAAATCCAAAAGCTTCTATCAATGAAACCATTTCATCAAATTGGATATTTTTTGAGCCAGACAAGATCTTTGCCAGTAATTTTTTCTTTTTCATAAGAAGTCAAACGCGTGAGCATCAGCATCAGTCTTTGTTGGATCAAAATATCTTTTATACTCAATCTCTACAATCTTATCACTAAGAGCGATCGCGACTTCTCAGTTTCTATATTTATCGAAAAGTGCGATCGCCAAGTTAAAAATATGCTGGAGAATGAGATTATGCGATCGCTAAATCATCTTGTTTTTGTGGCAAGAAGACAGCAGGAGAAAGTACATTATTTAAATCCATTAGCCTTTTTAGTTTAAACTGCAATGATTAATCGTCTACTTCTAAATATTGATGAAAACTGCATCTAAATATTGGAATTTAGTTAGGCTTGACAGTTCAGGAAAACTTCAAATAACAGAAATTAGTCTTGCCAAACAATTTTTCCAGCAACAATTTTTCAATCGAATTGATTATGAAGCCATATCCGATACAGCAGTTCAAAGTGACCTAATCGATCTCAAGAATATCCAGAGTGAGAGTGCTAATATTTGGGCGGAAAGATGCTTGCGTTGTTTTATCTCTCACCAAATTAAACAAGTTTGCATTCAATTAGATATGCAGTTTGGAAGAGAACATGGTTTTACTCGCAGAGATCTATTTGTCTATACGCTCAACGATACTTTAGATAACTTTCGGGACTCAATGTCCTCTGAAAAAGTATCTAAAAGCCAATACAAACCCTTGGCTGTAGAGATTCTGGAAACCTTCGATTCCCAAAAAGCCAGTTTGTCTACTTGGACTACCAGGTATGTCAAACAAAATCGTGAACTTCAGCGTTTTTTACTGGAACAAGGAGTCTATTTAATTAGTAATTGGGCTATTTTAAACGATACTAATAGTAAACAGGTAAGCAAAGTCTTATCCGAGTTTCATAACCTTACGCCAACAGAAGTAGAGCAAGCTGCCTTATTACTCTCTAGCTATCACCATGTATATCGCCGCGATCGCTTAAAAAAGCATCAGGGTAAAGGAGGTAAATGTCAAACTCCTTCAATAGATCAGTTAGAAAGAATTGCCAATTTAATTAAGCAAAAAGCCAATTTAGTTTTTAATGCGGAACAAACTTTATATAAGCTGGAACAATTAGCTAATCTACTCAGAGAATATCGAATTTATGTTCGGGGTGGCAAGCTGAAACAGTCACAATCTTTAGATAATGAGGCGATGAATACTGAACGAATGCAAACCTCCATTGTTTCTGATGATTCAGATCGCGATTGGGAACAGAGTGATTTTTTAAAGTCTTATCAGAGGCAGTTTCAACAAAGCTTAGATAGTTCGATAGAGGAAGTAATTACAACCCGATTGAGTAAATTTAAAGGTAAAAAAGCAGCTAAAGCTCCTCAATTTATTACCGCTTTAGAGTTATTTCACTGTCAGGGAGAATCTATGAGTGCGATCGCGCCGACGATTGGGCTACAGGCTCAATATCAGGTAACAAGATTGCTTAAGCTCAAAGAATTAAGAACCGATATTCGTCACAATATGTTACGGCTAATGCGAGATTGGACTTTAACTCAAACTCAATTAGAGAATTTAGAATCATTAAAGCAAAGAGAACAAGAGATAGAGGTGGCTTTAGGCGAACAAATAGATCTGATGCTAGATGAAGCCGAACAAGAGGTGAGTATAGCCGATAGCACCCAAAGCATCTTAGCTCAACGTATTTGTGATTATCTTGATCGCTATCATACGTAAGCAAGTTTAATTTTATGCTTACCCTAAAAGCTCTGAGAAATAAGGATTAATAAGATTAGCAAAATTGTCTTCGTTGCAGTTTGCTCAATCTCCAAGCTGAGTTGAATTAACTAAAAAAACTATTATGACTAACTACAATATTGAAACTAATGACCTCTTATCAGACTTTGAATCCTTCTCCGAAACAGGAATTGAATTGTCCCCAGAACAGATAGATCGCGCCGTCGAATTAAGCGATCGCATCCCCAACTCTGAACGACAATGGCAAGCTTATCTTAATGCCTTAGCTCTATTTGGCTTTGAAACCTGGTTACAGTCAAGAGATAGGTCTCTAATTATTAATTCTGATAATTGTTCGGTCAAACAACCCAGCTATGCTAGTTATATTGACGGAGTTTTTAATTTAACCGTCGGTGAATATAAAGTCTGCTTGCTAACTAACGGCGTGGCAATTGATGAGTTTATTAGCGTCGAGCGTGCAGTAATTGATTTACCAGAATATACTGCTCACTTTTATGTGCTAGTTGATGTGGTAGAAGAGCAATCAGAAGTTAGTATTAATAGCTTTATTCGTTATGACGAGATAATTCAACGTAAGCAAGCCACAAATCTTAGTGCCGATGCAGACTGGACTTATGAATTGCCTTTAGCATGGTTTAATTCAGAACCTGACGACTTGTTATTATATTTACGATGTTTAGAGCCTAGCATCATAACTTTACCCACTACAGTTACAGCAGCTAATAATATTCAAAGCCAACTAGAATCTCTGTTACCTCAGCTACAGACTAGCGAGACGGCTTTACACGAAGTACTAACCTGGGAACAGGCAGCACCAATTTTAAGTAATCCTAATTTATTAGCTTGGCTCTATGAGCTACAAACTAGCCAACCTTCAGCTAGAGATGCTTTAGCTTCATTACGAGATCGAGCTTCTGCTACTATCTCAGAAGTTACTCAAAGAGTTATCAATGTAAAATCTTGGTTATCTGACGAACTAGATGAGTTAGCGCAGAATTTAGCCTGGACTTTATTGCCAGCTCCCGCCTTTGCTCCCAGTGCCTTTCGCGATCTTGAAGTCATTAATCGGGAATCTCCTGCCGAAGAATTTGAAGCCATTATTACTCAACTAAGAAATAGCGGTGAAGATATTCCCGTAGATGCTCGTGGTGCTTGTCAAGATTTTAATTTAGCAACTCATGCACTGCGTCTATTTGCAGTTACCTGGGCAATAGAAGAAATAGAAGGTGTTCCTGAATGGAATCTACTGTTAATTTTGGGGGCGCAACCTGATAACTATCTACCCCAAGGATTAAAATTGGAACTAAGAGAGGGTGATACAATTTTAGATGAAAAGATAGTTCCCGAAGATACAGATAATTCTTATATCTACACTCGTGTTATCGGTGAGTTAAACGAACAATTTACTGTCAGTATTCTTCTAGCCAATGGAGAAACTATCACCTTTCCCCATTTTGCTTTTCAGTAAGTTAAGACTTATGCACAATAATATGAAATATTTAAACGTTTGCTACAGATAATAAAGTAGTGAGGTGGTGGAGTAGTGGAGTAATAAGTTAGAGATTTATTTGCATCATTCTTTTTTGTATTTCATATAAGTATTTTTAGATTAGCATTTCCCAATCTACTTATTACTAATAGCCAAACAATTGTCAATTATTCATTGTCAATTATCAATTTCCGCCGATGTCATTGCAACTTGAAGTACAAAAAATAGACTGTTCTTGCTGGTTTAAACTAACTTGGGGTAAGAGGCAGCAAATTTCGGCTACTGTCGCCTATCCAGATTCTCTGTCAGAATTTTATCAAACTTGGCGTAAAGCTTACCTCAAATTCTATCAAAACGCATTAAGAGCTAGAGTACCCAAACCGAAAAATAAACAAGGTAAAATTCGTCTTCCCCAAGATTGGCATCGTCAACTAGTACAAGCAGAAGCTCAATTATTAGCTGAATTTCATCGTTGGTTGCGTGGCGAGGAATTATACGCAATTAGGGCAAAAATTGGCAGTGAAAGCCAAAATATTGGTGATAACAAACCCGTAAGCTTATTTTTAACCTGTAGCAGTGAATTAGAGAGATTACCCTGGGAAACTTGGGAACTGGGGGCAGAATTTGGCTGTTCAGTAGCGATCGCCCGTAGCCCAATTAATATTACCAATACTACTCAAAAAACATCTAAACGCCGTCGTAAACCCCGTATTTTGGCTATTTTAGGGGACGATACAGGACTGGACTTAAAAGGCGATCGCAAGTCCTTGAATGCTCTCCAACAGGCGGCAGAAATTGAATTGGTAACTTGGCAACCCCAACAGCCAGCAGCAGCAATCAAACAGCAAATTCAACAGGCATTAACCGATGCTCAAGGCTGGGAAGTGCTATTTTTTGCAGGACACAGTAACGAAACGGCGATTACTGGTGGAGAGCTGGCGATCGCGCCGAATATTGCTCTTTCTGTCAGCGAAATTGCGCCTCAGTTGAAGACAGCCAAAGCTAACGGCTTACAGTTTGCCTTATTTAATTCTTGTAGTGGTTTGAGTATTGCTAACTCCCTGATCGATTTGGGATTGAGTCAGGTAGCCGTGATGCGGGAACCAATTCACAACCAAGTAGCTCAAGTCTTCTTAATTCCATTTTTGCAGGCTTTAACCAGCTACCAAAACGTACATCAGGCTCTGATCGCTGCGGAGGAATATCTCAAGCAAAAGCAGAATTTAACTTATCCTTCGGCTTATATGATTCCGTCTCTATTTTGTCATCCCGATGCCCAACTGTTTCAAATCGAGCCTTGGGGATGGAAACAGCAGCTAGGGAAATGGTTACCTACAAGAAAAGAGGCGATCGCTCTGAGTGCCTTTGCAGTTATTAGTTTATTACCGTCAGTACAAAGTTTTTTACTAGAAGGACGAGTTTTAGTTCAGTCAATTTACCGCGATCTTACAGGACAAATACCTCCTGAAACTACACCACCAGTATTATTAGTCCAAATCGACGACGAATCGATTAGAGAAGCAGGTATTAAAGATCCTCACCCAATGGATCGTAGTTATCTGGCTAACATTGTCGATCATCTTACTGGTTTAAATGCCCAAGTTGTTGGTATTGATTATTTATTCGACAATCATCAACAACCAGACAACGATCCTATTTTGGCTCAATCGGTACGGAATGCGATCGCCGAAAATGATACTTGGTTTATCTTTGCTGGGATTATAAAAGAGGGAACAGAAATAGGAGTAAGCCCAAAAACTGGTATTGCCGATCCTAATTGGAGTCTCCAAGGCTATACCAACGCTTTGCCTCAGTATGTCAAACTGCCAGAATCGACCAATTGCGATGACCGTTGCCCTTTTACTTATTTATTGGCGATCGCCTCTGGGTTACATCGAGAATCTTCAACATCTAGTCTTCCACAACCAAAACTAAATAGCCAAGAGGATTTTCGCACTCAAGTAATTGATTATCTCAACCAAATACAAACAGATAATAATAAACTCCTCTTTCTTCAACGAGCATCACCTCATCCCTTCGCTAAATTCGCCCAAAGTTGGAATCGGTTTTGGTTGCGCCCCATTATTGACTTTTCTATACCTCCAGACGTAGTTTACGATCGCCTTCCTGCTTGGCAATTAGTTACAGAGCCTAAAAAACTAACTAACAACAGTTTTGACCGACAAATTACGATCATCGCTCCTGGTGGATACCCACAAGCAGGTGTGAATCCAGGCGAAGATAACTTTTCCGTACCTTTAGCTGTTGCCTACTGGCGAACAAGGTTTGATTTACCCTCTGGTCATTCCCATAATTTTACGGGTTCGGAAATTAACGCCTATATGATTCACCATCTACTAACTCAGAGACTAGTAGTTCCCATTCCCGAACTTTGGGCGATCGCTGTAGCCGCTTTATTAGGCAAGGGATTCACTCTACTGTTGCCAAAACATTATTATCCAAGTCGCCAATGGGCAATGAGTTTAGCTAGCGTGACAGCAATTTTTGGTTTAGTAGGATTGCAGCTATATCTTACTGCTGGAGTATTACTACCTTGGCTATTACCCTCGGCAACTTTTTTACTTTATGTTTGGTCTTCTTTAAGGAGCAAGTCTCATGAATAATTTAAATTTGATATTAAGCTTATTTAAGCAAAACCGTAATAAATTTGTTTCTGTTTTATTATTGAATGCTCTAATAGCTACCTGTTATCTATACTTCCCTTTAACTAGAGCGATCGCCCAAGAGGAAAATTCTCAATCCTCAACTGCAACCGCCCAAAACGCTCAACATATCCAAGAAACTTCTAAATCTGTAATAGAGAATCAGGAAGCAGATCGCTATATCAAACCTAAGCCAGAAATCAGAAGACAGGAAACAAGTTCCATTTTGGAAACACTATGGAAATTATTAAGAGCCAAAAGAGAACAAGAGCCTGCTTTAAGTTCTCGCAGCAGCATTTGTGAGATTACTCCTGGGTTAGTGGGAGAAACTAATATTATTTACAGCGATCGCCCATTATTTCTCTGGCAGGGAACAGCACCCCAGGTAAAAATATACCTTTACACTCCTTTTAGTCTGGAAATAGAACAAGAAGTATTATGGAGTCAGACCGTAGCTAGCAACTCTGAGAGTGTTCTCTATACTGGTGAGCCACTACAGCTAGGTCAGATTTATGATTGGGAAATGGTAGTTAATTCGGCAACTAATCGGCGACGGATTTCTTTTCAAGTCATGGAAACAGAACAGCGCAGACGCATTACTAGTGAATTAGCACAACTAGAAACCGAACTAACTATCTCTGGGGCAAATACGGAAGAGATTACTTTAGCCCAAGCTAATTACTTTGCCGAACGTGATTTATGGTCAGATGCACTACAGAAAATCTATTCGATAGAAAGTCCTTCTGCTGATTTGATTAGCCAAATAGAAGATATCAAACAATATCTTTGCCAATCAACTAACTTTGACATAACTGATAATTCCTAAATTAGCAAATAGCTGCATAATTCATTTTAAAATTGCTAATTGCTACTTATTACTTGCTACTTCCGAGCCGATAACCTATATGTTTTAACCTAACTTGGTACGGCTATATATTACGTAAGTTCGGAGTTCGGAGTTCGGAGTTCGGAGTTCGGAGTTCGGAGTTCGGAGTTCGGAGTTCGGAGTTCGGAGTTCGGAGTTCGGAGTTCGGAGTTCGGAGTTCGGA
>JAAUYH010117063.1_pt1 | contig 11282 bp, 3 predicted proteins | sample 7278061 | NCBI WGS metagenome assembly JAAUYH01 (sample SAMN14350203, study PRJNA611818) | marine sediment metagenome | isolation source: surface marine sediment (0.6m) | place: French Polynesia: Moorea | collected 2018-08 | reverse complement strand
TAGAAGAGAAATTTGCTCAGTCAACAAGATGTTTTGACAATATTCGCTTGCCAGGATCTCAAGCAGCAGACGCTCTTTGCTTCATTAGGTCCAATGTTAAACGCGAATGTTTGGTACAAAAGTTCTTAATCGTCATGTGAGCGACTCATCACCAGCATGCAAATCCGCTGTACGGAATTTTCTGGTGGACAGAGACAGAGACGACAATTGGTTCTGTTTCTGTGTCCGCTCCCTACAAATTTCTATGAGGAAAGCAGTAGGAAATTCTTTGAAAAGAATGGTGCCAACACTGGTTTAGACAAGTTAAAATTTATTCGTATGTATCAAGCACTACATATATTGAGGGTAAAATCTCGACCATAACTATTACTAATTCGATTGATTGCTTATTTGATACCTGCCGGGCTATTAGCGCTACAATTCGTCGGTCTGACGTGCAAAAAGAACCCTGACTGACCCTGCAGACTTTCAATATATCAACGAGGGAGATACTGATTTTCAATAGCAGTGTGAGTTCTTTTTTAGTCGACCAGATTTAGAACATAATTTTAATAATCTGGACTATGTGTAGGATAAAATAAACGAATAATGAACGTTCCCTTGAAAGAGTAATATTTTAGTAGTAGCGTATCTGAGTCATCGATGAGGCTAGCGTAAAATATTGCAGGGCTGGTACTTCAAACAAACCCTTTTGCTGGACTCGTACGGTCACCAAGAACTTTGCTGACCCGTGACTGCCAAAAAAACTTTGGTGGACTGACAGGTCCATGAACCGGCTCTTGACTGTTGAGAATGCATTTATTTCTGTTGTGCGTAGTGTTAGCTTGAATATTTGAACCTAATTTTTGTGTTGTGATAGTGATACGCCAAAATATTTGTATGTTCTGATTCATTGGTACACGAATCCTGTGGTAGCACGCATTAGTAGTATAATAAAGAAATCACAGAGATATTGTGCATGGGATATTATAACAATGAGACAGTGCCTCGGAAATATGTAGTGGATTGTTAGGTTCACTTTTGCCTGCATTTAATAGAAATTATTATTATTGTTTAAAGTAAGCAAATTGGCACACGCTACATGATAGCTTAAAGCAATCGTGAAGCGTATGGAAAATAAAAAAGCAAGAAGATTTTTTGAATATGATATTCAGCCAGGTATTCTAACTTACATGTGATTAAAAAGGAATAATTGGCTGATAAAATTCATTACGTGTTATCTTGCGATAGAGAGCATACATTATTTGGCCTTCGAAGCAAATGCCGCTGTAAGCCATACTTAAAGAACTGAATTCATTTATCTTTGTTTTTGATGTAAATGTATTGTCATTCTAATTTCCCCTCAAGTTCTATTTTACCATCATTTGTATCATTGACTCTAGTTTCACCTGCACAAAAGTACTTAAGTCACTGTAATTCTGTGATTACTCTTTGACTTAGAACGAAGCTTCTGTAAGTAGAAGAGACTTTAGTTCAAGTATGCATGGTCTGAAAATATTCGAAAGCCGGCTGAATTGAGTTCTAAACGCCGCCATCAGCGGGAATGCACAAGGACGATTCTGATTTGATTTGAAATTTGCTAGTTTTGCAACAGATATTAGCTATTCGGAAAAAATTATGAGTCATGTTATTGCAGTCATGATCTAGTTGTAGAAAAATTGAACACTTTCAAGAGAAGATGGAAGGAAGCTTTGTCGAATAGAAATCTAAATTCAAGTATCGTTTTTTACTTTTATTCAGTTAATGGAATTGCGGAATCAAAATTGCTAGATAACGTCTGATTTAGTTTTGACTGAGATCTAAAAATGATAAATTCTTCATTAAGCAGCGAGAGCACAACTTTGGATAGAAATTGAGGGATAATTATAGAGAAACAAAATCCTTGACAAAGAATTACATTTTACGGCGAATGTTTATTGAACAGCCCTTCACACAACCAAGAACATCATCAGATGTCTATATAAATGTTGGCATGCGGGGACATAGCTTGATTATACCAGAGGCCTGGTACAAGTGCTTCCAACAAGTTAAAACTGGACATATTATTATTAGATGTTGCGAAATCGAATGATTGTCTTCTCAGTAGAGTCGAATGTGAACACGCCGTGAATATTCGCTGTACGACTTTGACGTAATCAAGTAGAACAAGTTAAAACGGTGGTTCCGAGCAATGAATGAAATAATTTTACATTCTTGAATAAATCGATTTTTCCGAATTTTAAATACTATCCACCTGACAACTCAACACCGATCGCTTAGTTTTACAAAATAACACTGCAATCATGTACCAATTCACAGTAAAAGCATGCAGCTTTCCCATGCACATAAAATGTATCGAATAGATTCAGAGGTTCGGAATAACTTATTCTCTGGAATATTGTGTTCGCTTTCTCCTCGGAATAAATTACTCGACTATTGGCGAAGCGAGAATAAATAATTCATCTATGTCTAGGCAACAAAATAAATAAGAATAATTTAAAATACTACCCAGAAAGGAAATTCAGGGCAATTTAGCGGCTTTTAAAGCATCTGCTTGTAGACACGCTGCGGTAGGCTTCGATTTATTGAATTTTGGTTAAGGCTTTCCAACCTGAACAGCTGTGATCATATACAAGCAGCATGTATCACTAAGCTTATGTCCAAGATTCTACGAGAAGTTTCAAAATTTATAGTTGAAATACCTTAATTTGGCTGAAACAGATAGAATTATTCTTTAAATGACTTCTAGTTTCCATGAATATATAACTAGGCAAGACATCGGCAAAGAATAAATTATTCCTAGTCGGGTTCTCCTTCTAGTAAATAATTCACTTTTATAATTCCAATATATTTAAACAGAACGTATTTTTCCCTACCTCTGAAAAGATTGCCTAACATCGTTCTTTGATTCTCGGGAAGTGTTATGGCGCTGATAAGAGGTTTCTGTCTCGCACGAGAGCAGAGAAGTTTCTACAAGCGCTAAGACTTCAGATTTTCGTTTATCATCAGAAATTTGGGCCGCCATCCGTCGTACAAGTCACGTTGTGATCAGAGATTTGGTCGCGGTAGAACTCAAATTAGAAATTGAAACCTTGTAATTGCGCAGTTTTGAAGCTGCTTAAGTCAACATATTCAACCTACAGCAGATAGTTTGATATTTGAAAACACACCAAGTCGACGATGGCTATCTTCACGGAGTCAAGAAAATCGCTGTATGGAATGAGATAGAGCATAGCTAAAGCTTAGCAGATGTTGCATTCGCAGCAGCAGCAGCTCCGCTACCAACTGAATTCGCAATTAAATAAAACGACTTCAACGATCCTTGTGTCGATTTTCTACTCCATTGATCATGCGCTACGTCCATTCGAGCCCACTCTATTCGTCAAGTTTCAGTTATGTTCGTCCGGCCTATACAACACAATAGCGCCGCCTACGGAGACAATAGACACGGTGCAGGAATACAATGTCCTGCCAGAGTATGGATGGGAAGGAAACTAGAAAGTGAATCTTGGACCAACTAGAAAATGCCAAGTTCAAAACACTATTGAGAAGTTGTTTACTATGGGGTAGGCATTATTTCGGCTCTTGAAAGGTAAGCGGAATTTGAATGCCCTTAGGCTAGAACATCACATAACGCGTGGAGTTTTAGCCGTATCATGAATTCACGTCGACTATGAATACACTTGTTCGCTACACTCTTGTAAAAATACTGGTTTCTCATTACGTACCGTTGAGTCTTTTTTGAGGCTTGCAGGAATTTGTGACTTCGTTAAGCAGCAGATTATCATTCATGCTATGAGATGCAGAGAAGAATCACCTCTACTTTGAAACACAAATTCAAAACAATGAGAAATGGTATAAGCTTCAACGTATATGATTCAGGTTATCAATATCACAATCAAATTCATTTCCTTCGTCTGATTCATTCATACAAGTAGGTTTTTCATTGAATGTACCATTTTCCTTCCCTTCAAAACATACTGTATTGTGAAGCTACAACCTAATGTTCTAAGAAACGATTCAATTTTCTTGGCTCTAAACTATACATGTGAACCTTGCGTTTGCACTAGTATTGATCGCCCAACCTACTACCTCCTCTACGTGACATGGTTACTTCGTTCTCTAGCGTAGAGTACGTATCGCATGGCTTCCGCAGATTCGTTCACAACTTTGTTTTCCCCGATCTCGGGTCGACAAGATCCACAAGATCCTTCGAGTATAAGAGCAGAAATCTTAGCCAACATCAGTTTCTCGAAATTCCATTCTTGGTTAGTAAGGGGACGATCCCAGCTATTGTACACTCGTCGTGTAGAATCAGCGGCGTGCCCCGTCAAGAGCCATTTCGATCTGACACTCTTCATCTTTAGCAGTTTTGACTGGCATCCCGAATCCACAGCTGCTACCGTCAACGTGTTATAGGTGTAACTCAGACATTGATGAACCGAAAACATGTCCATTTGACGACGCTCTTCTTTCAAAAGCCACTTGTTCGTACAGTTTTCGATGAGGGTCAGTGCCGCAGCTTTATGCTCTTGACAGTCGGTTGAGTTAGTACGGTGGTTACACGGTTCATGGTTTTCACCGACCTGTACACCATCGCTTCCTTCTCCCCTTTCCCGGGGAGACGCCTGTTTACGTCGCCTTCTCCGTGTCGTTGAGGGCTGTGAAGTGTTTTCTGCTTTAGAGGGAGGAGGAAGAGAAGGCAGACGCAATTCATTGTTCGAGGTTGCTGCTACCGCAACAGGGCTAGATACAGTCACTGATGGAATAGCAGTGCGTGGCTGCTTCGATTGACTTTTCTGCTTCCTTTCGCTTTGGCTCTTTCGAGTGCGCCACTGCTCCTTGGAAAGGTCGAGGTCTTCGATTTCACCGTCGTCGTACCAAATCTCAAAGGTCCTGTTCGCTGCATGGTACGCGCCGACAACTCCACGATAATAGTCGTCGTCGTCTGGCCAGTATACCTCGATTGGGTCGCCTACAGTGGGGGTGCTCATTGGGGCAGGTCGAAGCGTGTGAAGGAATGCGTGAAAAAGTGACGAATATAAGTGCGGAATAGATACTGTCCAGCGGCCAATCAGAATACGCCAGGTAAACAAAGGCATCATTATTATAACGACTAGTTAAATTTGCTTTGATGCAAACGCGCCAGTAATTGGGATCACGGTCGACGTTGCTGGAAATATCTACAACTGTAGGGCTCTTTTAGATAATTACACTGTACAGAGCACTTGGCAAAGGTTAGAGGGCTTCAGCATCCTATCACGCAATGCTCGCACCGAAGTTAATTTAAATGTACGTATACAGTACACTAATTCGTGCAATTAGTGCGGCACGGCGCTGGTATAAGTTACGGAGCTTTTCTCGTACTCTACTCTACTGCCAGCATATTCGACCGTGGGGTTGGATTTTCCATTTACCAGAAAAGGATGCCAAGCAATTGTTTTGACCCCTAAACACGACATACGGTCACACGTCGTCGTCACACGGTCCATTAAGCCACTTTCACATTTACGAGCAGCTCAATTGCTTCCGACATCCTCTGAAACGCGAGCAAATTATCATATAATGTATGCCGTGCCACATTAATTCCACGAATTAGTCCACTGTACGGTACGTACTGTACAGTACTACCTACCACTCGAAATTGCAAGAATGTTTTAGGTTTCCCAAATTTTTTCTGCAAGGAATTGCTTCACTGACCAGGCATGGTCAACGGTCACAAATCCCCCGATACAATCCCTCCTAATGTAGCAACGAAACCTGCAACCATATCTTTGTTCTGCGCAATCTTGTCCACTTTGATTAAACCATGTGCTATTGATCAGCTTGGATTTGCGCAGATGGTAAGCTTATTGTGATCTTACTCTACTTCAGTCAACTCTATCGGCAAGGTTTACGAAATCTCGGCGAGCCAGTGATCATACGCAATATACTGCAATGCCACCAGATTGCAATACTTTATCACAAACATGCATAACGAATTTGATGCGATGTTATCTTGAGTGACTTGGAATTTTGCTTTACATACAAGTAACGAGTGCCAACCTGCAGAGAATGTAAAGTTTATACTGATTCTCCGAAATGCAGTGGGACAGTTCAAGCGATACAAGCATTCGCGAGGCACAAGGAGTCCGCCTTGTTCGCAGTGAGCCTGCTGCCAGTATATTGCAGTATGATGTGGTCCATTCGTTGGTAACGCAACCTATACTGCTTTAAGTAAGGGGTGAAGAAACAATTGGAAATAATTATTCCGCTATTTATTTGCCGCTCGTATTGCCGAAATAAGTTATTCCAAGAGTAATCGACACGAAGCAAATTGTATTCTAGACGACCTATTGTCTTGCAAGTGAATTTCGTTCCATCACAGCGAGAACGAAGTATGCTCTCCGAATAATTCCACTTATTTATCAGTAATAGAATTAAGATCTTTTTCTCCAACCTGGCAGATTGTCGTAAGACCTGCGTAGGCCTTGTTGCAGCCAGATATGAGATGCGGTGCGTAGCAGCGGGTCGACGGACCAGGCTCCTTTCACACGGTTGCGTCGCCACCGATAGGAGAACGAATAGACAGAACAGAACGGAACCCGTGAGAGAAAGTCCATGTGCTTTCACTTCGTACAGTTGCCTAGCGTACCTGTAGGCAAACTCGAAAAAGTAACCCCAAAATGGAAGCCTGTCATGACGATTTTCAAGAAATGAAAATATAGAAAAACGAAAGAACAAATAAGAAATAATTTGAAGAATTAGAGGTTTGATAATTTACCAACGTCAAGAAATTTGAGCCTGAAGAAGCGTGTTTTATGTCGTTAAGAATCCGAATATGACAATTTGAGACTTGATATTTTCAAAAAGGATCATAGTATACGAGAAGAAAAGGAGAGCTCAAAAACAGAGATAGCCTTCGGTAGCTAAGTTCATTTCGAGTGAACCTTTGACCTTATGCTTGTAGAAGCTCTTTTCCTACTTCGGGGTGAAATGATTATACTACAAAGCTTCGAGAATAGAATCTTCTTGCTACACCGAATGACAAACAGTGCAGTTGTACTTGTTGATAATCGATTGCATTCTCTGAGAAGAGGTACCAAAGCACTCATTCACTATCAAGCATTATATTTGTAATGAATAAACTGATCTGAAAACATAGCAAAGAAATTGAGTAGCACCTATCTTAACAAACTTCTAACTGAACTGGGAGAACAGCACATCAATAAAAATCTTATGTATCACACGTAGGCGTAATACGAACAAATATAGGAAACTAGAATATGGTGTCACGCGATAATAAATCTTGAGCGTGTGCGCCAGCAGACACCTCAAACTGAGCCAAACGTATGCGGCGGCAAGAATCATAAAAATTATTACTAGCGCGTACTGTGACTCGGATAAATTCTTTTCCCGCATGAATTTTCAATTTTCAGGCGAAGAAAAATTGGTTCTTAGAAGCTGATTAGAAAAACTGTCTGATTTGATTCACAACTAGTTCAGATTTAGCTGTGGAACTAGTAAGACAATTGAACACTTTTGCGTTTGTATCAAGGGACAGAAGAAGTAAAACTAATTATGTCAAAAGAATCTAAGATAAAGAACTATTCGATAGAAAGAGATACCCCATAAATAATTTAATGAAAATGGATTGAGTAATTTAAATGGTTTTTATACAGAAAGCGAGTGAATATTCCAATTTGGTATTGCGGAAGAATTCGACAATGCTCAGAAATAGTATAGGAAGCGAACCTGGGCGCGACCCATGCTGTCTTGCTCGGATCGAATTCAATTGATGGCAAGCAGATTTGCTAATGAACAGTATTAGTTCCCTATTCAAATATCATTCTCGAAGAAGAAATTCTGTTTTGGCGAACTGCATTTCCTGCCCGAAAATCATTTCGGAATAGATTGTCTCCTATAGACAAATTAGTTGTCGCCGGCATATTCTCTACAATCTTGTTGTCCATGACACATGATTATCTCTTCATACCTTCAGTGTTGAACGATTTGTGGTTTAAGTTTTGAATACGGTCGGCTCAGAGATGCACTGCCTGCTACAAGAGTATGCAACATCGTCTCCAAATAGAAAATCAAAGAATATCTTCCAAAGAAGTTCTCAAGCTCTGCGAATTGACAAAAATAATTTTGACGGTAAATAGTGCTTCTACTAAGTAATCAACAACCAAAAATTAGTCCACTTCCCAATCTTTATGATTTTACTCCGGCAACGTATGAATCAGAACAAAACAACCCTTTCTATTGAGTGCGATGTTTGGAAGTACTTGGTAATGTCTTCAGCAGAGAAAAACCATTAATTTCTATTCTGTTTTCTGGTTACAATGATAATATATAGGATAATACGAGAAAAAGAGATTTCATCAAGAACTTATGCAAGTACTGACCTATCTCTTAAAATGTGCTCGGTCTTTTTATGGAAAGAATATCTGAGAAGCAGGAAACATATAAGAATGCCTTTCCTAGGGGCTTGCGACCTATAACACAAATAATGCATAATGCAAGCAGAAAAACTTTAAATTTCTAGTTAAATGTGAGTCACTTGTATTTGCCTTTCTTCAGTTTCCTAATGTGTCTCAATTGCATGTTTACATTGGTCAACAGCAAGAATGTTTCTCCGATTAAAGGGGTTTGTCTATTTGAAAAAGCATATCCAGGTTTCGAATTGAAAGGTTCTGTCGTATGACAAATTCAGAGGCTAATTCGCCAATGCGCAGTGCTTGCCTGAAGTTAAGATGCAGTTCACAAACTTCCAGGCAGTTATTACCACGATGCCACGCGGTGAAGTCTCAATACGCGTCACTGATCTGCTTTATACAGATTCTACTGATGAGAATAATCACAAATCAACTACCGCAACGTATCTGCTCGAAGATTGACGAATTCTTTTCTGTTTTCATAAGACAAGTGCTGGAAATCATCTAACAGAAGCCAACGGAAAACTTGGGCTTCGATTTGCCTCCAAACAGATAAAACAGCTCGTACTGGCCACTCCAGAAATGAATCAGAAGCGCGGCAATACTAATTTTATTCCAAACTACGTTTGGCTTGTTTGCTTGACGAACGTGCGAAAGAGATTATCAGATCGATGACAGCAGTACAAGAGAATGACATGTAACGGTCCATTAAAGGGCGAAGTAGTGCCACATTATTAGATGATTGCGATACATAATGTGCACTTCTTGATTCACATTGGTAGATAACGTTCGACGCTCTGTTAGCTCCCATTTATGTACCAACTACTGATCCATTCCAGAACAATTTGATGCCTATGTAATAGATCAAAAGAAACGATCGGCCGATCGCAGGGTCCGTACAGAATGACTTGCAGAAGATGATAGGCCAATCATCAGGTGTCAGAACTGCAAATCTACAGATGTTCATTGAATAGCTCTGATTTAAGGAACTAGTATAACTTTTCTACTGACACAGATTCTTCAAGGAGATTATCTTCAGAGAAATACTGACATTTTATGTTAAGCAAGATTCGGATGGCTTCCTACCATAACTAATCTAAAGTACGCATAAAACGATAGACGCTCAACAAGTTCTTCATAAAACAAAAACCTAGGGTAACCCAGCTAAATTAGTACTACAGATAAAGAATATAATAAACGAATTGTGATCCACTAAAAACGCGATCCGCCGATTATTTGCTCTAATCACAACTTTACTTAGTAAAGTACAATCAACAATTAATTCTTTACTATACGGAAAGAATTAAAGAAGACGAGTGGCCGATCAGGTTTGCATGCGAAGAAAGATTTTAGAGAAGACGATCGGCCGATCTTTTTCGAGTCAGCGGAAAAGGACAAATAGAAAAGAATCGGCTGACTCCTTGGTGCCAGCGCTGATACCGTTACAGTCGACAATTCTTTCTATTCTTGCAAGAGCAAGAACTACTGACAGATGATTTTCGGCTCTGTCAAAAATTACGCAGCTTAGGTAAAATAGTTCAAAACTCGGTCAACAAAAAACATCATTCGGTTAGCGTTGCGCTTACTCGGAATTTTGCACAGAAGTCGATTTGTTTCAACGCCAACCATATTATGCTTGAAAGTACGTTTTATTCTTTTTAATCCACCTGCCATGCATATTTTTTCAATAATTTGATTTTGCAAAAAAGTAATGCAATAGTTTTCAAAGATGCTTTATTATTTTACTCCAATTTCGAAGAGTACTGATATTGATCTTAACAGAAGAACGTTAGGAAATAAAATAATCAACTGACTTTCCATAGTTTCCGAACTAGATTTCTAAAGGTATTTCCTTACTTTTTAATTCATCCGTCTTGTTTATTTTCTTGGTTGTGTGCCTTGTCACCGGTCTTGAAGCGTGGAATTAGTGGATTAAAATTTAGCATTACTGAATCACCTGTTTTCTTGCACTGTGTATTGTAGCATTTGCACTACAACCGTATATCACATGACTCTGCACACCTTCTTACAGGTCGACACCTGATAATTTTGGGGAGGAGCAGAGGTTTGCTAGAAATCATATGGAACAATGGCTCCCGTTTATTTAATTAGATTCGGAATCAGATTGATGCACTCCTATTCTATTCTGATTTGTAACAATTTGAATACTAATCATGCATAAGCAAAGCCAAATTTCCATTAATATTTTATCTCTCTCTTGGCTTGTCAGTTGCGAGCTCCATGGGATGGGTTTCAAGATTATCAGACCAGTTCACACCTTGTCACTTGTTTCTTGCACTCGCAAAACCGGAATGAAAGGGCGTTCTGCTTTGATATTACTAAGTTCGAGGGGCGAACTGTTTCGAGCGACATCAGATATCAGTTCATCTTACAAAAATTTTTACACATTGTGGATCTTTTGATATCATATATAGTGATCGACACAAGTTTTCTTGTATTTTCCATACATGCAGTGCCTTCAGTGCACCAATGGTCCTAATTATGCGTGCAGTTGTGATCGCGAATCGTGAAAAACCTTAAGCTGACGAGCATATGTGTCCATCCGACTTTCTGTTCTCCCAACGCTTTCAGTGTTCAAACGTTCATTAGTGCTTCACTGTTTTCCGTCAGATCAAAATCACCAGTAGATCAATCCGACGTTAATGACTGAAACACACTAACTGTTAAAGTTTGGATCATCTAACCGGAAGTTGGTATGCAAGACAGAATGGAAACTCAAGTTGCCACTTTTATTAAATTTACTTTTCTCAACCGTTACCTTTTACAGCCACACTACGCCTTGGGAGCAGCGTTCATCTCCTCATGTGCCTTTGCAATTTGCGGTACCGCCTTCATGCGCTCCACAAACTCCGCTGCAGTGGGATT
>JAAUYH010023986.1_pt1 | contig 11284 bp, 11 predicted proteins | sample 7278061 | NCBI WGS metagenome assembly JAAUYH01 (sample SAMN14350203, study PRJNA611818) | marine sediment metagenome | isolation source: surface marine sediment (0.6m) | place: French Polynesia: Moorea | collected 2018-08 | reverse complement strand
AGCGCTGCTGAGTAACTGTGAAATGTTCAGCAGAGAAAATGATGTGACATATTGCAATATTCACAATTTTTCCATTTCCAAAAACAACCAAAATCTACCAGAAAATCAATGCAAACGAACTCTATTTCCGGGATATTTCAGTACCAACAATTGGTCCCGGTATAGTCATTGAGCAGCATTCCAATAATATCATTCGTCATTTGGCTTATTAGATCCATTGAGTAACAATTCTTGTAGTACAACAGACGACAGCAACTTGTAGGCATGTACGAACGTAGACGCGAAGATTTAAGATGCAAGCACGCCCGCTCAATACTTTGTGCATGAATCGCACTATACGTATCGGTGTAGTTTTGTATACGAAAAACCTTGAAGCCTCGATGGATGTGTATGAATCACATAGCCAGCAGAATATACTATGTCGTAGTAGCACTCAAAAATTTGCGTAAGCGAACATTTTCATTCAGTCCAACAACAATTTGTCCACATAATATTACTCGTTGAAAATCAGACAATCGACATCACTCAAATAGAATCCCTAAATTAATTTCATTCTATTCTAATGTAAATCATATCAGGATCGTGCATTATCACCTCGTCTTGGTCATAGAACTTCTGAACTAAACTTTCATTGTTTGTTTTCAGAGCTCAAGAGGATAAGGAACTAATCAATAGAATTTTACAATATCCAAGAAGCGAGTGACTCTAATAGGGAAGGAGACATGAAGTGCAACGTGTAAGAGTTGATCGAGTGATGTCGATTCGATTCGATTAGCGGTTTACCTAGCTTGAGTATTGGAATGTACAGTATCGTACAGTACCGGTATACAGAACAACAGCAGTGTGTTTTTTTGAGTCTGTAGTTAGGTAGGTAGAAGATACTGTACAGTATCACTGTACATTGCTGTTGAAGGATACAGTGTGGTGGGTTGTATAGTCCATCATGTGGAATCATGGGTGGTGAGGTAGGCGGCATGGAGGCACAGTAGAGTGAATGGTGAATTGGCTGTGATTTTTGCTAATCTCTTCTTATTCCAAGGGTGCTGCCGCTTCCTTATGCAATAACCAGCTGTGCTGTACTGTACTGTATCTCGATCACTGAGCTGGAAACTCCACAATACGGTATTGGTATCAGTTTCTAAGCCAGTGGCGTTTGAGTGGAGCTTCAATGTACTGTACCAGTCTGATTGATGAACACAGTGGGACACAATGAGCAAGGCCAACAGCAGGAGCAGCTGTTGCTGTTGCTGCTGACGAGATATATCAAACTTATTTATAGCAGTCATCAGTGAGTTTGTGAGTGTGGAAGCCAGACTCGACTACCAGTAATCGAGTCTACATATCGTGCAACTGAACGTGCTCGCCAGCATTGGCATCATCGCTGGTAAAGTACAAAGTAGGGAAATGATAATGGATACCCAAGTGGTGTGTATAAAGCGCAGCGCGGTAGCACTGTTGTACTGTATACCCTGTATAGCCTGAATGAGTCGAGAAAATGAAATAGGGTACGGTAGATCGTCACCACTACAATACAATACAATCCTGTACTGGTCTATACTGAAGTGTTACCACTTCTAACTCGACGTGCAATCCGGTGATTCGTCCCTTCCTTGAGAGTAGACTCTTACCTTGTGCTGTATAGTGCGTATTGGGTAACATAAGAATCGCTGCTGCTCCGTACCCTCGACATTCACCAGCGTATGTTTTCCGCTCGTACAGTAAATTACTTTTCGCCATCTACAGTACTGTATCGAAGATAGCCCGAAAACGACCTCCGACTCTTCGCAGAGTACAGTACAGCAATACCAGACGTTAGAGCGCTTTGCTGGTTTCCGTGATCTCCTGTAGCCCGTCCAACCTCGTCCCATTCTCCGCTCAACTACACTACTGGTACGGTACAGCAATCGCTGTCACTTTCGTATTCGACCGCTCTATCCCACCACGTCATCGACCCTTACCGATTCCATTTTCAGGTTCTCGTCATCTACGCTCCACTATTTAATCCTATACCATCACTCTGGTTTCGAACAGCGAACAAACCAACCTCACAACCCAACTCTCCTCACACCATCACAATCACAATCACTTATCCAGTTCACATAATCTGCGAGATGACTGTCAAAACAGAATCAATCGACCAGAGCAGCATTATTCCTGCGCCAATTCGAATTCATGCGGGCCCTTCGAAGCGAGGCCGAAAATTATCCGATTACAAGCGTTCCTTGCTTGCCGCCGCTGTTCAAGAAGTTCGCAATAGACGACGAAAAGGTGATATCGTCTCTGTACGCGAAATCGCTGAATTTCACGGTGTCGCCAAGAGCACACTCCATCGTTACTTGAGACCAGATGAGCGTGAACTTTCTCCTCCTCATCCTTCCACTCCTGTTCCCTCACTACCAAAACCAACGTCAACTTCGATACCAACACCGAACAAACTTGCAATCGATTTTCTCGTCGACCGCACCAACAGCACCGCCATCACCCAAAATAACTTGAACACCACCAACACCTATAACGACAACAACAACGACAGCAAGTTGAACATCAAGCCTACTTGTGCTTTCATCGCTTCTCCGACTGATTTGAGATGTGAACTAGTAATCCCGCAGCTTCCACGCAATGTACATATCATTCGTCACAGCCTTGACAACTCACTGAGTCGACCTTTGTTTTGACTCTTTCTTATAACTACATTGCAATCTATTATTCAATTTTGTTCTGTATTACTTTCCTGTACTGTGTCGTGCTGGGACTGTACCCTACTCAAATATTATTATTCCTATGACTAAACTTTTAAACAACTTGATTCATTTCTCTCTCAACATTGCGATAGGGAAGCCAGTTTGTACTCTTCATTGACTATTCCCTTACAACAACCTACCACCCGCACCGCAAATTTACCGTGCCCCGAATCCGCAGGAAGCAGCGATGATCATTGCCGCGGTTCATCCACATAAATTTCAGCGAAGCTTCTCGGTTTTACTCACTCGAGTTTCATTGCTGAATTTTGTTTTGATGTCTACAGTTAAATCCGAACTGTGACAAACTTACAGCGAGGGATATAAATGGTATTTATTTACTTGTATAACATATGTATTAATGAATTTGTGTCGTGTTCTAGATTAATTAGTGTCAACCGTCTATGCCACATGATTACCATTGTCTTATTGTTGTACTGTACTGCTACAGGATACGGTGTTATGGACGCCCGTGCGTAAGAAAACAAAGAAAGCAGCTCAAGATAATTTAGCTTCTAATGAGAACAGTGTTCCTAACAGATTTATTGACATCGTCTTTATGGCTTTGATCGGACTAACAGAAAATAGGACCTCTAAATTAGAAAGTACAATACAGTAACTTAAAGTGTTCCTTTTCTGAGCTAGTTTGCTGCTCTTTCTAATTTTTATAAGTTATCAAATAATCTAAGCAGTTAAGTTGAAACATTAACCTCAAACATTATGTATTCCATCTCTCCCTCGAGGCATTACTACCTCATGGGTTCCTCGATGCCCATGAAAACGACGGTAACTGACACAGACGAATAAACTTAAATAACTGACTATCCAACCTGAGTTGCAGTAGAAGTGAAAACAACGAGAGAAAAGTAGCGAACTAGTGAGATGAATTTACGAATGAGATAAATCAATCGATGAAGTGAACTGTACAAAGAAGAGGCCCCAAATTGCGAGTAAGTGAGTGAGTAAAGCAAGCAACGGCTGGTTTTCTAATGACGATTGCGAATTGCAGGTGAGAAGTCCTTGGTTATTAGGAATTCGATGTCGAGCTTCCTCGATCTTTGACGTTGAGACACATTCGTATGAGCAGAACGCACATATCGATGCAGCGTAGAACTTGCGACGCGGTACTTCTCCGCAGATTCGCGCACGGAGAAAGGTTTCCCCAATCTTTGGAGTTCCAATATTTCCCGGACAGCTTGATTGATGCGACTTTGTTTCCAATCTGGTAGCTTGCGTCCCCTCCTCTGTTGCCCGGTGTGCACACGAATTGGGCTGGGAGCCATGCGCAGAGCAGTAGCGTTTGCGGAAAGGGCCATTGGAGACAGATTTGGTAGTCTAGTTGTAGGCAGCTTGCAAGTCAGGGAGGTGTGGCAAGTAGGGTGGTTGTGAGTAAAGTGGTTAGTGAGAAGGTCGAGGGTTGATTAGGAGACCTGATGGGATGAAGAGGTTGAGCTTTAATAGAGGGCATCGTAGATCGGCTGGAGTACGGTAGGCTGTAGTCCACCGATGAACAGGCCGTAAGGGTACAGCGGGGGTGTGGTGCTGGAGCAAGAAATGATTTGTACTGTACCCGAATATGCCAGAAGCGAGCGAGAAATAGGGTTTCATAGCGGAAGAACCCTCGTTTGATCTCTATGGGAAAAACGAATTTTTTACTATGCAGTACAACAGTGCCGAACCACCCGTGGCTGTTGGCATGCAACTTCAACATGCCTCGGCCTCATGGTCTGCAAGCAGCGCCCCAGCCATTCACGATCATGGGCTCCCTGTTAAATTTATAGGAATTCGAAATCCTGATATACGGCACAGTACAGGACGGTAGGGTACAGTACGGTACGCTATGATAAAGAGATACTAAAAACAGACTACAGTATTGGCACTGCAGACAGTGTTTCATATTACACCATGTGGAACACTCCTGTACTGTGCTGTACGCCGCCTTGTTCAGCACACCAATGCGTCCTACAGTGTGGTGATTGTCGTTTTCGAAAGATGAAATCTATTTGCTCTACGGTAATTCATTCACTGTTACAGTAGTTGATTTGGCTCGCGAAACAACCAACTCACACTCTATATCATAGCTTGGCCATGATGATGTAGAAGACTGTCTGGCCGAGCATGATCCATAAGATTGTCATGCTTATTATTATCCTTAGAGTTGTCAAATATAGAGGAGTGACCATCCATGAATGGTAACAAGGATTAAAAGGAACGAGCGAGATGGCCGAAACGGATCAGGTTACCATTAAGAATCGGTTATGACTTAATTTGTGCGCACAGAGAAGCTACAGTACCACGATGCAATGAGACCTTTCCCAGGGTATTGAAGATGGCTAACCGGAGTTGGAGCAACTGAAGGGCATCACCGTACCGAAGTGTTGAACAGTCTCATCGAGTACAAGCACAAAGCACTTCGATTTCGCAACTTACAGTAGTAGACACGTAGGTTAGAAGCATGGTTGCTCCGTTGTACTGTAGCCTGACCAGAACCAACAGATGCAACAAGAGAAAGTTATCAGTATTACAATACTGTATCAAGGTCATTGATCCGGTCGAAACCGATAATTTAATGAATCGATCACAGTCCCAAAAATAGCACATGCTAGCAGATTGGTGGATCGTTTAGATGGGTAGGAATGTGTTAGAGCGTTCATGGTTCGAGCAGCAACGTCTAAGAAGTTTCCAGATTGGAAACCGAATTCTGACAAGTTGGAGATGATCTCATCTTGCAGAAAACAGACCAGTGTGTGGTCATACTATATGGTACAGCACAGTTACGCCACATTACTCTTTCCGCACCCATCCAAATACTGTACTATCTCGGTGCTGTACCTGTGCCAGTGAACAGAAGTTGGTGTAGATAAGATTGAAGACGATGACATGGAATAACGATTTCTATTTTTGTAATCTTTCATTGCTGGTTAGTTTTCCCGCGTACTGTATCGTAGGGTGCTCTGCGCGACAGAACAGGTGGACAAGGTAGAAAGCGAAGTAGAGGTAGGCTACACTTGGCTGCGCTGCGAGGTTATGCTTTGTCTTGAAAACAGTTATACTTTATCACATAATTGGATAATATGCGGAGATGAAGACTATAACTAGGTACACTTGCCAGTAGTACAGGGGGCCGTTGATTCGCAAGAACAAGTGAGTCCAGTATCACAATAAAGCGAGTAATCGTCTCCACAAGTTTCGCCTCGTTGCATTATCTGAACACATTTCCGTTGGCCATTTATCGATTTGCATTCTCGTCCCTTTTCACAATCTGACTCCTTGTCACCACAAGGCTGACCAATTCTACAAGGACGACGACACGTGCCCACGCCAGCACGAACCACACACTTGAATCCTCTCTTGCAAGGCACCCCACCAGTTTCACAGTTCTCGCCACGATGTTTCACCGCTTTTTCTCCTGCGACCGGTCGACAGAACCGAAACTTCTTCCCAGCAATATGATGGCAAGCAAGTCCGAGACGACATCGAAGTCGTACATTATCGCATCGACCTCCACATGGCACTAACTTTCGACACGCTCCCGCTACACACCAAAGTCCAGGTCTACATCGCTGGTACGAGTTGGTGCTACAAGGTTGATCACGTTGAATGTAAAGCGCTGAGGAAAATGGCAGTAAATGAGGGACACAAATGCCATTTTCGCATTTCAGTTGAGCCCCACATCGATTAGGATCATCCGCACAAGATCCATTCGGTTTAGCTCGTTTTTGACACGTCAAGTTCCCATTTCCAACACACCACAATCCGGGTGCGCATCGTGGATACCCATAATCTCCTCGTCTCTGGCACGGCTTGTTTTCCTGGAGAAAGTCGTCTTCCCATGCCCGCACACTCACTTTGTTCAATTCGTTCACACGAACTGGTACACTTGCATGAGCAGGTCGAACAACCACAAGTATGAAGACACTAAGACTTGTGATCGAAAACAGAAATCGACTCAAGGCAACAGCAGCCCTCTCCATTGTCGTGAGCAGAGCGGCAGTGATTGGAGTGACATCAAGAATCTCCTATGTACCAAGAATACGAATAAGTGAGAGTGCGAGTGTAGTATAACAGATTGAAGGCACAGCACATGTTTATCATTGTTCCTTGACTGCTCGGCTTCTCGCGGCGTATCGTGCTTTACCGTACTGTAACGAGTACGAGTACGCGAGTAGGTATGCAACGACCGAGACTAAGATGCTGTAATCTTCCTCCAGTTTCACAACTCTTTGCACCTGATTTATCTATTTCGCTATCACAATCTTCTTCCATATCCGCGGAAAGTTGTCCTTACCTCTCGCTCTCGATCCATTCGCAGTTCATTCTTCATTGCTACGCTCCCTTCTTGTTTCGCGCTAAGCCACCTTGGGGCGCCGTACTGTGCACCATTTTCGTTTGTCCTCCATGGGAACACGGCAACAACTTCTGAAATCATCCACGCTCGAGCGTGTCCTTCGTGCTAAGCCAGGCACAATTCACACCTCCCTACCGTTTCTTGTATCCGTTCAATCGTTCCGTTGCGCTCAGCACCCAGTTGTAGTTCGATTTCTTCTTAACCTTCACCATGACGCCCATCTCAGTTTGCCGTCCGTAATCACACCACCACGATGCGAGCAGTGATCTATTTCCAACTCGCCGCATTCCTCATTCACATCGGACGCGCCGATTTCGATATCGGCGTGCCTGCCAACGGCGGCGATTTCGACATCAACCCGACACCAGGCCCCAACGACGAGTTCGGGTTCTCCACCGTGAGCGGCGCGAAAGAGACTGGCGGGATTGGGCACATTGCTGGTGTTTCGTACTCCGACAACGTGGGCGGCGTGCGTGTGTCGTTTGGCGGCACCATGGCCGGGCTCGCTAACGGCGCCACAGGCGCCGCTGCTGCGGGTGGACGCCAGTCTGCCGCCACATCGGCGGGCGCAACCGGTCCCGGCGGATTTGGGTTGGCGCTGGGCGCTGGTTTCGGATTTCAGCTCAGTAAAAATGGTCCCAGTTACAGTGTGGGCGGTGGTACAAGCGGCGCTATCGGTGACAGTGCTTTCGCTGCACACGGTGGGCGCAATCCCACGTCCGAAGCCGCCCGTTCGAAGTACGGTGTGAGTACTTCGGCTGCCCGTGCGAATGCTAATGCCAAGCGGGGTCGGGCTACAGCCATACACGGACTGCCGCGAAACCAAGAGAGACAATCGTCGACAGCGGCGGGTGGCGTGGTTTCTAAGGCGGGCGGCGGTGGCACCGCAGCCGGCGGTACTGGCGCAAGTGCTGTGGCCATGGGCTTGGGTGGCGGAAACGCAGAACGGGGCACAAGAGCAAGAGGAAGAACAGGGGCGACGGGAAGTGGTGCCGGAGCAGGTGCTGTGTCGGCGGGTGCTGGTTATGTTGGAGGCAGAAGCGCCGTGGCGTCAGCGATGGGAGGAACTGGGAATGGCTCTGCTACCGTGAACAACACAGCAGGAAAGCCAGGCTCGGCGGCCGGCACTGCAGTTACTGGAGGGACGAGCGGCGAATCGATTGGAGCGGTTCCACGCACGGTTCGGATCGCGACAAGGAGAATGCGGAGAAGAAGGAGAAGTCGACACGCTCGGCGAGTACGCAGAGGGGATCGGAATGGGGGAATGGGGAATGGGGAACGGAGGAGAAGACGCTAAGCGATTGCAAGCACAAACAGAAGGCATAGAATAAGAGCCCGTAGAAAAGGGAACCGGATCTGGGTTTAGTCGAAAAGGGAGGAATGCTCGATATGAGGGCGAGAATTAGTTGCAATAGCCGCCAACTAAACTGTATTGTATTGAAAACCGAGCGAGCCACAGACTAACGCGGATTAAGCGCGCACCCACTACGCAGGTGGAGAGTAATGTACAGTACATCAAACACCAAGTCGGCATCATGGTGATGGAATGAGATTAGACGACGTTGGGCGGAGGTGGCGCCGACTCGGGCACCTCCAGCAGCGGTAGGCCGTCGATGCGGCGTTGCCGATTGGTGATGGCCAGCTCGATTCGATCGCGCAGAACACCGGCGCGGCGCGGCCCGCAGGAGAAGTGGTCGACTTTGTTGCGCTCAGCGTCGTAGATGAGGAACGTGGGCATGACCTTCACGGCCAGCCGCGCGGCGAGCATGCGGTGCGCCTCGAACTCGAGTTCGGCGAAATGGACGTGCTCGAACTCGCGTGCTAGGCGACGCCACTTCGGTTCGAGTGCACGGCAAGAACGGCACCAACGCGCATGTACCCGGATGACGACCAGTTGGTTGGCGGAACGTGCGAGGGTGGCCAGTAAATCTTGCTCGTTATCCAACACTGTTACGGGGTCGGTTGACGGCTGTGCGGCGGGCGTGGTTGGCTGTGGCATGGAAGCAGGAGATGCCAGGCGTTCGGCGAGCGTCGCACGCGGTGGCGGCCGGCGCGGCGTTAACAGCGCGCGTTGATGGAGCTCGAAGCGAGACGAGTTGCGCACATGCAGGGGATTCGCGAGAACGAAGGTGGCGGCCATGGGTGAGCGGATGGCGGAGGGAACGGGAAGCGGCGAGGTATAATTGGAGGGTGTCGCGAGGAGAGCAGGCGAGGGTTCAGATGCGGATGCACGACACGATGTGGACGAGTTGGGAGCACAGTCGTGTAATAGAAGCAGAGCAGTGCAAAAATAATGATCAATCGTCGCACGTGGATTGTTCTCGATGTGATAAAGTGGGTGCTGGGAGGTCTCTCGCAGAATGCCAGCGGAATTGCGCGGCGGTGGCGAAAATCTAATTTGTGGCTCGTTCAAGATATTTCAACGTCTCCCGACCACTCGACTCAACGCCACTCGCTGCCGCTATGCAGGGCGGTCGATATCTTTGAGGACGGTAGGGAGCAGGTTTGCTGCGCGAAGCTGAATGTACAGCGCAGTTTCGGAGGTCCGTACAGTATGCAACACAAAAGGTTTAGTACGGGGGCTACATGGGAACGCTCATGATTCGCAACTTGAGACGTGCGGAGTGTGAGCCACGGCCTGCCGTTGTTCTTCGTCATTACCGCCGCTGTTATTGCCGTTCCCGCCGCTGCCGCCGCCGCCACCAGTTTGGCGGCGCCCGCTGTGCTCAATGGCCTGCAATTGCATTGTGGCTCGTGCGACGACACGCACCGACAGCCTGACGTGCTCACTTCCTCCACCTCTCACCCGCTGCCCTCAATGCGCGCCCCGTTCTATGAACGCGCGCTATTCTTGTGTGTACAGTACACTAGATTCCTCCAGATTACTCTTACTCTCACTCTCACACACATCCGTGCACGTCATTGTATATGTTTTGTTAGTTACCAACTGACTTCGACGACCCGCCTCCCTCTTCTCTACCCCACGTATGAGTGGACGAGAGGAAAGAAATCCTATGACATGTGATTCATTCAACAAACAAACACCAACTTTACCCATACCGTTCCGCGCCTATGTCACATTTGCTTATTGTACAAAATTTGAAATATTAAACTGTACCCACAGTTCGATTCTTCCATGCCTCCCCACTTCAACATTTGTTACACACTACGAAAATGTACGGTACGGGTCGACACTTCATTCGTTTATTCTCCATTGAAACATGTGCACTAGGCATCGTAGGCGAAAGGAAAGAGCCTAGAGTTACAGTGTAAATCCCATTTCTCGACTTTTCAACTGGTTACAGCGTTGCCAACGTTGTTATTTTTCGCCAATACAATCTCCCGTCACTGTTGTGGCCTTGCTGTCATGTTCATTTGTTTTATCTCCATATTCTTCGTTTTTGTTTAGCCAATTCGTCCTATCACCTCTCACTGCAGGAAGTAGTATGTGAGCCTGTATGGTTTCTGATTAGTCGTGCCGGTTTATGTTTACAGTCCTGATCCATATCATGGCAATTACCATCTGTAATCGACCTTTTACGTATCATTTGTCGCCTGACTTGAACTTTGATGAAGAAATAAATCCATACCTCACTTTAAGTTTTCCATTATGAATTAAATTAAGAAAAGTGTCTTTTGAAACCCTAGTGACAAAATAGTAAGGAAGTAGATTGGCATGATGAAAATGGTGAGGATAATACAAGTAATTCGAGAATAATCGAATATCTCGGTTGCATTGCCGACTGTTGATATCGGTGAGAGCTAGAACTTGCGTGAAATGTTGTGGGTTCAATACCATCGTTGTTTCGTCGTCCTGATCGGGATGTGAACCGGAGGAGGAAAGCGAATGAATGGTAAACCACAGATTCGTCTAGCTACATCAAACGCTGCATGCATCACGACGCGCACAAGTTTCAAGTTCATTGATCCGTGGCTGGCCCACTCGAGGTCAAACAAAAGAGGACGAACAGTACCCGTGGCATAAAACGTGCAACATAGAAAACTTAAGTTGGACATGTTTCGTCTGTTGTCGGCAAACAGTGCCTTCTTCTAGAAACTCCTGACGTATAATGCATTTCAGAATTGAAATTGGAACGTGCTTGCAGTGAAAAGCAATTCTTTTTCATCCAGAATTTCGGAAACATGTTGCAAGAGAGGCGAAACAGTAATTTAAAAGCGCATGAGTTTTCCCGAGAGT
>JAAUYH010185198.1_pt1 | contig 11285 bp, 9 predicted proteins | sample 7278061 | NCBI WGS metagenome assembly JAAUYH01 (sample SAMN14350203, study PRJNA611818) | marine sediment metagenome | isolation source: surface marine sediment (0.6m) | place: French Polynesia: Moorea | collected 2018-08 | reverse complement strand
TGTTTTTAATAAGGTCTACGTGTAGTCTTGTGTTCTGTTTCCCATCCTTCAAACCTGCGTGATAGTTTTGTCTGGCACTCTACAACTGGTCTGTTCGACTGTTCGCGAAGTATTTGCATACCTCCTTGAGCGAACATTCGCCGCATTTCGGAGAGCGAGCGCGACAAGTCTTCTGGCCATGCTCGTAAAAGAGCAAGTTCATTTCGTATTTGATATCTGTTAGTAGGCACACATTCATTGTATCGTACACTTCTCCAGCGCTAGCCTTCGGATCTGTCCACCCAATACGCCCGCAGATACGCCTCACATGCGTATCAACTGGAAAGTCTGCCCTATTCATACTGAACATAAGCACACATGCCGCTGTTTTTGGTCCCACACCGGGAAATGCACACAGTACATCCTTCACTTCCTTATCCGTAAGCTCGCGCAGATATTCTAGGGATGGTTCGCCTTCAAGTTGGCTTAGAATCTGTAGTATACGCGACGCCTTCTTGTGCCCCATTCGACAGAAACGTATTACATTTGCCATGTCAGCGACATCAGCATGTTGTGCTTCACCCCATGTAGGATATGCACATTTCAACGCAGCATACGCTCGATTTGCAATCGCATCCGTCGTGCCCTGGCTCAGCATAGTTTCTATTAGTGTATCCAACACCGGACGTTGGCATAGCGTCGATGGGCGGCGCCCGTACATACTACACAGTAACGATAGCACTTGCCGGCTTGCTGCCTCTGACGGAGCATTTTGTACCGGCACGTCCTCGATATCGGTAGATGGCCATGGTTCACTTGCTCGATACCCTGCTTTAGCACGTTTTACCACTCGGCTTGGTTCCACTTCCGTCGAAGGTTCCCATATCAAGCAATTCGTTGCTGATTCCCTGTTTGCACTTTTCCCTCCACTGCGAAGTGCACGCGTACTGCGCCTCATGACACTGAACACCGGTGGCACGAACAGGACGGTGCGCAAGTGCATTGATCCGTTTTCGAAAAACGCTGCACACTAGCAATGCGGGTATTGGCGAAGAATCAGAAATGAAAAAGGCAACAATGGTTGGCCGGCGAGGACGGTTATTTGAATTTCCTTGCTAACCTTCACTTCGCCATAACTGACATCTACCCGTAGGAATTCCGCAGCAACGAACCATCGAGCGGCGTTCAGTTTTTTACTTACTATCTTCCTCGCGCGGTTCTTCTTTGATTCTCGGTTCTTCCTTCGACAAGTTGTCCAACACGTCGTCTTTTGCGACTTTGACAGTCTTCTCTCCACACTCATCCTTCACTTCACTTTTCACACGAATATCGTCTGGTTTAACATCGACACTTCCTTCCCGACTTGAATCTAACTGCTCTTCCTCGCGTGCAAGTTCCGCGAAATACTGACAATGCTCACTCAATGCACATAGCCCACATTTCGGCGCACGTGCCTTGCAAGTCTTGCGGCCATGTTCAATGAGTAGGACGTGCATTTCATACTTGGTGTCATCCGGCAAGCACTCGTTCATCACCTCGTACACCTTTTCCGGGGTGGCATTCGGCGGCGTCCAACCAATACGGCCACAAAGGCGACGTACATGAGTGTCGACCGGGAACTCCGCACGGCGCATGTTGAACATCAGCACGCACGCCGCAGTCTTCGGCCCGACTCCGGGGAACGCGCACAGCGCGCTTTTCACCTGTTCGTTCGGGAGGTCGCGCAGATGCTCGAGCGAGGGGTTCTCCCCGAGCTTGTCGAGGATGGCTAGAATCCGCGGTGCCTTCTGGTCGGCCAGTCCGCCCGCGCGTATCGCGTCGGCGATAGCCGCACTGCTCGCGCGACGTGCGGCGCCCCACGTGGGATACGCCGTCTTCAGCGACTTGAACGCACGGCTGCTGTTCGCGTTCGTCGTTGCCTGGCTCAGTATCGTCGCAATCAGCGAATCGAGCACTGGTTGACTTCTTGTTGACGGCGTGCGACGGCCGTACATTTCTCGTAGCACAGACAGCACCTGTCGAGTATTGCTTTCCGATGGTGCGACAGATGTAGCAGGGAGATCCTCAATATCATTGGCGAATGTGGGTTCTGGTTTTGCGACGTGGTTCGCAAGTCGGGCACGCTTCGGTGAACGGCGCGTTTTCACATCACTTGTCGGCTCCCTCTTAATGGACGCTTTCGATTCATCATTTACTGCACTTGATTTCCGAGTTCGGCGAGTGCTACGGCGCATTGTGCAGAAAAGCGGCGAGATGAAGGCGTTCACGTACGTCCGCATTGGGATCTACTGTTCTGCTGGTCCGCGAGTTGGTGAACTCGATGCACAATATGACACGTGGCATGTCAACCACATTTCATCTTGTTCGTGGTTGTGAGTAGGATCAACAAGGGGTTCCTGAATTACTACAGAAGTTGTCTAACCGGTAGTAAAACGTAGGCGTAAAACTACTGAATCAAGGCAACCGTCAGGTTCTTGGCTTGTGCATGAAGATGGCTACACTGAGCCTAGAGAAATAATGATGTGAAAGAGATCCTACTCATGTTGTTATACCAACAAGAAAATGTGGCAGTGGGCCTTGGACACACGAATGATAACTAAGAATGTTTCTTCAGCATCTCGCTCGGTGAAAAGGGCTCTTTTAATCCTATGTCGTACTCCGCCTGCACTGATCGTTCATTAAGAATTCATTTGATCACTGTCCCATTCACGTAATAGTGAAAGGCTAAAGAAACTTGTGACTGTTTGTTGGGAAAGATATTTAAGAGATCGAAATAATCTCACAAAATTGTGGTGATTCGTTATGATTCATTTCATTTGTCATACAATTCTTTTTTTGAAATTATTCCTGTTCGAATTCTGAACCCATAACATAACCTGACTCGTACGAAATGACAACTTTGCTCATGAACAATAGATGACTAGGCGATAATTCGTTGTTATCTTGTGTTTTAGTAAACTAAGTTGAAAAGATCTCATGATTTCTCGTTAGTCAAGAAAACTGAAAATTTGTAATGTTGGTAGACTTCTTACACCGTCATCGCCTATCTTAATAAAACTAGATCTTGTTCTAGATGCATCGGAGTATATCGATGTAAATGGTGAGAATCACAACCAAAACATCTTGGATCAAATTAAATTGTGATCAACCACAGACTAAAACAGCAGCACCAGATCTTTTACTTTCGTATAAGTTCAATAATTTACAAAGTCATTATAGCCCCCGAAAAATTCATATAGAACGTTCATTTAAGATTGGGCACCTAAAGAAGAGCTGATGTCAGTATGATTCCACTCTAAAAATGTATAATTGTGCGACCAAATGTGTTTCGTTAGTGAAAAGGCATGAAATCTAAATTTTGCTTGATGTTCTAAAGAATTTGGGATCTCTTCTTTCCGTAATGCGATTTGAATTCTCAGAAAAAATTCAAATAAGTGAGGATTTACTCGTTATCACACAAGGGAATGTACAAAAGAGATATTATCGATTCCAAAATCAAGCTTCGATATCAGTTCACAGGTAGAGAGTAGGTTCAGTGCTCTTCGATTGAGTTTTGTATTCGATCATTAACGTTACATTCAAGTCAGCTATTGGGTAATTGCGGTGGAATATGCCATGATTATCATGACGAAAGCGTTTAAATAATTTTCATCCGCAACATTAATAAAGTTACTGTTATTTCAATAAAAATATAAAGAATTCAAAACAAGCTAAAGAAATATTTCGAAATTCGTTTATCTGATGAATTGTATTATTACAGTATATTTGATTTTAATATACTGAAAATGGGAATACTAAACTCTTTAGTAGTAAGACCCAAATTGTTCGGAAGCGCGTATTATTAAGAAATCGAACGAGACACCATTCACTTCTATGGCTAGTTTTAATTAAAATTCAACCGTACTCTGAGTAGCGTCATGTAATACTGAAAATTATTTAATTAGAAATAAACCACTCGATTGAAAATTGACAATGAAGACATATTCATAATTAAGAAGGAACGTTTATGAATCTACCATGTTCAGAAAACGTAAGTCGCTCATAAAAACAATTTAGCATAACCGGTGCAACAGGTAGGAGGACTGTAAACTCCCGGCATAATAAGACAGAACGCCTTGCGAGCGAACAAAATCCTATTATATGGTGGAGAGACTACTTACCGTAGACAGAATCGGGAAAGCGAGTAGTGAGAGTATCCCTGCAACAAAGCGAGTAGTAGATCAAGGTGTCGCAGATATCGAGGCCAAAGCGGAGCTCTGGAATATGGGATAAGTTCCGTGCACCATGTAAAAAATGGGTGAAGTCTACACCGAACACTTCCCTTCAACGTTGTCGTCGGTTGTCCTAGCTGCGTCCGTTAACACGTAAGTTGTGGCCGTTGTTGTTTTACTGTAACACCGTCGGCCGAATAAAATATCGAGGGAGAGCTCTTCTGACATCAATTTCAAGTGTTAATTCTAAACTATAATACGATACAAAACGAAAAAGTAGTAGAAAATCTAGACGGATATACTCGAATTAAGGTCGTGGAGCGGGTTACAGGGTGTTCTGCTACAAACAACTCCTGATTTTTCATTGATCCCATGCATTCAATCTTCAATGTAATGATATTTGACATTAACAGTCTCAGATTCATTCTGCTAGACATAGATATTGATAATAACGACTTCCTGGGCATAAATGGAGCTCTTTTCCTGTCGTTGAACATTATAAGCCAGATAATGAAAGATAATAGCAATGCAAGAAATTTTCCGCAGAACGAGTCAACCTAATCATATAAGTACATATTACTCGCTGCCTGAGATATCTTTGAGAGAACCTAGTAACAGTTCAGAAAGAATTAAATTGAATTTTTTGAGCATGGAAACTAAAATTTTAGCGGCCAGCATCATAGTTTTCGATTTATTTTAACTTCTGGAAAATGCGTGAAGATCTGATAAAGTATTGTGGGCTCAATGAATCTGCTGCTCAAACAGATTTCTGTAAAGTTTCGAAAAGTTGATGGCTATTTTCATGCTCTTGGTTTGATTTTGATATCAATTAAAAAAATCTGCAAAGTCATAAAAAATGCATGCTCATGTCGTATTATCGAGGAGTTCTTCTTCGTTGTCTTAAAAATTGAAAATACACAGTCACATTCTTTTTCTGCACTGTTCACTTTAATGCTATGCCGCAGGGCGCTGCCAAACGTTCAAGACACCATGGCGAACGTAGAAGTCATACTTTAGGTTGTGATGTGTACAGTGTACTCATCACAACCTAAAGTATGAATCGATATCTCGACTATGATGAACGATGCTTTCGGAAATAAATTCTTGCTTAGTCAGTCATTTGAATTCTTTATCGGACTGACCTAGGATTTTTGAATAATTTAAGAAGATGTTGATTGCTACTGACCGGGGCGGAAATTTTATATCCTTACAGTCACGCTGCTGATCATTTCTTCGACGCAGTATACGAAAATTGATTTTCAGTTTCGGATAGTCGTGGACCAAATAACTATTCTTTCGTGAACTTTGGTAATCATTTTTCGGACCGATTTCACTCCTGATGCACAATGAAAATTGATTATCACACCAATCTAGAACCTTGATTCGCGCTATATTTTGTGATGGCCCGACTGTCAGCAACTTATTATATGTGTTAATCGTGAACAAAACGAAACAATTTAAATATACTCAAACGTAAACTAAATTCTGTGATGGTGACGAAACCTGTCAGAAAATCTCAGATTATTTATCATTCAACAAATGATTGCGCTAACATATCTTTCAAACATTCAAGCTCATTGACTTCAGCGAACCTTCACTGTAATTTGTTTATTCACAAGTACTCGGACGAGCCGTTTTCAGAATAATATGTAAGCAAGTCATTTCGAGCAAGCGCAATTACCTTCAACAGAGAAGAAGTCCAGCAGAAATCAGCATCCAAGATAACCGCCTCAATTTCAGGTGAAGTATCGTCTAACCAATTCTTCCAAGATGTTATCACTTTGAGGTATGTATTCCTCATTCTTCGTTCCTCGAACCTTGTGTAGTTTCGACTGGCATTCATAATACAACTTTCTGTTCGTTGACTTTCCTTATGATTCATCAAGAAATCGATTATTGGTGAAATTAACCCTATACCCCATGTATTCACCTCAGGCAAAATGGGAGAAACAGTCTGATCATCGTCTTTGGCCTTACTTTCAGAAGATCGATGCCAATATGTTACGTGTTCACAATGGGAGTGTACTCTTGAAATTTCCTTGCAATCTGGACTGTAACTTAGATTTCATTATCGCCAAGTATCTTCGGTTCGAATGTTGCTCCATCACTCTCATTCGAGAACTTTAAACTTCCATTTGGAATCCTTTACGCAGCTATGAGGCACACCTTGCCATTGATGATATCACTCGAGTGCCCCCTTGCTCATTGATACTAGAAAGGAATTTCTGCACCACGATTTCTCGTTTTGGGCACACACAACAACCAGTCTTCTTCATTTTGTTTCTTCAGCATAGTTTCGAATAGCCTAATAAATTCTTTCGGCGGAGATTTTCCTACAAACTTTGGGTAATCCTTGTCGAAGAACAATACACCGTTGTCACCGGTTCCGTCGTGTACCTTCAGCACCACATTCCTGAACTTAATCAGCTTCTCTAATGCTTCTTTTATTTTGGATGTCATGATTCCAGGAATTGCGATAGGAAGATCTTCGCGAAGATGATAGGCAACATTATTCGACGAACTGAACCCGTACTCTGAGGCACGTGCCTTCTTTAAAGAAAATACGGATTCGTTTGCACTCTTCCTTTCTTGAAGGGCCTGCACAGTATCTCGTACGCTTCGAAGTATTTGAATTGCACCGGATCATCATCAGAACACTCGAAGATCATGTCGCGTATGGGTTCACGACAAATGGGCCGACTAGCTTCCACGCTTTCATAACTTTGCCAGGCTCGAACGGGCAATAGTAGGTGAAGTCTCCAAACAGCCGCTCCATACGTTTCGATACGGGAATACTGCTTGGATATCCCACTCGTGTTGTTTCAACCAATTGGACTTGAGCAGCCGAGTGTACGAGCAAGGAACCGTTCAACGCGTATAGGTCATCTCTCTCACCTATGAGGACATCAAACTAATGAATTTTTTAAGATTCCATGAGATACTCTCGAATAAAATGCAAGAACTCAATATCAGGGACTTTCCCTATAGAATTGAGACTTTCTAAATTTCCTTTTTGAACGAACGCTTTCTTAGTATGCAGGCATTCTTCTATAGAAAGCTTGATATCTGACTCTTTCGGCATCAACTCAAACGCTCCAGTTTTGGCTCTATCCATTCTTGTTCAGAAACTCTGTCAAAAATGTATAAATTCGGAATCTAATGATTGTTTATAGAATCACGAGGATACATTATTGCGAATTGTTGCATATGCTTCTGCAATTGAAGAGGGTGCTTGTTTGTAACGCTTTCGTAACATATAACTAGTGTGATTAGAATGTATTTCTGGATTTAGGTGAGTATTTCCAAGGTAGATCTGAGCCATAGAAAGTCTCAATTCTATTTGGAAAGTCCCTATCAGTGGAAGCAGTGTGAATTTTTCGAGTTCGCCATGATTGTGTGGCTGTGATAGGCAGACGGGTCCTCGTCGATAGAGGCACCCTCCATCGTATGATGATCGACTGAATATGCGTACGCAGTAAATGATGAGAAGCGGAGCTTACAGTCCAAATTTATTGGGTGAATGCTTTTGCTCGCTCGTTCAGTTGACCGAAGATAATCGCAAGGTAGCATGAGGGATGAGACGCAATCTGTGCACACTGCGTGGGTTTTAAGAGGATTGCAGTCCTTTGAATCATCTGGAAAATTCCACAAAGCATTGATGAGAAAGTACTGTACTGTACTGTACTTAGTCAACTTGCCATCACATTCCCTTTAAGCAATGCAGTTGTGGTCACCGAGACGCGGAATGCGGTTGAGAAATGCGAGTCCATCGAAACATTGATCAGACTGGCGACTCGGAGCTTTGTACCAATCAATCTACAGAAAGCTGATTAGAAACTCTTTCAAGTTCAGACTCACCTCCAACTTGCACGACACTCCACCGAGGGTATTTTCGGAAGTTGTTTCCCATGTTGCATTTTCGGAGGCAAATTCGGTACCTGAAATCTAAATCACCCGCCACCATTTCTACATATATGATCAAGTTCACATTTGACGTGAAGCCCGTGTAATTGAAAAACTGAGATCATCGTACAGTCTTTGTTGGGGAATGAAATGTAGAATCGTTGTTGTGAGATCGATTTCAAGCAAATGCGACAATCTTTTTGGGACGGAGGTAGTAATTGTAAACCGAGGCAATAGAAATGGCAGTATATTAGTAGCTGTACATTAGCAAGTGAAGTAAATTGTAGACATTCTCATAGAAGCAAACACGAAGTAGGAAATAGAATGATACAATATTTTGAAAGTTTGATGAAACCATCGCACACGATCATGGGTAATTTGTTCGCCATCGTTCTATTACTCATCTATGTAAAGGAACTTAAATATTGTATAGAATCGTCTGGCTTATTCAAATTCAGCTGTAAGATAAATCGAAAATGTGCGAGTTCTCCTTCCTATTTATCATTTTTTTGTTCAGTTCTATCCACAGTTCATGAATTTATAAAAATCGTACTATAATATAGTGCGAGGGGTTTGAGTATGTATGGTCAAGATAAGTTATGTAGCAAATGCAATTCAATTAAATCACTTTTTCAATCGACAGGAATCACTTCAGTTGTAGATATACTTCCACGAGCAGGTTCAGCAAAATTCTCTTACACGATCTTTTGCTGCACCGGTAAATTAGAACGAATGTAGCTAATAATTTGTTGTTCTTCTCTAACAACAGAATTTTCTGCATCGTTTGAAGAAGAAGATCGTACAACAATTAGACCTGTCCTCGCCCAACAATCATAAATAATTGATGAATACAATTCGAGCCAAATATTATAAACCCAAGTCATACCAGACAGTTGATCAATTTTTCTAAATAGACTCTTTTTTCCTCCAAAAGCCTCAGAGTATTTAAAACTTGACATTTGGTACAGACTTTCAATACTGCAATAATCCCAGCATCTGGCAAACTACATCGAGAACGACATGAGTAGCTAGTCTGGACTGCACACGCGCAATAGAATCACGACACGCGGAAAATTCATACAGATGCATAGCCAGACCTTTTCCCATTTTAGACTTTCACCCTGCACCTCCATAGAGACTTTTCCTGCGTTAACTCGAATTTACACGATTTGAGGTATCTAGAGATGATGGATATACTGCGTTTTTCTCGACTCGAGCAGACCGTTATACAATGCCCTAAGCAGCGAAACACGGCGCAAGCGAAAAGTATGCTGCGGTGGAGAACAGAGCCGTTTGCGGAGGGGTCTACGCGGCGAGCATTTCAAGCGCGCGTTAAGAGCGGAGAGTACAAAGGGTTTGCGGATGGAAGCGAGTTGGCGCTGAAAGCGATCGAGACAGACTGTTGGAAGCGGTAAATACGCTTGACGGTGCGCGACGTCGCGGCGCAGCGGCTCACGCTCGACTAGTGCAAGTACTTCAACATATTTTTGCAGGTAAGAAAATTACTTTTCTATTTCAGGGTCTGAGAACTATTTCAAGAGTACCGTAGCAAGATGCATTATCAAGCAGTAAAGCAACTTTCTGGTCTTTTGTTTCCAAATAAATAAATCAAACCGTCAACTATATAGAAAATGGATCGCAATCCATCCACATTATTTTTGTTTGAATAATAATCTAAGCTGTCGTCTTGTCCAAATATCGTTTAAAACTCTTCGGCCTTTTTGACTGTCCGATTTTCTTCAAGGGATATTTTTCGACGCGATCTTCATTCGTACATGCCAAAAAGGTCAAATGTGTATAATATTTTTATTCTAAGCAATTTTCAAATTCAAATAGTTGAATAAGAATACATTTCGAATAAAAGACCAAAATTTTTTGCATTTAAAAAGTCATGAACTGCATACTGAGATATTTTTAGAATATTACCAAGAACCTTTTTGGACCAAGTTTTTGTACAAAAAACAAAAGATTCTCCATGACAACAAAATCTTTTAAGATTTGCCTTTCTTAAATTTGTGCGACTCATAATTAATCATTATCAATCGACTTTCGGATTTTGAAGACCAGATTTGTTTCTTTCAAAAGCAGGAATGCTTTGTTCTATCATCATCTCATAAGAAACATAAACGTTTCGAGTTAACGTTTGTCACATTCAATTAACCAGGTCTTGTTTCATTTCAGGAAGTTTAAATCGGCGACCTTGATTGTTTTGCATCCCCCTACATTTTCAAAATTATAGAAATTGTTGAAGAATGAGGAGCTTCTCGCAATTGAACATTTTCTTGAGCCTAATCGGGAAATTCATAGAGTGACGAAAGATGGCTTTCCGTTTTCCGTTTTTGAAGCTTTACAATTACTTCTCTTTCTCGCAGATCGTTCATTAACTTTGATGTCATATTTCAGGACAGGTTGATGTAGTATTATTTGCCAAGGCGGTCACGATTATTCTGTATTCGGTACCTATAGTCCAATGTAACTATTACTATTTGGAATGCACGATACTTTCTGTCTAAATACTCTACTGTTGAAAACATGCTACTGCATTTCTAGAGAACTAAGTACCCTGTAGCAAATGGGAGATGAATATTTAAATTATTTTATACCACGATCAGAGAAATTTGTCAATTCGCGATCGAAAACGCAACACGTTTGTCCTGAGAGAACCCGATGCATAAAAGATGCATGATAACCTCTTTCGTGGTTCCTTCAAAGCTCATTTTTTGAGCAGATTTTTAGGCTTCAAGGCTTTGCAGAGAGTAACAATTTGATAGTCCACTTTCGAATGTAGCCTTCCAAAAGAATAAAAGAATCTAAATTTGTTTCATGCACATACTGTGATTGGATGTATAGAGTTTACAGTGTACAAAAGATAGCCTATCACGTAATTATTATGTACCCATATATCAGGGGCCAGTTAAAATGTGTTGCGCTTTCGATCGTGGATTGACGCCGATTTCTCTGTTCGGAGGTTCAGGTACTCGACATCCCATTGGGTGAGAGAAAACCAGGACTTCACAAAATCGATGACATAAATCTTTTTAATGTTGTCAGGGTTTTAGCGTTTCTTGATTTTACTCGAACGATGTGAGAGTCTGTATGAAAGGAAAAGAAAATGTAAGGGATCCTTAGAAGATACTTACTTTTCTGTCTCAAATGAGATAGTCCTGTTTAATTTAAGCAGTTCTCTAATTC
>JAAUYH010142655.1_pt1 | contig 11285 bp, 10 predicted proteins | sample 7278061 | NCBI WGS metagenome assembly JAAUYH01 (sample SAMN14350203, study PRJNA611818) | marine sediment metagenome | isolation source: surface marine sediment (0.6m) | place: French Polynesia: Moorea | collected 2018-08 | reverse complement strand
TGAGGCCCCGTCCCCTGCGCACACTGCGGTTTGTGCTGGACGTTCACCTGGGCCAGCTGGCACGGCGGCTCAGACTGCTGGGCCTGGACGTGGTGTACCGGAACGACCTGGGCGACGAGGAGATCGTGCAGATTGCCCTGGCTCAGAAGCGAACGATACTGACCCGGGATAAAGGCATTCTCAAGCACCGGGTGGTGGATCGCGGCCACTGGATGCGGGCGACGGATCCCGATGCCCAGGCCCGTGAAGTGATCGAGGCATTCGACCTGCGCGGCAGCTGTGCGCCGTTCACCCGCTGCCTTGAGTGTAATGGGATTCTGGCCGATGCCGACCCGGGGGGCGTGGTGGATCGCGTGCCGGAGCAGGTGGCCCGGGATTTCCATCATTTTCGTGAGTGCCGGGATTGCCGCCGGGTTTACTGGCCCGGAAGTCACTATGATCGACTGCGGCAACGCGTGGCAGGGCTGCTGGAATTGCCGCCGGGATAAGCGCCAGGAAGCCGGTGATTTACTCGGACTGACAGGTGTCGCTAAAATTCAGCCTGTGTCCACGGACACTGGAATGACCTCCTTATGACCAAGTATGAATCTGTCAATGTGCTGGGAGATCCCCTGCGCGGCTGCAGCGATGACCCCGTCACCGGTTACTTCCGGGACGGTTCCTGCAACACCTGCCAGGAGGACGCGGGTTCACACACGGTGTGTGCAGAGATGACGGCGGAGTTCCTGAAGTTTTCCAGGTCCCGGGGCAATGACCTGTCCACGCCGCGCCCGGAGTTCGGATTTCCCGGACTCAAGCCCGGTGACCGCTGGTGCCTGTGCGCGGCGCGCTGGCTGGAGGCCTACCAGGCCGGGGCGGCTCCCCGGGTCCACCTGACGCGAACCCACATCCGTGCCCTCGACATCGTGCCGCTGGCAACCCTGCGAGAGTTTGCGCGGGATCTCAGCTGACAACTCCCGGATATACCGGGCCGCAGGTCACCGGCTCAGTCCCACTCCAGCAGCTTCCAGTAAACCGGCTTGATGCCGGGATCGGATTCTTCCTGACGGGTGTCCAGCTCGCCGTCGCCGTCGGTATCCAGCATGTAATAAGGCGGCGCGTTTTCCGGCACGATCCGAACCATATAGACCACGCCGTTATTGAGATACTCCTCTACCATCTGGCCCTCCTCCCGGCGAATGCGCACCACCGGGAGCAGTTGGTCGCTGGTATTGGCCTTGGGCGGAATAGGTGCTTCCTCGTCAGGCGTGGTTTTCATGGCCGGGGTCGCCGGGGATTCGAGAGGAGGCGGCGGTGGCGGATCCACCGGCGGCGGGATGTCGCGGGTGGCGTCAGCAGACGGCGCGGGGTCCATGTCCTGGGCGCAAGCGGCTGGCAGCACCAGCGCCCCCGGCACGCCCGACAGTAACAGCACGGCAATCCCCGTCGGGATAACGGTCCGCCAGTGCCAGTCGGAGCCCTGCTCTTCTGTGCGGTTCAGTTCTGCCATTGCTCTGCCATCATAGCGGAGACCGCTCTTCTATATAATTGCGGGTCCTGAGCGAAGGATTCAACATGACTGAACCCCAAACCCTGTACCTGGTGGATGGCTCATCCTACCTGTATCGCGCCTTTTTCGCGCCGGTAGGTGCCCGCCTGTCCACCTCCGATGGGAAACCGACAGGAGCAATCTACATCGTCGGCAACATGATCAAGGCGTGGCTCAAGGAGCACAATCCCACCCATATTGCGGTGGTTTTCGACGCGCCGGGCAAGACCTTTCGCCACGACATGTACGAAGAATACAAGGCCACACGGCCTCCTATGCCCGATGAGCTCAGGGAGCAGGTTGCGCCGCTGCTGGAGATGATCGAAGCCTTCGGCCTGCCGCTGTTGCGGGTTCCCGATGTGGAGGCCGACGACGTGATCGGAACCCTGTGCCGACAGGCGGTGGCCAGCGGCATGAACGTGGTAGTGTCCACCTCGGACAAGGACCTCGCGCAGCTGGTTGATGACCACGTGACGCTGGTCAACACCATGGACAAAACCACCCTGGACGAGGCCGGGGTCGAGAAAAAGTTCGGGGTGCCGCCGAACCGGATCATCGACTATCTGGCCCTGGTGGGTGACAAGTCGGACAACGTTCCGGGAGTGCACAAATGTGGGCCAAAGACCGCGGCCAAGTGGCTCGGACTGTACGGCGACCTGGACGGGGTGATCAGCCACGCGGACGACGTGGGCGGCAAGATCGGGGAGTATCTGCGCGAGGCCCTGGACACCCTGCCGCTTTCCCGGGACCTGGTCACCATCAAGACCGACGTGGGCCTGGAGCAGGGGCCGGCTGACCTGACCTTGGGTGAACAGGACCGGGACAAGCTGGTGGAGCTGTTTTCCCGCTTTGAGTTCAATTCCTGGCTGGCAGAGCTTGACGAGGAACCGGAGGAAGACCAGCCCGAGGCCCGCTACGAGACGGTGCGCACCGAAGCAGCGCTCAACGACTGGATCGACCGGCTGAGGGCTGCGGACTGTTTCGCCCTGGACACCGAGACCACCAGCCTGGACCCCATGCGCGCTGACCTGGTGGGGGTCTCATTTGCCTGTGAGCCCGGCCATGCGGCTTACGTCCCCATCGCCCACACGGCCCCGGAATCCGGCCAGCAGTTGTCCCTGGAAACGGTCATCCAGGCCATCAGGCCGCTGCTGGAAGACCCCCAGTGCCAGGTGGTGGGCCAGCACTTCAAGTACGACGCCATCGTGCTGTCACGCTACGGCATCGAACTGTCGGGCTGGCGCTTCGACACCATGCTGGAGTCTTACGTCTACAACGCGTCGGGATTCCGCCACGATATGGACTCGCTGGCGGCCAACTATCTGGGCCGCAAGACCATTCACTACGAGGACATTGCCGGCAAGGGCGCCAAGCAGATTACCTTTGACGAGGTGCCGGTGGAGCAGGCCGCCCAGTATGCGGCCGAAGACGCGGACATTACCCTGCAGCTGCACGAGAAACTCTGGCCCGAAGTGTCAGCGGAACCCAAGCTGAAAAAGGTGTTCGAGGAAATCGAAATGCCGCTGGCGCCGGTGCTGGCACGAATGGAGCGGCGCGGCGTGCTGGTAGACCAGGGTCTGCTGAAGCAGCTGAGTGACGAGTTCGCCCACCGCATGTTCGAGCTGGAAACCGAGGCCCACGACATTGCCGGGCGCAAGTTCAACCTGGGCTCCACCAAGCAGCTGCAGCAGCTGCTGTTCGAAGAGCAGGGTCTGCCGGTGATCCGTAAAACACCGAAGGGTCAGCCGTCCACTGCCGAAGACGTGCTGGAACAGCTGGCCAGTGACTACCCGCTGCCGCGCATCATCATGGAGCACCGGCAGCTGTCCAAGCTGAAATCAACTTATACTGATGCCCTGCCCCACCAGATCAACCCGGACACCGGCCGTATCCACACCTCCTACCACCAGGCAGTGGCGGCAACCGGGCGGCTGTCGTCCAATGACCCCAACCTGCAGAACATCCCCATTCGCACGGCCGAGGGACGCCGCATCCGGGAGGCGTTCGTGGTGCCCGAGGGTTTCGTCATGCTGGCCGCGGACTATTCCCAGATCGAGCTGCGCATCATGGCGCACCTGTCCGGCGACGAAGGCCTGATGACGGCCTTCCGTGAGGGGCTTGATATCCACGCGGCCACCGCCGCCGAGGTGTTTGGCGGCACCCCGGAAACCGTCAGCTCGGAAACCCGCCGATCGGCCAAGGCCATCAACTTCGGCCTGATCTACGGCATGTCCGCCTTCGGGCTGGCGCGGCAGCTGGGCATCGAGCGGCGAGAAGCCCAGGAATACATCGACCTGTATTTCGCCCGCTATCCCGGTGTGAAACGCTACATGGAAGACACCCGGGCCAAAGCTCACGACCTGGGTTACGTTGAGACGCTGTTCGGGCGGCGGCTGACCCTGCCGGAAATCAATGCCCGGAATTTCCAGCGGCGCCAGGCTTCGGAGCGGGCGGCCATCAATGCACCCATGCAGGGTACTGCGGCGGATATCATCAAGCGGGCCATGATCGAGGCGGATCGCTGGCTCACCGAGACCTTTGAAGACAACGCCGTGATGCTGATGCAGGTCCACGACGAGCTGGTGCTGGAGGTTCGCCAGGATCTCCTGGACGACGTGTCCAGCGGCATCCAGCAGCTGATGGGAGATGCCGCCGAACTGGCGGTGCCCCTGCTGGTGGACGCGGGCAGCGGCAGCAACTGGAACGAGGCGCATTAGCAAGATTCTGAAAAACCCATCCATGGTTTTTTCAACAACTGAAAAGTGCGATTTTCAGTTGGCGGGTGCCGGGTAGTGGAGTGGTGGCAGGCACCGGTGCTGGCGGCCGTGGGCGTGGTGGCTGGCTGGATGAACGTATTGGCCGGCGGCGGCTCCCTGCTGACGGTGCCGGCCATGCTGTTCATGGGGATCCCCGGGCCGGTGGCCAACGGCACCAACCGTGTGGCCATCCTGGCCCAGAACGTGGTGGCCGTGACGACCTTTTTCCGGCGTGGATTTTCGGATTTCAGGCTCAGCCTCAGCCTGGCTGCGGCAGCCTCGCTGGGCGCCGTGGGTGGTGCCATGGTGGGTGTTCAGCTGGACGGCGTGTGGTTCAATCGGGTGCTGGCGATCATCATGGTCGGGGTCATGCTGATCATGGCCACCGGAAGAAAAGGCGGCAGACCGGATGACCACCCCAACCGGCCCCAGCGGCTGCTGCTGGGTCACCTGTGCATGGTGGGCGCCGGTGCCTGGGGCGGCTTTATCCAGATTGGCGTGGGCTTCATCCTGATGCCCATCCTGCACCGGGTCATGGGCCTGGACCTGGTGCACACGAATATGCACAAGGTGTTTATCGTGCTCACCTACACGGTGGTGGCCCTGGTGGTATTCGCGGTGCAGTTGGAGCTGCTGTGGCTGGTGGGCCTGTCCCTGGCCGTGGGTAACGCCATCGGCGGCTGGCTGGGTGCCCACACCACCGTGACCCGAGGCGAAGGGCTGATCAGGGCGGTTCTGTACATCGTACTGACAGGGTTTATTGTCAAACTGGTGTTTTTCAGCGGGCCCTGAGCATAGAAGGAGGCAACCATGACATTGAGAACCGCCGTGGTGTACGGCAGCGCGAGGCGAGAACGCAGCGGTATCAAGGCCGCCCGGTTCATCGTTCGTCAACTAAAGGAGCGGGGCCACCAGGTGGACCTGGTGGACTCCGAGCAGTATCAACTGCCGTTTCTTGACCTGATGTACAAGGAATACGAGCCGGGCACAGCGCCCGAGGCTATGGCGGCGGTGGGCGACATCTTCGCCAGGGCTGATGGCTACATGGTGCTCAGCGCGGAATACAATCACAGCCTGCCGGCTGCCCTCAAAAATCTGCTGGACCACTACCAGAGCGAATACCACTACAAGCCCAGCGCCATCGTGACCTACTCCGCCGGTCCGTTCGGCGGCGTGCGGGGGCTGATCAACCTGCGGGCGATCCTGGCGGAACTGGGCACACCCAGCATCCCCAGCGCTTTTCCGATCTCAGCGGTCGGTTCCTCGTTTGACGACGAGGGCAACGCGCTGGATGAGTCCTACGACCGGCGCGTGGTCAAGTTTCTTGACGAATACGAGTGGTACGCCAACGCGTTGCAGCGAGCCCGGGATCACCAGGCCTGTGAAGACCATGTCCCCACCCAGCAGGCGCTTTGCCGGGGCGGCGACTGAAGCCGCCCCGGTGGCTTGTTGTCAGCGGATGGTGAAGGCTGGCCTGGCGCCGCCTTTCAGCTGTTCGCACAGGGACACGTTGTCATCCGCGATCCGCACAACGGGTATGGTCCCGCTGAGCTGTACCTGGGTCAGGTCGTAATCCACCTGTCCGTTGCTGCAGTCGCTGAACGTCAGGGTGATGGATCCATAGCTTCCCGGCGGGCTGTTGGTTACAGCCAGGTCCGGGTCGTCAAATTGCCCGCCCTGGGTCAGCACCACATCCAGGGTTGCGGTATCACCGGCAAAGTCGCCCGAGGCGGTCAGCCAGCGGTGTCCCGGATCGCCCACGACTTTGGCGCCACTGGCGTCGGTGGTGTAGGTGAACCAGGCCAGGAATACCGTGGACCGATCCGGCAGCACCTCGATCAAAAACCCCTGACCCGAGGTGTCGGGGTTGAACCAGGCGCCGCTGAGCCCGGAATTGATACGGAAACCCACTCCCTCCGCCTGGGTGTCGCCCAGCCTTTGCAGGGTCGATCCAAAGCCCACCGTGACGTCAAGCACCACGTCTGTTCCGAAGTAAGACAGGCTGGAGGTACCGGACACCGAGCCGGCGAGACTGGCACCGACATCCATATTGAGGGTGGCCTGGCTGACGCCTTCGATGTCGATATCGGCCTCGCCGATGGGTGAGACGTTGCCCAGGTCAAGCTGGCTGACCCCTGAAACCGTCGCGTCCAGGCTGCCCAGGGACAGCGCCTCGCCGGTCAGCGTGCTGACGTCCGCCAGTTCGATGGTCATCTGGTCCTGAACGAAGCCGTCAAGGGTCACGTTGACCACACCGTCCAGTTCAATCCGGTTGAGCACGGGCATGGTGACCGTACCCTGAATTGTCTGCAGATTGTCGCTGTCTCCCGGCATCAGACCGATGCGGAGACGGCTGCCGGTCTGGGTGACATCGAGTCGATCGACAGCATCCGCGTCAATGGTGACTTCCACCAGGAAATCATCACCCTGGCTCACCGCCAGGTTGAAGACACTGAACACGGTGATTTCATTGAAATCGGTGAATTCAAAGCGTGTGGTTTCGGCGGGCCCACCGGCGAATGCCCAGGAATGGATGGCAATCAGCATCACGCCCAGACCTGCCCGACGGGCCAGGTGTTGGAAGGAAGACATTTTCCGGGCCTCTTGCGGGATCTCACCATTGTCGGCACTGCAACGCACGCCGGGCAGTCGGAGTGGTACCTAAGACACCCTCGGATAGTTCGACTTGTGCCGGGCCCGTGAGCGGGCCGGGGATTACAGGGGGTCGTGCATGCCGTCGGGCCAGCAGGGCGCTCTGTCGGGGTGGTGACTCACCACGCCATAGCCCGCCTGTGGGTGGTTCACCGCCCGCCGCGCCGCACTGCAGCAGCAGGACCGGGGACAGTGTCGGCTTCAAAACCGTTGGCGAAAAGATTGCCGGAGGTTGCGCGCATGGTGACCGCATTGCCATCGATCCATGCCGCCACCAACCGCTCACCAGCGACAATAATCTGGGGCTGGCTATAGTTCCCGCGGCCACCCTGGCTCAGGATGAATTCGTCGCCCCCCGGATCACCCGCGGCTGAAAACGACCGAAAATAGATGTCCGCGTCGTTGTCTACTGGTGAGAAGTCACTCCAGACGACGAAGAAGCTGCCGGATTGATCCACGGCTACATCCGGCACCAGTTGAAATCCCGCCGTCTTTTGGTTGACCTGGAACTGGGGACCTTTGGGTGATCCGTCTGGGTTGAACAACCGTGCCTGGATGCTGGAAAAGCTGTCATCACCGGGCGAGGAGTCGCTGTTCCAGACCACGACGAAATCGCCATTGGGACCAATGGCGGCCTGGGGGCCAATCTGGCTGCCTGGGATGACATCATTGATCTGAAATTGACTGCCCAGTGATGCGTCCGAAAAACCGATTCGCCCCTGGATACTGGATGCCTGGTTGTCGTCGCCGGCAGAGCCATTGTTGGACCAGACAAAAAGGTGTTCCGCAGTGGAGGGTCCCTTGGCTCGTTTGAAGGTCAAGCTGACATCGAAGCTGCGCGAGGTCAAGCTGCTGCCGAAATTTCCGGTGTCGACGATATCCCCGTAACCGGCGCCAATTAGAAATGCGCCTCCAAGGTCGTAGGTCGCGAAGTTCGCGTAGGCGCCATTGTCATCGCTCGTAGACACCACGGCGTCATAGTTGACTCCAAATGCCACGGTAAGGTCTTGCAGCCGGCGATTGATCAGCACGTCGGTGGTGCGAATGCCAACCGAATTGATCAGGTCAATGTTGGAGTCGCCGAACTGCTCGCCGTCGGCTTCGACGGCCAAGCCCAGGTCATCCAGAAGGATCATGTCGAAAACGCCCAGCGCGCCGGTGGCTCCCACATTGGTATCGGAATCTGTCAGCTCCAGCTTGGAGTTGTATTCATATAAGCTGATGCGGTTGGTGCCGCTGAAAGGGGCACCGGAGGCCCCCACGACTATCGAGAGTCCCCCAAAAGACACCGTGAACCTATCGAGCTCAAGTTTTGAGACCTGGGCGACATTGAAGCCCGGGGTGGCAAGAAATTGATCGGTGAATCTGGTCAGATAAGGGTCAGGATCTGGACCGGCCTGGGATTCTGGTAACCACAATGCAGTGATGGCCAGGGCGACTGTGGATATTCGCATGGCACCCCTCCTCCTTGGATCGTTACATACTAGCGGTTCCTTGGATTGACCGGAATAGTCAGGACTCCTGGCGGACCAGTCGTTGAATTGATGGAGAAACCTCCACACCAGCCAGTAACCGACCGTCATCCCGAGGCTGTCCCATGGTCTGTTTGATCGGCACAACGCCGGCCCAGACCGGGGTGGCGTAGTCTTCATCCTCGTCGTCCGGCTCTCCTGCCGAGATTTTGGCCGACGCGGTTTCAATCTCCACCGCGATCACCCCGGTCTGCTTGAGCTCCCGGTCGGCGGGTGGCCGCAACTCCTGCCAGCGGCCGGGAATGGTGTTCTCGGTAATCACGCGCAGCGCTTCCACGTGTTCAGGACCCTGGTCCAGCAGCCGGGCCTCGCCGAAAAGTGTGGCTGAACGGTACTGCAGGGAGGAGTTGAACGCCGAGCGTGCCGCCACGATGCCGTCCACCAGGGTGACGTTGATGCAGACCTGGGCCTGGCTGGCCAGCAGCTTGATGATGCGAGCCTTGCGGGCGCCGTGCAGGTAGAGGGTGTGGGCCTGGCGGCCATAAATCATCGGCACGACCACCGGCAGGCCGTCCTGGACAAACCCGACCTGGGCAACGAATGCCGCATCCAGCACCTGCTCCACGGCCCGGTGCTGGTAGCGTGCCTTGTCCCGGATCTGGCGGACCCGGTTGCGGGGCGTTTGTTCAAAGCGGTCGGTCATGTGACTCTCACAGGGACAGGTTGAGCTGGTGCACCAGCTGGCGCACCTCGTGACGGGCGGTGACGTGACTCATCTGGGTCAGGCCCATGTCCGGCACCTGGTTCAGGTCCATCATGGTCAGGCCCTTGGGAAACAGCTCGCGATAGATGACCCGCTCCGACAGGCCCGGAACATAGCGGAACATGATCCGTTTCTGCAGCGCCTTCAGGGCTGCGTCCACCCGCTCCGAGTTGTGACTGTTGAGGGTGGACATGCGGTTGGGAGTGACCACCCAGTCCGTGGGCGGCAGCTGTCCGGCCGAGCGGAACTTGCGGCTTTCCCAGACCAGCTCGGCGTAGTGGCTCAGCCGCCCCACCTGGTAGGTGTCGGCGTCTACCTGGGCGATCAGGTCCAGGTCCACAAAGCTGTCGTTGATGGGTGTCACCAGGGTATCGGCCAGGGCGTGGGCCAGGCGCGACAGGTAGGTGTGGCTGCCGGGGCAGTCAATGATGATGAAATCACACTGCTCACGCAGGCGGTCCAGCGCCCGCTGCAGCCTGGTCTGCTCCTGGGCCTCACGCTCCAGCACGGTATCCAGGGTTGATGACTCCACCCGGGCCAGTTCAGGGATAGACAGCGTGGCGGCCCCGCGATCAGAAAACTCCCGTCGGTTTTCCAGGTAGCGGCTGACGCTGCGCTGGCGCAGATCCAGGTCGATGACCCCAAGGCGGTGGCCTTTTTCCATCAGGCACACCGTCACGTGCATGGCCAGCGTGGATTTGCCGGTGCCGCCCTTCTCGTTGCCGAATACGATGACGTGAGACACGCGCGGATGGTACCGAAATCTTAACCCTGCGTTAACCCGCCGCTAACTCCTCCTGGGGGACAGTGGTGAGCTGTTGGACTGAACAGCCGTTGGCGCCGGACGGGCGTCTGGCAAAGCCGCCTCAGCCTGCTCGGCGGGGTTAATCTCCGGTTAAGGTTGCCGCTGATAAAGTCAAAGACAGGATCAATGGATGTGTCGTCGCAGTCTTTGCGGTGGCGCGTCCAGGGAGTTGGAGACATGCAAGGAAAATATTGGATCGCAATGATGCTGGCGGCCACGGTGCTGGGCACCGGCTGCACCACTATCAACCCCTACACCCGGGAGGAGCAGACCGCCAAGGCTACCCAGGGTGCCGCCATTGGCGCTGCCGCAGGAGCAGTCGTCGGGCTGCTGAGCGGGGACGACAGCCGTGATCGGCGCAAGCGCGCCCTGATCGGTGCGGGTGTCGGCGCTCTTGCCGGTGGGTCAATCGGCTATTACATGGATGTCCAGGAGGCCCGGCTGCGGCAGCAACTGGAAGGCACCGGCGTCTCGGTCACGCGCCAGGGCAACGAAATCATCTTGAACATGCCGGGCAACGTGACCTTCGACGTCGACCAGGCCGCAATCCGACCCGAGTTCGGGCCGATTCTGGAGTCCGTGGCGCTGGTGCTTGACGAATACGACCAGACCCTGGTCGAAGTGGTCGGTCATACCGATTCCACCGGCGGGCAAAACTACAATCAGTTGCTGTCTGAGCGTCGGGCGGACGCAGTGGGTGACTTCCTGGTTCGCAGCGGCGTCATGCCGCGTCGGGTGGCGGTTGCCGGCTATGGTGAGCTTTATCCTGTTGCCAGCAACGCCACCGCCCCGGGCCGTCAGGCCAATCGGCGGGTTGAGCTCACCCTGGTACCGTTGACGGCGACGGGCTAAAGCAACCCGATTTCGCAGCCGATAAACAAAATGTGGAAGCTGAGGTAGATTTGCTGGATCGATGCCTTTCACGTCATATGGCGACAATTTAGGCCATTTTCGCGGTTGGTCATAAAATTAGCGCTTGGCGATGAAACCTTTTTGGGGATATCCGGTCTTATCCAGTAAGCCTGCAAGGCTTGGCTCACTGCCCTCCCTGAGTGAGCCAACTGGGAAACGGTTTTCCCCCAAACTCCGTTTCCACCCGACCTCGGGGGTCACCCCCTTACCCCCGAGGTCTTTTCCTTGCAACTGCCCGTAGGGCCCACCTTAAAAACGTCATCCCGGACCCCGATCCGGGATCCATCGTCAATCCCGAAGCCACCTCCCGTTCCGAGTCCCAGACAAGCAACAGCGCCCCTGATCAAACCAAGGGTTGAATCGAAGGGGATCCACAGTCAAATCCGAAGCAACTTTC
>JAAUYH010097324.1_pt1 | contig 11285 bp, 5 predicted proteins | sample 7278061 | NCBI WGS metagenome assembly JAAUYH01 (sample SAMN14350203, study PRJNA611818) | marine sediment metagenome | isolation source: surface marine sediment (0.6m) | place: French Polynesia: Moorea | collected 2018-08 | reverse complement strand
GGGAGAAATTAGCAGGAGCTATTTTGGAGCATCAATGGCATTCACTTGCAGTAGAAGAAGTAACTCAAATCCTAGCTAGCGATTTAGAGAACGGACTGACGACTGATGAAGTAGTTAGACGACAGAAGAAGTTTGGAGTCAATCAACTAACCCCGCGAAACAGCAAAAGCGTCTACCAGCTTTTTTTACAGCAATTTAACCAACCATTGCTGTATATTTTGCTATTGGCAGGAATCATAACCTTGTTTCTCCAAGATTGGATTGATGCGGTCGTAATTTTTGCAGTAGTCCTGATTAACGCGATCATCGGTTATATTCAAGAATCAAAAGCAGAAAATGCCCTGGCTGCATTGGCAGCATCGATCTCCACCGAAGTAACTGTCATCCGTGAAGGAAAAGAACAAACCCTACCCTCGGAAGAATTAGTTCCTGGCGATCTGGTGGAATTGAATACAGGAGATAAGGTTGGGGCTGACCTGCGACTAATTTTAGTTAATAATCTGCAAACTGATGAATCTTCTCTGACAGGAGAGTCTGTCCCTGTCGATAAAGTAACCCCTGCCATAGATGAAGCTACTCTTCTTGGTGATCGCCTTAATCTGGCTTATGCAGGTACAGTAGTAGTATCGGGGCAGGGAATCGGTCTGGTAGTGGCGATCGCCGAAGCTACGGAGACTGGTCGGATTTCTCAGTTGGTGGAACAGAGTACTAGCCTGAAAACTCCTCTGACTCGCAAACTTGAGAAATTTAGCTGGAGACTGCTCTACATTATTCTCGGATTAGCAGCTTTGACCTTTGCCATTGGGATGGGACAAGGACGCACTGGACTCCCTATGTTTCAGGCGGCTGTTGCCTTGGCAGTTAGTGGCATTCCCGAAGAATTACCTTCTTTAGTTACTATTACTCTGGCGATCGGTGTTTCTCGGATGGCAGCCCGTCATGCCATTATTCGTAATTTACCCACCGTCGAAACCTTGGGCAGTGCCACAGTGATTTGTACAGATAAAACTGGCACTCTGACAGAAAATCAAATGACGGTTAAGGAAATCTATGCAGGAGGCAAACTTTATCAGGTTGAGGGAACAGGCTATAACCCCCAAGGTCGAATTCTGGAACACAATCAGCCCCTTAGTTTGGCAACAAATCCGATTCTCGATGCCTGTTTGCGTAATGGACTGTTATGTAATGATTCCTATCTAGAGGTAGAAGGGGGGCAGCTTACGGTTGCTGGCGATCCGACTGAAGCGGCATTAATTATTGCTGCTAACAAAGCTGGATTAGATTATCAAGACCTGATAGAAGTGATGCCGAGACTAGATGGGATTCCTTTTGATTCTCAGTTTCAATATATGGCAACCTTACACCAAGGTAGCAATCAGGGAGAAAATAATCCCCCACAGAATATAATCTATCTCAAAGGTGCAGTAGAAACTATTCTGGCTCGTTGCGCTCACCAAGCATGGGCAAAGCCTAATCACCAGCTTGACGGTTCAGTAATAGAACCTCTTGATCGAGAGGGAATTCAGCAGATTGCAGAGAAGATGGGCAAGGCAGGAATGCGGTTCATTGCCTTTGCTCAAAAGCTAGTTCCTCCAGAACAAAAGACTATTGAACGAGAAGATGTCGCAGGAGGATTAGTTTTTGTGGGCTTGCAGGGAATGATCGATCCCCCAAGACCCGAAGCAGTTGAGGCTGTAGCTAACTGTTTAGCATCAGGAATTCAAGTCAAAATGATTACGGGAGATCATGCTACAACTGCCTGTGCGATCGCCCAGTTGATGAAGTTAAGTCCCAGGGGGAAAATCAAAGCCTTCACAGGCAAAGAACTAGAATTAATGAGGGATCGCGACCTGGCCAAGGCGGTAAAAGATGGAGTAGTCTTTGCTCGCGTTGCCCCCGAACAGAAATTACGCCTAGTAGATGTCTTACAGTTTCAAGGCGAAATTGTTGCCATGACTGGGGATGGTGTCAATGATGCCCCTGCCCTCAAACAAGCAGATATAGGGATTGCTATGGGTAAAGCAGGTACAGAAGTAGCCAAAGAATCTGCCGATATGATTTTGACCGATGATAACTTTGCTTCTATTGAAGCAGCAGTCGAGGAAGGACGCACCGTCTATCATAATTTACAGAAGGCGATCGCCTTTGTTCTGCCCGTCAATGGTGGCGAAGCATTAACTATCTTGGCAAGTGTTTTATTAGGAACTTCTCTGCCGATCTTACCCCTACAGATTCTCTGGCTCAATATGGTAAGTTCTTCTGCCCTCTCAATTCCTCTGGCATTTGACCACCAGACTACCGATGTTATGCAACAATCTCCGCGAAATCCCCAAAATCCATTACTATCAAGCAGTATCTTGAGACGGATTCTGCTCATTTCCCTATTTAATTGGGCGATTACCTTCGGCATCTTTGAATGGATTGTCCACTCTACGGCTGATGAAGTATTGGCACGAACTATGGCAGTTCAAGCTTTAGTTGCTGCGGAAATTTTTTACCTCTTAAGTATTAGCCAGTTTTTACCCTCTATCTGGATATGGTTGCGTCACCGAAAACAATCTGGGTCACAGGCGATCGCTTATCCAACTGTAATAGGGATTGTTTGTGTTGTGATTCTCCAATTTCTTTTCAGTCAGTGGTCAATCTTAAATTCTCTACTCAACACTACGCCTTTGAATTTTACCCAAAGTTTAATTTGCATCATTGTCGGACTACCAGCTGTAGTTTTAGGCAGCTTGTTCAGGCGCTTAGATCCTCTATCATATTAAATTCTGTTGGTGGGAGAGAAATCAATAAAGCCGATCCTAATAGTATTGGAAAGGTACTTACACTTCTGAGACTTCATCAGTCCAAACCGCAAATTTAACTAAATTAATCGACTCAAATGAAGTAGTCAAGGCTGTGTCTACCGCATCGCGACCCCGAACCATTAAGATTCGTCCCACACGAGGGACATTATGACGCGCATCAAAGGTGTACCATCGATGATTTAAGTAGACCTCAAACCAAGAACTGAAATCCATCGGCGAGGGTTGAGGTGGGATATCAATATCGCCGAGGTAGCCAGCCACATATCGAGCCGGAATATTCAAACAGCGACAAAAGGTAATTGCTAAGTGGGCGAAATCACGGCAAACCCCCGTGCGCTCAGTGTAAACTTCATAGGCACTTTTGGTTGGGCGGGCATATTCGTAACCAAAGGTCACATGGTCATGGATCCAATCACAAACGGCTTGTACCCTTCCCCAGCCAGTTGGGGTTAGATCGAAGAGCTCCCAGGCAATTTCTGAGAGGCGATCAACTTCGCAATAGCGGCTGCTCAGTAAATAGGGAAGTACGTCCACAGGCAGCGACTCCACAGGGAGCTGTTGAGCAGTGTAATTGACTGGATCTGGCTCACGGTTATCTGCGACCACTGCCTCATTCCACAAACGCACGGAACCTGCTGGCAAGACGAGGCGACCTGCCCGATTACCAAAGTCGTCGATAAATTCTTCTACAGAAGTCTCTGGCTCAATTCTCAGTCTCTCAGACTTCTTTACCTTCTTGAGCTGCGATGGATGCAAGTAAAGCTTCAAGAGCATCGGGACAGGAGCAGGCACGTCAAATATAAATTCATAACCAACGCGAATCAACATCTTCGATATCAACACCAATAAGAATTAATTTATTACTGCCACAGAAAACTAACTCTCGCCGACATAAATTCCTAGAGAAAGGGCTGTTTGTAAAAAACTGCTCTGGGGAGTGACTAATGAAGGACTCTGACTGATAACTAGTTCTAGGGGAACGCTTGCTACTTCCCCGTTGCGCCAAGCAACCATGCGATCAAATTGTTCTTGAGCGACTAAATCGATCGCCGCTTTACCAAAAGCAGCAGCTAAAATCCGATCCCAAGCCGATGGAATACCACCTCGTTGCACATGTCCTAAAATGGTCAGTCTAGTTTCTACTCGCTCTGGACTACAAGCAGGTATTTGTTCGGTGATGTATTGACCAATGCCCCTAAGGCGTACTTCTCCAAGAGAATCAGTATAGCAACTGATTTCTCCCGTTTCGGTTTTTGCTCCTTCGGCAACAATAATCAGAGCAAATTTACGTTTCCACCGATCCCGCATCTCTTTGAGGTTTTGACAAACTTGAGGCAAAGAATAGGGAATTTCAGGGATTAAAATGACATCTGCTCCCCCAGCAATGCCTGCTTGCAAAGCTAAATGCCCTGCCGTCCGCCCCATAACTTCCACCACCATGACGCGATCGTGACTGGCAGCAGTGGAAGTCAGACGATTGAGGGCATCTGTTACTGTATTAACTGCCGTATCAAACCCAACAGAGCGTTCTGTAAAAGCGACATCGTTATCGATCGTCTTGGGAATTGCCACCAGATTCCAATTTCCTTGAATAGCTAATTCTCTTAAAATCGCCAAGCTCCCGTCACCACCAATGGCAATAAGGGCATCTAGTTCTAGTGCCTGGTATCCAGCAAAGATCTGTTCTGCCTGAGCTAGGGTATCACCTTTGTTGGTAGAACCAAGAATAGTTCCTCCCATACTGAGTAAGGGATCGATACCATGTAGATCCAAGCCATGCAGGCTCAAAGTACTGGCTTGGCGCTCTAGTAAACCTTTAGTGGCATAGGGAATGCCCAAAACTTCCCAATCGTAAGTGAGTGTGGCATGACTAACAACGGTTCTGATGACCATGTTAAGTCCAGGACAGTCACCACCACTAGTTAGAATACCAATTCTTTTTCCCATCTACTGTTCCTCTCCTGTTTATGACCGAATTGTCAGAGATAATGCCACAGTCAAAATTCTGCTTAATTACTTAATTAATTGATTCCTCGATTTTTAAACTAGCCCCCTCTGGGTTGTATGTTTCCAGCTCAACTGTGATTGGTTTGACGTTCCAGATTTCTGCTGCATATTCTGAGATCGTGCGATCGCTAGAAAATTTACCCGTGCGAGCGACGTTGAGAATGGACATTTTAGTCCAATGGTGCCGATTCAGATAAGCTTGGCTGACTCGCTCTTGACAGTCAACATAAGCTTGGTAATCAGCAAACAGTAAATACTCGTCTCGATACAGTAGTGAGTCTACCAGCGGTCGAAAAAGATCGGGATCGTTAACAGAAAAGTAGCCAGAGGAGATTTGCGCGATCGCCTGTCGCAACCAGGGATTAGTGTTGTAGTAGTGCCAGGGATTGTACCCTTTAGCTTTCAGCTTAGTTACTGCTTCAGCAGTTAGACCAAAAAGGAAGAAATTCTCTGCTCCTACGGCTTCGCGGATCTCGACGTTAGCTCCGTCGAGGGTGCCAATGGTGAGGGCACCATTAAGGGCAAATTTCATATTGCCAGTACCAGAAGCTTCTTTGCCAGCAGTAGAAATCTGTTCCGAAAGCTCCGCAGCAGGATAGACTTTTTCACCGAGAGAGACATTATAGTTGGCTAAAAATACTACTTTAAGGCGATCGCCTACATCATGGTCGTTATTGACCACATCGGCTACAGAGTGAATCAGCTTAATAATTAGCTTCGCCAAATAATAACCAGGTGCTGCTTTGCCACCAAAAATAAATGTCCGAGGCAGAATTTTTAGCTGAGGATTAGCTTTAATCTGGTTGTAAAGGGTAATGATATAAAGAACATTCAGCAGTTGACGCTTATACTCGTGAATCCGCTTAACTTGAACGTCAAACAGTGAATCGAGATTTACTTCAATCCCGTTATGATGCAGAATGTAGTCTGCTAGTTCTTGCTTGTTGTCCTGTTTGATCTGATGCCAGCAGTCACGAAAACGAGAATCGTCCACCAAGTCTTCCAGTTTTCTCAGACGTTCGAGATCTTGAATCCAGTTTTGACCCAGTTGCTCAGAAATCAGGTTGACCAGTCGCGGATTAGCCAACAGCAGCCAACGTCGGGGAGTGACTCCATTAGTTTTGTTGTTAAATTTCTCTGGCCAAAGTTCAGAAAAATCTTGCAGTAGGTCTTGTTTGAGTAGTTGGGTATGCAACTGCGCGACTCCATTAATAGAGTGACTGCCAACACAGGCAAGGTGAGCCATACGGACAGACTGCTCCGCTCCTTCTCCAATTAGTGAGAGTCTCCTTAAACGAGCTGAGTCATGAGGATATCTTTGCCTAATCTGGTTGAGAAAGCGATGATTGATTTCATAAATAATTTCTAAATGCCTGGGTAAAAGGCGACCAAAAAGTCTGACAGTCCAGCACTCTAATGCCTCAGACAGTAAGGTATGGTTGGTATAAGCGAAAGTATTGCAGGTAATTTCCCAGGCAGACTCCCACTCCAAAAGATATTCGTCCAACAGCAAACGCATTAACTCAGCAATACCTAGGGTTGGATGGGTATCATTAAGTTGAATTGCCACTTTTTCAGCGAAGCAATCGAAATTGTCATGATTGCGTAGAAAAAGGCGAATGATGTCATGGAGAGTACAGGCAACAAAGAAGTATTGTTGCTGCAAGCGAAGTTCTCTTCCTTGGGGTGTATTGTCGTTGGGATACAGAACTTTGCTGATGTTTTCGGAGAAGATTTTATCGGCTACTGCACGATTATAGTCACCGACGTTGAACACTTGAAAATTAAACTCTTCGCTGGCTTTAGCACTCCAGAGACGCAAGCTATTAACTGTGTTGTTGTTGTACCCAGGTATCAGCAAGTCATAGGGTGTACCAAAAACTGTCTGTCCAGACAGCCACTGCACCCGATAATGACCATTTGCATCCAGATAAGCCTCGGTACGACCGCCAAATTTAACTTCCACTCGATACTCTGGTCGGGGAATTTCCCAAGGATTTCCCAAGCGTAGCCAGAGATCGGGACATTCAATTTGCCAACCTTGATGAATTGCTTGGTGAAAAATACCAAAGTCATAGCGAATCCCATAGCCACGAGCGGGAATTTCTAGGGTAGCCAGAGAATCCAGAAAACAGGCAGCCAAGCGTCCTAAACCACCATTGCCTAAACCAGGTTCGGCTTCTTGATCCATCAATTCTTCTAGGTTAATTCCCAACTCTTGTAGGGCTTGGCTAGTTGAGTCGTACAAACCCAAATTGAGTAAGTTTTTGCCTAGTTGACGACCCAGCAGAAACTCTAAAGATAGATAGTAAACGGTCTTGACATCCTGCTCGATGTGAGTTTTTACTGTCCGAATTCGCCGTTGAATCAGTCGGTCTCTCACAGTATAAGCCAGAGCCATGTAGTAATCATGGAGAGCAGCGATCGACTCATATTTTCCTTGAGTATATAAAAGGTTATCCGTAAAGGCTCGCTTCAATGTCTCTAGACTAGTTCCTGTTCGATCATCTTCTACTCGAACCATTCCAGGTTGCTCAGATTTTAGCTCTTGCTTGCTACGAGAGACTATTTGTTTCCTATTCTCCTTGAATTTACTAGAATACATAGGCTTTACTATCAAGATATGGGTACTTGATAGGATTAGGTAGACAAAGAACCAATAATATTTTTTTTCTTTTGAGAAATAAGATTGCTAAATGTATCAAAAGTAACAGCAAAGATTTTGCAGACCACTCTTTATTACCAGTAATTTCTAGCTATTAACTTCCTGACCATAAATAATTTATTTGATACTACTTACATAGCCAATCCTATTAGAAAAACTATAATTGGATTTGATTATTCTTTACCTCTATTTAACCACTAAATGCTATTTGATTTTTGTCAAATAGGTAACACTTTTTTGTTATTTTCTCTAGGTTATTAAAGCAACATTAATGTTGTTTTAGTTGTTAATGTATAGTCTCTAAAATTATACCATTTAAAGTGTCAGTAAGTAGCAACAGATGATCGTTGGCAAATATTAATTTTTCTAATCATCTCAATTTCTGATGGTAATTTTTAAAATAAATTTCTATAATTATTTACTTTTAAGCATGAAGATAATCATTATAAACTCTTATTGCAACTAGATCACGTATCAACTAAATCCTGATTAACTTAGAGCAATGAGATAAAATTTGTCAGATTAAAATATTTGCTAATTACAGTTGATTGTCACGATTTTTTGATATTCGTGTTATTAAGATTTATATCAATTTGAACATATGTTGAACATTGATTTTTTAGGGTATAAAATAAATGTATAGAAACTAAATAAAGTTCCTGTAATTCAAGAAAGTAGATCAGCTTTCTGAAGAAAATTAGCTTTTTAATCACCAAAAAATACTAGAGAGAGGTGGGAAATGAGTACACAACGACTTACACAAATACTCCACCCAAATCATCAGCATCTGAACCAGATTACTGTAGTTGTTTTAGTGGTTATCGGTTCCTTGATTATGGGTTTAATACCGTTAATCGCTGGTGCAGGTTCAATAGATACCCAAGGAGATAACTTGATTATTCCTACCGAAGCAGAACTCTGGAGTTCTCTAGGAGAAGTGATCGAGTAGCAAGTATACCTAACTGATATACTAGACCTGATTTTGCAGCTAGAAAACTATGGTCGCTCTCATTAAAAATAAGAGTTGAAACGTCTCAGGAGTTTAATTCATGGTACAAACAAAAGTAGATCGCCAGCCTCTTCAACCTAGTAAAGAAAAAGCTTTAGTTTTATGGTTCGAGGAAGTTGGCATTGCAGACATCCCTTTTGTCGGTGGCAAAAATGCCTCTTTGGGGGAGATGATTCAACAACTAACCCCTAAAGGCGTTAATGTTCCTGCGGGCTTTGCCACCACTGCTTATGCCTATCGCTATTTTGTCGAGCAAGCAGGGTTACAAGAAAAACTGCGGCAATTATTCTCAGACCTAGATATTGAGGATCTGAGCAACCTACGACAACATGGCAAACAAGCTCGCGCATTAATTCTCAATACCCCTTTCCCGACCGAACTAGAACTAGCCATCACTCAGGCTTATATCAAGTTGTGCGATCGCTATAATGGTACTACTGATTTCTGCGATCGCCTGCCAGAAGCAGACCAGGAAGAATGCAAGCGTTACAGCAGTTATACCGATGTAGCAGTGCGCTCTTCGGCAACGGCAGAAGATCTACCCGATGCTAGTTTTGCAGGACAGCAAGAAACCTATCTCAATGTTCACGGGCTCAAAGGGGTCTTAGACGCTTGTCACAAGTGCTTTGCTTCCCTGTTTACTGATCGCGCTATTTCCTACCGCACGATTAAGGGTTTTGACCACTTTGAGGTGGCTCTTTCTGTTGGGGTACAAAAAATGGTGCGCTCTGACTTAGCTTCATCAGGGGTCATGTTCTCCATCGATACGGAAACAGGCTTTAAGAATGCTGCTTTGGTTACTGCTGCCTACGGATTGGGGGAAAACGTTGTCCAGGGTGCGGTCAACCCCGATGAGTATTTCGTGTTCAAACCTACTCTGGAGCAGGGCTACCGACCGATCTTGGAAAAACGCCTGGGGAGCAAGGAAATTAAAATGATCTACGATGTGGGCGGTGGCAAGTTGACCAAAAATGTCCCCGTACCCGAACTAGAACGGCATCAATATGCGATCGCCGATGACGAAATTCTCACCCTAGCTAAGTGGGCTTGTATTATCGAAGACCACTATTCCGCAGTACGGGGTACTTACACGCCAATGGACATTGAGTGGGCAAAAGACGGTCTGTCTGGGGAACTATTCATTGTCCAAGCCCGTCCCGAAACGGTGCAATCGCAAAAATCCGATACTGTTCTGCGTAACTATAAACTGCAAGGAACTAGCGATATTCTGATCCGAGGTCGTGCTGTGGGGGAAATGATCGGTCAGGGTCAAGCCAGGGTGATTATGAATGTCCACCAGATCGATGAATTTCAGGCAGGTGAAGTTTTAGTCACTAATAAAACTGACCCCGATTGGGAACCGATTATGAAAAAAGCCAGCGCCATCATCACTAATCAAGGGGGTCGTACCTGCCACGCAGCAATTATTGCTCGTGAAATGGGGATTCCTGCGATCGTCGGTTGCGGCAAAGCTACAGGTGTCTTAACCACGGGTCAAGACGTGACCGTCTCCTGTGCTGAAGGAGAAGAAGGACGTGTTTATTCTGGTTTAGTACCGTTTGAAATTCAAACGGCGGAACTGAAAAATTTGCCTCGCACTCGCACCCAAATCCTGATGAATGTGGGCAACCCCGAAGAAGCTTTTAGTCTAGCTTCTATTCCCTGTGATGGTGTGGGCTTAGCGCGGTTTGAGTTTATCATTGCCAACCACATCAAAGCTCATCCATTGGCATTGCTTCATTTTGATGAGCTAGAAGATGAAACCGTCAAGCAGGAAATTGCCAAGTTGACAGCACTGTACGACTATAAACCCGACTTCTTTGTTGACAAGTTAGCTCAAGGCATCGGGACAATCGCGGCAGCTTTTTATCCCAAACCTGTAGTTGTGCGTATGTCCGACTTCAAGAGCAATGAGTATGCTAACCTCCTTGGGGGCAAACAGTTTGAGCCAACCGAAGAGAACCCGATGATTGGTTGGCGGGGTGCTTCTCGCTACTATGACGAGAACTACCGTGATGCTTATGGTTTAGAATGCCAAGCTCTGAAACGAGTGCGGTCTGAAATGGGTTTAACCAATGTTATTCCGATGATTCCCTTCTGCCGAACCCCTGCTGAGGGTCGTAAAGTGTTGGCAGAAATGGCAAAATACGGTCTAAAACGGGGAGAAAATGGTTTGCAGGTTTATGTCATGTGCGAGATACCCAATAACGTAATCTTGGCAGATCAATACAGCGAAGTATTTGATGGATTCTCCATTGGTTCTAATGACCTAACTCAGCTAACTTTGGGACTCGATCGCGACTCCGCTTTGGTTGCTCAACTTTTTGACGAACGGGATGAAGGAGTCAAAGAGATGGTGCGTCAGGTAATTACCAAGGCAAAAGCTAAAGGACGTAAGGTAGGTATCTGTGGTCAAGCGCCCAGTGACTATCCTGAGTTTGCCCGCTTCTTAGTGGAACTGGGTATTGATTCTCTGAGTCTTAACCCCGACTCCGTATTAAAAACTTTGCTGGAAGTTGCTAAAACCGAAGGAATTGAGACTAACTAAAATTACTAACTAAAATAGTTTCTCTCTTGCACAAATCATTAAGATAGTTGTTGATAGGGGAAGAGGAAGGGTTAACCAAATCAATCCTTTTCCCCATTTCTACTTATCCTGGAAGCTATGAATAAGATTCAAGAGATTGTCTATCCCCATTCCCTAATTCAGCCCCAACATTTGATCTTGGCTAGACGGGGAGAATTATTAGCTAAGGAGAAGACTTTAGACAACCTGATTCTCTTTGATAGTCTC
>JAAUYH010035996.1_pt1 | contig 11287 bp, 7 predicted proteins | sample 7278061 | NCBI WGS metagenome assembly JAAUYH01 (sample SAMN14350203, study PRJNA611818) | marine sediment metagenome | isolation source: surface marine sediment (0.6m) | place: French Polynesia: Moorea | collected 2018-08 | reverse complement strand
ATTAATTCTATTCCATTGTGGAATATTATCGTAGCTATAGCTAATTATCTATTATAAATTTGGATGTTTTGACTTCATTACTATTAGAAAACCCTATATTGTAATTGACTAGAATTTATTTCAGAACTGTTAAAATAAGTGCTACATGTAATTTATAGCGTTGTATCGTGCTGATACATTGCAGTCTAAATAACAAAAAATATGGAGCGGAGTAGCGATGAAGTCGCATCCATCTTTGACTTGAAAACCAGCTAGCTACTATCGACATCAATCTCGACAGTTTCGATCAAAAGCTCACAGATTTTCTGATCGACCAATATGCAGCATGAGGTATTCTTGTCCTGCCCCATAAGTAAAGAAACTTTCAAAAGAACGTCTTTAAAATGCTATCTAATCTGCGAATGCATGCCGGCAAGTCAAATACGTACCTGAATAGTATTTGCACTCGCACTTAATGCAATAAGGAGAAATAAAGTGTGACCGATTTATAAATATTACTGAAACAGTAGTCACATGTTTTTCTTCTTGTTTGAACTAGATTTGTATCCAGCTTCATCTCGAATTGGGATTTTCATGCGCTTCAAACTGGCGACACAAATTATAATTGAATGTTTATTCATTACAAGTAACTATTAGAATGTGTTACTCGTCACATAGTCTTCACTTGTTTATCTTGTCTAGTTAAGCAAAGCCAATATCTTGACAGAGAGTAGTAAAGCTGAAGAGCCTAATCAATAAACGTTTTGCCTTTTGACAGGGCTCTCTATGCTATTGATCATCCTTCTTCACACACTTTTTGATTAGTTTTCATGCACCTGTTTTGTCTCTTTTCTATTTTACAGTTTGTATGCAAAGGAGCTCTGCCTTGGCTCCTTCATACAAAAATACAGTTCCATTAAACTACTAGAAGACAGAGCTTTTGAAGTGCTCTGTAGCCACCAGCTTGGCAGCGCACTCCAGCAACAATTGGTACATCCCGGCATAAAACGAGTAACATTCTGAACTTTCGAAACACTGGATTGCCGCATTTGCTACACAGATATAATTTTACTTGTTGCTTAGTACTTTTATCGAAAATGTGCCACGAGCATTGTAGAAGTGTCATTTATTTGGTTATGATCCAAACTTGACAATGCAGAAATGATTGCATTGCAGCCATTAATAGAAGTACCGTCTGGAATACGAACATTAAACGCTGAAAACTATGAATTAAGTAGCTGTGAACAAAATTCGGCATTGTCATCTAAACTTAAGTAGAATAGAACTGCCCTGGAACAAAATTCTGAATCGACTTGCGTAATTGTACCCATTTTATGCAAAAATCAAAATGTTGGTAGGTTGCATAGTAGAATTCTTAATCATTATAGCTTGTACGACAATATATATACTTTATAATATATATGTTAGAATCTACTTCGAATCTCAAAATATACACGATACATACATTTGCTTTACCTTGGGGGCGCATCCTTCTTTAAGTAGTGCAGGGCGTTACTATCGCTTTTTATTGGATAGATACATCTTATAGCACTTCAAAACAGTACTTTATAGCTCGTCTAGTACACCCCCTTCCACTCGGGGCAATTTCGATTTAGGTATTCAATGCTTTATTAATATCAGTAATTTCAAGTGATTCTAGATAGCAAGTGTAAGTTATGGAACATTTTCCTTCACCAATGGCATCTTTGGAATATTGTAGATCTACTGTGGTCAGCACCTATCGATTGGTATTGTCGATACAGCTAGAATAACGCGATAGCAGAGGAATCTGAGCCTCCTTGCATTTCAATCAAGATTGAAGAAGAATAACATCTCATGTACTCAAATCAATTCTGAATGGAACGACTTCCAACAAGTCCATTACTTTATTACTGAGCACATCCTATTTTATCAGAAAACATGAAAACTTGTATTTGCAACTTTTTATGTTAATTTGATATTCATATTCAATCAGGCTGCGCAAACATAGTAAACCATACTCGCTTGCAATCAATTTGCTTCATCAGCGCCAAATGATTCTGTCATATTTCTCCGTCATCTACTTCCTTCGAAGATAATTTCTGTAGCAAGCCCTCGTGTATCAAATTAGAGCGCATTCCCAATAGGAATGCGCATTTTGAGCACATATTGGTTTTCTCAAGAAGAATTACTAGTTGATGCTCTTAATATTGTAGCCTGAGAGGACAATATTTCAGGTTCAACGAAAGCGACAACAAAGCTTATGAATGCACTGTTTTTAAGTACAAATGGTATACAAGGGTGTTACAAGAACCCTTTACGAAATCATCTAGATGCTGTTCTTTGGAACAAATTAGCTCTCGGCAAATATGCAGTTCATTGAACGTAGAAGCACATGGAACCTTTTTGGCATAGAATAAATACAACCTTGCAAGCACAGTTTTGTCCATCTATGATCTGTTGCAATTTTCTTAAATTCTTTGAACATTTCTGAATTGGTTCCGATTTTCGATACCGGGAAAACTGGGATTTTTACATGCACCAATCAGCTTCAATTTTCAAGGATCCATGAAGCAGGATCGGTCAAGGTATTGAATTCAAGCTTGTTTTCGAGATACTCCGTTTTCTGAATCGATCACTTAGTTACAGAGACATGTAAGCAGCATGACAGATAATCTTGTCTTCTATCCTTCATAGATAGGTTGCTTGATAACCTAGTTAGTAGTTATTTGACCTGTACGGAGCATTTATATTGCCATTCTGCGCAATTTTCTACTACTTTGGTTTGTTTGCAATTTTATGCTTAAAAAGGGTACTGTACTAGACATCTTATACAGTACTCAGTTTATGGAAGCTATTCCGTCATTGTTTGGGTATTGCACGAAGGCAGCACTTGAATGATTCTGTAAGCTTCGTTTGACATCCCCTATGTAGAGCGTCTGCCCGCCGCATGCGATTCAGTCACCCATAACTTTTTCTTTTGAAGACACAGATCTATAGGAGCTCGAAAGGTCAAACTCTGATTTTTGGGACCCTCGTTACAAAAATAAACCTTACGCATGCAGCGCTTACATGTTATTTGTGCGATAATTCCGGATTGAAATGATCAGTGCTCTTTTCGTATTTATAGCAGAGAGGTACGTTGCTGCTGAATCCGAAGTACCTTCGACATATGGAGATGAAGGCTTTTTACTTCTCGGCAAAGTTCGCCTTTACGCTAGTCGTTCTGATACCTTCCATAGATTTTGTACCCGAAAATTGATGCGTTGCTGATTCGGCTCAGTTATCCATGATCTACTGTTTTCTAAGAAACAATCATAGCATTTTTTCACTTCTCTATGGCACCTAGCAACGCTGAATACATAAACTGAAGCTACAATTGATATATTTCAAATGCTTCAATTATTAATACAAATTTCATATGTTTGTTGAATTTCACAAGGTTCTTTGTTTCTTCTGCTTTAAACGAGAATAGTGGAACATCATCACTGCGATAAATGAGCGATAACGCCTTTTTCATCAGATCCGCCTCGAACCTTCGACTGGTAAATTACTTTAACATTTCATTCTTAGCCGCTTGCTATCTTCCCACATCCGATGTAAATTTTTCTCAATCATGAACAGATACATGATACTTAACACATCCCTTTTTCCATTTAATTCAACTTCAACTTTCTTTTCTTTTCTTTTCTACTTCAATTAGTTTATCTTTTATCGCAATCAATTTTTTCTTTGGAAATGCCAAATAGTCTGTGAAACCTCGAAAAAAATTATCACGAAGCTCCATTTTCTAGAGACGAGAAAATCTTAGGGTTTCCTCGTCTTTTTCGCAATGAACGCTTTTGTCAATTCTTTACTGATAAGCTTGAATGAGGCAACATTCAAGGCCTGTATCGTTCTAGCTTTCAATATTATAGCTCATAATTTGCTAAATGATAAGTATTATCATTTTATATACATGGTAGATACTAGAACAGCACACAAGCCTCACATTGTTGCCCATTTAATTCAGCAGTATTACTGTTTGTCGCTCACGCGGCACCAAGCTGCTTTTCCACCATATTTTTACTTTGGTTCCACTTTTAGAGTATTGACTGCCTATGTGTTACCATTCTAGTCTGTGTAAACCGACTCGTCCACCGAATTCTAGTTTATCGATACATTCCTGTACGAACTGGTTTTGGTTTCCTTCATGAACCTCTCGAAGGGAAAGTAGGTTGCCTCGCTAGCGCGGTAGGAAACGATTGTTCCGCCCTTGGCTTCATTTCATAAAGGTAGGTGAATTTTCGAGCATCTACCCTACCCTTGAATTTGATGAGCTAACTAGGTGTTTCCATCCCTTGGATACCGGCCTCTTCAATGGTAACAATGTAGAGTAATTTCATAATTTGACTCGACTGGTAGGAATTTGAATCGGGTGAATTCTTGTCCGTTTTCCCAGCTCGTTTAATACCATTTCCTGTAACGTTCTAGCACTAATTTGTTATGCCAACTACGTCCATAGCACGTGTGTCTATCTTCCTCTGAAGGTAATTGCAAAACTTAGCTTGCTTACTCCATATAAAAACGATTCTCTCGAACTACAAAATATATCTTGAGTCTTCCTGAGCTTATCAAATTAAAGGGATTGGAAATCAACCGTTCTTGTTGATTATAATATGCAAAACTTTTCAAAGACGAATATCTTGTAACATTCTTTAAATTATCATTCATATTGAAATTAATGATGCCCGCAGAGCTCAAAGCAAAACATCGATAGTTTTCCGCATCTGTTGAATCCAGGTTGCTAAATTAAGTAAATCTTCTTGAAAAATATGCAGTATCACTAAATTCTGTTACATTTCGTTATAAAGGTTCTAAATGGAAAGTTCTAGCAGTTTTTATTTTCGGTCGCACCACTTATCCGTGGACCGTTAGGTCCCGAGCCCTAGCGTGAGTGTGTGCAGATGTACTAATTATATCTCAAAAAATGACGCATAGACGCTCTTAGGTATATCCGTAGAAGGATATTGTCAGTTGTAAATAGTTGATCGAGTATAGCTTGCTCTTGATACCTATACCGCGCCTCTCCATCTTCCAGGTAAAGCTTAGGTAAGATTTTTCTTGATTTTATTTTTACCGACGACTATTAACTATCCACCATAGGCCTAATGACATCGATGGATTGATTATTTCAGGAAAATTAATTAAAATACGACCCAATGAAGACTGCTATTAAGTTCTATCCGGCATTTTTAGTATAGCAGAAACTTCTCTAAAGTAACGCAAATACCTTCGCACAATTAAGCTAAATTTGATAAAATGAAAGTCAGTACTCTGTGCCGAGAATAGATCCAAGTTTCTAACTTGATGTAGTTCAAAATAACTCGTTTAAGTTAATAGCGGATTGGATCCTTAGTGCAAGTCTCAAAAGTTTACAATAACTGCTTTGTTTCAGTCCATTTTCGGTTTACTGCTGTATTTGGAAATTCGATCTTCGGCTAAGAAATAATCTAGGTGATTTAACAAATCCTATTCATGCACGTGAATTATAAATCGTTGAAAGATCCCAAAAATCCGCCGAACTGTGCAGTATTTGAAAAAATGAGCTGGTGTGTACCGTAAAATGAATCACCAGAAATAACTACACAAGATTCAATGCTGCAGTTCTATACCACAATTTGGTTTTTATTTACATAGACTTTCTAGACTATAGAAAAACCCTCGTTTCCCCCATTAAACTGATAGCTCGGTCTGCACGAACTTTTCTCTCAAAGAATTGGCTGCCATGACAAATTCGATCCATTTCAAATAATTAGCTTCTTGAAATCCCGAAACCACTAATCGAACTTTTCAGGGTCGTACTATCGAATCTTTCAGGCGATTGATCTAGATTTTTACTAGTTTATCTAGTACATTATAGATCATCCTCAATCAATGAGATTGTCTGGTTCCTGGTTTTGGTCGCAAGGTCGAATTAACAAAAATATTCTAGGTTCAATGAAATTCCAAGACTAAGAATTATCAGTCAAGTCACACACTGGTTTGAGATTGCCAAAAAATTTTAGATTGTATACGGGGAATTCTATTGCACAGATTTTTCACTGAGAGATAGTACCTGGGCTCAAATCGCGTTATTTATTTTTACAGAAAGAGTTAAATAGTTAAGAAACATTGATTGGTAGCCTTCCGTATCCAAATCTTTCTTGACAAATATGAACTCAGTTCTTTTACTCTTACTGACCGAACAATATCCCATTACCTGATGTTCTTCAATTCTCTCTCACTTGTCAAATAGGCTAGGCGCGGTCTCTTGAGAGCACAGTTTTTTGCATAATTCAGACTGCCTCAACATAGTTTTCCCTGGTCACTGGATAAGATCGAAGAGTAAATCTTCAATCCATACTTCTAATTAGTCTCTCTTGGTGCATTGTCGTCTTCAAAATTATTCGAACACATGACAGGCTGTAAGTGATTTATTTTTCAGTTGACGATTAACAACTGTACTCTTCCAGAGCAGTCGATGTTCGTATTATACTCTTTTCCATCTCATTTTTAGTTCCCAGGAATAGAGGGCGCTTTTGATTACTATGGGCATGCAGTCATCGATGGCAACAAAAGTAGACCAATAAAGTGGACAGTGGTATATTATTTCGTGTTAAATAAATGGCACTTACACAGTGTTAATTAGTAGGCAAAGTCTTCGGTAAAGAATAGTTGTTATTCATTCAGAAAAGATTATCGAACACAGATGCTAATTTACATTTACGACAATTGTGTCCAAATATGATGCTAACTTTATTTCGACAATTGTGCGAAGAGAAGCATTGAAAATTGATCAGGCACTGTGGGTTTCGGGGCTGGCAGAATTCCTGAATGATGGAGTGATTCACTGTAGATGGGTGTTCGTATTCTCTAGCGGGTGGCAGCTGGGAGCTGAAGGAAGCAGGTTGATGAGCGAGCACAATGGAAATCAATAGTTTACGTACCCTAGTTGAACGTACATACAAATACAGATCATACAACCACGTGAAAATTTAAATTCATTGCTCGGTGGTGCTTGCTTTTCGTTGGGTTATGTTGTTCACCAACATATTGTTGGATTCATTCACAAATAACAGGCTAAATGGAGCACTTCCTCGTGTAATTATTGATGTTTCAGTGCAAATTATTGTTCCATATGACGTAATTAGTCAAACGTTGGATTTATTTTTAATGATATGCTAAACTTGTCAACGCGTTACGGTCCTAACGAATCAGCAATTCTAGTATTTCTCGTAATATCTGGGTTTTTGAGTACGCCCTACAACGAAGGAGAGTGCATCCAGCGAAATTTGTTCAATAACCACTTGCACCAGGGACCTACCGAGAATAAGACACCCACACCAACCCATCTCACAACATGAACGTGAACTTGATTGCACAGGATCTAGGTCGTAGAACTACAGAATGTTTGTTCGCAGGTAGAATTGTACAAGTGCTATCGCCGCAGGATCACTACCAGCTAGAAACATCAATCTTTTTCTTCGACACTGCTCTCATCATCCGCGCACCCGCTCTAATCTTTCACCTGATGGTTGCTCGTCGTCATCATCCTCCGACATTTGTAGCACCTTGAGGATGCCTGCAGAATTTGCACCGACCAAAATTCGTGGGTTTTTCGGGCACCAACACACGGACGACACAAAACTTTCGTCGTACTCGTTCGTTTCCGCGCCAGTCACAAGGTCCACGCTCGCGAATCGATATTCCGCAACCGGCTGGGGCACGGCCTTATAGTACGCGTAGATCGAGTTCTGCTCACTTCCACAAGCGATGTATTCGTCTGTTACACTCAATCCAATGAAGTGTATGTCATTCAGATGCCCTCGATAGGTTCTTGTGAGTTTCATCTCGTTCGAGTCCCACAACTTGATGTTGGAGTCCACGCCCGAGAAGACCATTTCATCTATTCCCATAAATTTCAAAAAACTGACTTCTCTTCCATGACCTTCAAATACTTGTAAGGCTTGTGCGGTATATCGCACGTCGTAATAATGTACACTGTGGTCCGCGCTTCCATACGCCAGCATGTAATTGCTATCCGGCAGAACTTCACGCTGCATACGTTCGCATATCCGTTTCCAATCGTCACCACACTATTGGGTTGAGCTGTCGACCAAATCTTCACACGTCCATCGTCACTTCCCGATGCGAAAACGCGTTCATCCGCCGTACAAAAGTCAACGCTCCAAACTCGTTTGTCGTGTTAATCGTATTCGTTCAGTAGTACTGATCGATTCACATCCCAAAATGTCACAATTCCATCGTAGCCCGATGACACGAGTTGCTGTCGAATGAACGGATTCCAACAAACCGAGCTCAGTTTCGCGCGCGTCGGTATTTCCTTGAACGGATACAGCACGCCGCCTTCCGGGATGTTTGCATCGGTAGGAAATTCAAATATGTTGATTCGTTTCGTCACGCCCGCCGTCGCCACAAGTCGAGATTCGCGATCGAATTCAATGCTCGACACCACATTCGATGGCGAGTAATTACCGTGCGCCAACGACGCGCGGCATCGAAATCGCGAATTTCGCGTTACATTCATGATATCATCAGTGAACTGTTTCAACACAGTCCGTCTCTACCAAGCCCTGTCTTTTACTACTACTCTACACATTCCATTTGCCTATTGCTATTCAACTAGAGCTGAATCGGTGGTTATGCTCATTAAATATGTTCTTTCCACAAAACGGAAATTGTGTTATTGATCCATACTACGTAATTTCAGTTCTGAGCTGTACGATTACATATCTGTTTCGTCAAACAAACCGTCATCAGATTTATTTAACATGTAGTCTTTTATTTATTTCATCATCTGCTTCATGCATTATACTTTCGACTATTTCAAGCGATAATCTGCAAAAAGTATGGTCCAACTAATCAGGTCTGCATGGAACACCCACTTGAAGATGGTTTACTACTTCGTGAGTTGCAAGAAAGTTGCTCGTATGCGCCTAGCTGCATATTCCCAGGGTTATTAGATTTGTCAAGGAGCTTTCGTGCAAGATCACAATTGGTTACTGTTAACACTGTTCGAGCGATGATGCTGGCTCTTTCTTCACCATCAAATGTATCAAATAAGTGACTGAAATAAACCACTAAGAATGCGTCAGCATTAGTACAACTTGATATAACAGACCAATCAATCGATGAACGACCCAGTGTAACGACATGCTACGCCCTCCGAGGGCAACGAGTTTGCAGAGGAGTATTTTCAACTGTTACGGGTTGTACTACTAACCTAATTTCAAGACATGCGAGATTAATTAGCGAAGACAATACCTAGAATGTGTATAGCACCCAAAGAGGATCCATCGTAATGGAAAACTATGGCCCAATCAATAATTCTATGTGCTTTTCTCCAAAGACACGCAGAACTGCATGGATTACCATTCCCTTCTGGACGTGGATCTCTAACTGAAGAAATAGTTCGTGTTCTTCCTAGCTCTACTCTGTACAAGGATATTTATTCAGTGTATTGCACTGAATGGAACTCAATTTCAACAGGTACAATTCAGATGGGATTGATTGACAAAAAGCTTCATGAATCACTTGGATTTGTTCAGTTTCGTAATGTTCGGCGCCGTCATTTCCAGAATCTAAAAAGTAGCAGTCAAGGCAGTGACTTTGTGACCATTGCGTCGCTAAGTCATCTTCTATCTCTGTAACTGTAGGAATTGAGAGAGATGAATTATTGAAACAGCTACAGGATCACAAGGACAAGTCCAGAATAGAGTACCAGATTCAAAATAGTATGAGAAATAATGCAGCAGCATCTCTTAATAATAGTACTGCGCATTTGGTGTTTGACTTTGCGGAAAAGGTCACATTGCCGTCAATCTACAATCAACCGGATAATTACGTTTTGTAACAGGACTACGCTACGATATATTCGGTATTTCGCTGTCTGATCTGAAAATATCTAATGTGTATGGACTTCCTGAGGGTTATTGGCCCAATACAAAAGACGCCACTAGTGTTTTAAGCATTTTGTGGCTCTCTATTCAAATTCTTAATGAGAAGTCAAGCCACAAAGAATGCTAATAATTTAGTGCTCCATGCTGACAAATTCGCCGGCCAAAACTAAAATAAGTATACACTTTGGTTTTTGTGCTGGCTTGTCATTATTGGCTACTTTGATGGAGTTGAATTACGATTTCTAATTGCTGGACACACAAAAAATGTGTGCGATGGTGTATTTGGGCACATCAAACGTGATTATAGAAGACAATCTATCTTGTATCCAACTCAGATGAACGAGATAATCGAAAACATCAAAAATCAAGTGGCAAGCTTGAAAAGTTATTTTACCTGATTTCTTCAAGATTCCTGGAGAGTTAAAAGTCAGCCACTTTCATGTCTTCCAGTTCCGTAAATGCCATCCAGGAAAAATTTTCGAGAAACCATTCTCATCATCAGAGTTCAGGTAAACGTTTGATCTCTTGAAGAAAACGAAAAGTTCATACAGAACAGAAATTGACGTTCAAAGAAGATCTTTGAGCATAAAATTCCGTGCTAAATGGCCTAAATTAGAAGAAATAGAATCGTTGAAAAAATACGAATAGAAAATCGTATTTAGTCAAGAATGCATCCAATCGTTACTTTGCTCAAGATTCTTCATTCAAACATCATTTTTTGGTAATTGATCCAAATTACGTCTTCTGATCTCGTTTACATTTTACGAATGGGCCGCATTCCGATTTCAGATTTTTGTAAACCATACATTTTCTCAAGATTGATGAAAAACAAATTGTGTATTCTTTCTACTTAAACTGCCCCATTTTTGAATGGGGACAAAGATTTGGATGTCCCACTTTGCGTATTCAGGTGTCCCCCATGCGAATTTGGTGATTCAGATTTCCCAACGTTGCAAAACAGTAGTGGTGCCGTTGAGCGGATTAGATCCAGATCCGGTCCGATACGATTCGAGAATTTCGGATTTTGAATGGATCCAGAACCAATTTTTCTGTACATTTACGGATAATCGACTAAATTTTTACGAATTTCAACAAATAGTGAACACATAATTTCTACATTCAAACGGATAAAATTCGGATTGATAAATATCACGTAATTATCGATAGAGGGCCGGATCGGACACGATACTCAGATCGACTAATTTGGATAATTGATTCTACAATCAAATTTGTACCAGCTCACTCGACAATGAGCGCAACAAGTACTAGACAACTACTGGAAACCCGACATGAATTTATCTCAGGTGCTACTTGTCTCTTAATTGGTGAATCAACCCGATTTAAGATGGTCTCTTTGACCGAATACAACGAAACGGCAAAACTACGCT
>JAAUYH010050473.1_pt1 | contig 11289 bp, 8 predicted proteins | sample 7278061 | NCBI WGS metagenome assembly JAAUYH01 (sample SAMN14350203, study PRJNA611818) | marine sediment metagenome | isolation source: surface marine sediment (0.6m) | place: French Polynesia: Moorea | collected 2018-08 | reverse complement strand
TACGTTGATCTAACTTCGTGCGCATTTACTGCTGCTTGCTACCGTATTTTATGTAGTTATCCTTCTCAAAGACGACGTCCAACTTTCGTCAACTGTGCAGCAATATTGTGAATCCGTCCACGGAGGAGGTCGATCCCGAGGAGCACTTTGACAGTACGATACATATGCTTCGCCACACATTGCGCAGTACACAGCGGGGAACTGTGCGCAGTCCAATGCAATGAGTCTGTGGAACTGGCAGAACACTGAGAACCAGCGACATCATCCCGACAGATGCATGAACCAGAAGACGTCCTTCTCTGCTCCTTGTACGATGCGAGGAAATACGAAGAGCCGAGATGTGTGGCGCGGTAGCAATGGTCGTGGAAACAGTTCACGGTATACAGTGTCGTGAGCTGCATGAAGGCCGCGTCAGCAGAAACGGTGAAAGTCAGCAGCAACAGTGTGAAAAGGCCAAGTGAGTTCATAATGGAGGCCTGTCAGTGGTGAGATGAAGAATGGCAGGAAGACGAGAAGCGTTTATTAGGCAGTCTCTGGACGAATGCATTGTAATGAAGAGAATGAATTTCGGCGACAGTTTCATCGAAGTCGGGCGAGTGCGAGATCAGATGCATGGGGAATGTTGCAATAGGAAGGCGATTTCACAACAGAAAGTATGGTACAATGCGGTACTTTCGCCGATGTCTATCACGTTATTGCTTTCGGTTCACCGGCGCGTCCCGACGCATTGCAGCAAATTAAGTTTGAGATTTGTGATCAGGGAATCGGGACGATGAATGTGATAGACATTCATCGGTGGTGTGCGATTCCGGACAAGTTCTGTTGCGCGAGATATGCAGGACAAACGAGGCTAGGCTCTCGGAATGAATTCATTGGGCGGATAATATTCTTGTATGGGCCACTTTGGTTTCTATAATCAGGTGCCAATCTAATCCTCGAAACATACAATCATGTAAATACGGTTCCGTACTGTTGTACTGTACTGTCAAGACGACGATGCTTTACCCTCAACATCTTGCTCCTCTAGAAGAGCAAGCGGAGTTTGTGAGAAACAGAAGCAAAGAATATACTGCATGCTTAACGAAAACTAGCACCCATTATAACCAGTAAGAGGTACTGTACAGCATCATTATTTCTAGATTCAACGATATCCATAGAAACGCCGCGACCGACTCAAACTTTGTGCCCAAGAAAGCTCCCCACAAATTGATTCGTTTCGCTTGTTTGAAGTTGAGACGGAACGAAGAATCGATTGGAAAAGATTCATCGACTTTGCTCTTTTCTTTGTGAATGAAACGCGTTAGTATTCTCTCGGAATGAGCAATTTGCGAAACCGCACAAGAAATAGTCCAGTAGCAAAGTACGTGTCGGACAATTTGGAGATGTGTGTCTATAACGTACCGAACCCTTATCGGCTATCCAACTTGATCGCATTCGGTGTTTGGGTTATAAATCATGGTTGCTCCTACATTCTCATGCGTAGAGCCTCTTCTTCAGCGAATCAAGGCTGTCCCATATCTGGACAAGAGCGATAATAGACCAATTACAGGTTAGTATCTCATCGTATCACGTGGCTGTGTTTCTACCTCGAAATGGAAGAAAGATTCGCTGACCCGCCTCTTTCCTATCTGAAAAGCTATAAAACCGCGGTCGACGCGGTCGATAACCAGCCAGCATCAAAACCTGCAAACCACATCATGGCATCCGCGCGCTTCTACGTCGCCCTGCTCTTCTCGCTACTGCTGCTTACCCTGTCGGCGGCAACCAAGCTGTGTTACACGAAAATCACCAAGTGTTGCTTCAAGTGGGAGAAGTGCGGATACAAGTACGTGGACAAGGTAGACAAGAAGAAGTGCAAGATCAGGATTTGTAAGTTACTCTGCAAGAAGGTGCCGTACAGCGTGAAGCTGAAGGTATGCAAGAAGGTCAAGGTGTTGGTGAAGTGTCACAAGTATTCGTACAAGGACTGTTTCGCCTACAAGAAGAAGTGTTACTACAAGTTGGTCATCAAGTACAAAAAGGTGTGCAAGAAGGTCTGCTCCTTTAAGGTGTTCTACATCAAGGTCATCAAGAAGTACAAGTACCCCAAGTACTGCGCCAAACTTCGCTGCAAGACACTGTCGTACAAGTCTGTCAAGAAACCTGCCGATAAAGTGGACAAGAAGTACATCTCTGTGGAAACGAAAGGCTCATGCAAGAAGCCCGTGTCGGGCAAACCGTACTAAACCTGGCTCACGGCTTTGTACAGTACCATCATTGTAGGTGAATTTCTTTGTGTTACTTGAGTTTGATTGATTCTTTGCGTGGTTCTTGCATCTTGCTGGTGTAAACAGAATAACCGCTCCCCGTGTAAAAGTTTAGGTTTTGAGATTGGTCTAGTAAAGGGTAGATGCTGTTTGAAACGCGAAAACAGCTCAGTTGCAGTTTGTTGAATTGATATACATTGTAAACATTCCACTCCTTCTGCTGAAAACTCCAAACTGCACATTAACCCGCACAGATATTCTTCTACAGCACGCATAAAACCTACTGGTAGATACCGACCTGTCGTGAAAATCATTATCATTCGTGCATTGATTGAATGCGTGCTCAAACATTCGGCAACAAGCAAGCAACTAGCCAACAGGCGACCGGTACTATTGACTACAATTATCCAACTGTCTGAAGAACTTCATCAATTTAAACATACTGTGGCTAACACGAGAGACACGGAGAGGTTCGGGCACCTGAAGAAGAGTGAGAGAACCAAGGTAGCCCTGCCTTCTTTACTTGGGATCCTCCCTCTCTTATGGGGAAATGATACAGCCTAGTGTTAGCCTCCGTTGTCGCCACCCCTACAATAGATGACAGTTTCGTTCTAGTCATATTGGTCTACGCGAAATTGCTAGTCAGTGATGAGGGGAGACTATAATCAATCAACCAATCAATAGTTGCTAAATTTTGCCTCTACTTCTCGAACAGCAGCACGTTTCGAATATCTTCCGTCGTCTACTGTTTGTCATCTGATACTTCACGATTTTGTCTTCTAGTGAATGCTTATTTCTGAGCAGGTACTGTACAGTACTTGAGCTTTTGAGCGTTCGACATGCCATTTTCAGTATAGTTCCGAATTCAGCATGCAGTTTTTCTTCGCATTGGAATGGGAAAAAAATTTTTGTGACACTTTTCCTCACTCACAACCCCCCTACTTTGCTCAGTTACACGACTTCGCGTTCACTGACGAGAGCTTGTTTAAAGTTCTTTTATGATAACGGTACAGTCCCGTACAGCACTGCTCAACTAGATAGCCAGTTTTGTTCTCTGTTCAAGAGCGACTCTTCGAGAAATTAATTTATTGTACCCAGTACTTGTACCAATCAAACAACACCTACATGATTTGATCTTCAGAACTGCGCATAACGACAACGATTCCCAAATTATTGCAAAAAATAGATGCTAGAGACGAATACACTGAAAAATATTCGAAAAGTTGCATGCAGTGCCAGGTACCAAGTGAAATAAATAGCTCGCTACTGCATCACCACCTCACATGACGGACACACCCAACACAACACTCCACAATGTATTACGACTCATCGAGTGAATCGGAGCCGGAATTTTGGTGTGGTTGGTCTGAGCGCAGCTTTGTGAACTATCACGCCAAGACGCAGCATGACAACGCGGTGCACGCGCGTTGCTCGCCGTTTGGACGCACATTCATTAATGAACGTTCGAAGGAGCAGCACGACAACGCCGTTCATCCGCCGCATCAATGCGATATTTGCAACCGTTCCTTTCAGAACGAAAACCACTTGCGCATGCATATGCAGGTGCGTCAGCCCCGTAACACCGCCTGCGTCGGCTGTGGCAAGATGTACAAGAGCCCCGCTGATGTGGTTGCGCACTTTGAGACTGGTTACTGTAGCGCTTGCAAGGGTCAGGATAATGCTCGTAGAGCGGTGTACAGGTTCTTCGACGCCAATGGGGGCGGCAATTCACTAGTGCGCGCCATCGGTTACGGTTCGAGTTCGGGTGATGGATATGACCCCGATGGCGATAATTATTGTTGCCCCAAATGCAATCGTCGTTTTAAACGTCTCGATAGCCTCATGCAACACCAACAAAGCAGGCCGATATGTCGCAGCACCACGAATCGACTGTCCATCGCGTACTAATTATACCGCGATGCACTTGTTTGACCACAGGAAATTATCTGATACCGATACGTTTCACTGTTCTCGTCCCTAATCGATGTACTCAACATTTGTCATTGCCCTTGTAAATCGTGTATCTTATCTACTTGGATTTGATTTGTTTCTACTCCCGATTGTTCACAATGTCATGTCTTGTTGAGCGGCACTGAAGTACAGCATTCCGTTTCGTTCGTTCACTTCCTTCTCAACTATAATTGCAGTTCTCTGTGAAAGAATCGGGTCTCTGTGATTGGTGGAAGGTCTAACGTTAGTTCAGTTTGACTTCCCGTTCAAATGTTTTTGTGAGCAATTCGCATGCGAGAGCGTTATTGGCAATGATGTAGTCTATTGTACGTCGATGTTGACGGAATCTATTATCATGCCAGCAAATGGAAACATAATGTTTCACTGACCGTACTTATTGTGTATTTCGCACGATACTCAATATTTGAAATTCTGTTTTTTGTTGATTCTACAGGAAGACAGGAATTTAATCTGCCGATTGACTTAAGATTAAGTGAAGTGATAGGGGTTTGGAGCAATACTACTCGAACCCTATGTTACAAAAATGATAATTTGTATATTACGTTGTGTTGGAAATGAATCACAGGGGTGGCAGTGTGGCTGGCAGTGATTCGAGGTCCAACTCACAGCCTCGCTGGTTGGATCAAATAGTAAACCTTTGCCCACCGTAGCTTATTCTACTCTTCGCATCCCGATCAAGATGACGAAACAAAGATGAGAATTTACCAACGGCACTTGATGCTAATTTATACTATCATTCACTCTGCAAACGATTTTTGTTGGCCTAACCATCGCGAGATGTTCAGATTCTTAGCCTCGCTGGTTGCGCATTTACGTAGGATCAAGGTATCTCAAATATCTCACCAAGATCGTGGAAGATCAATGCACCATTACTCTACTCAGTGTATTCAGCTTGGAAGATTATGAAACGATACATTAGCTAATCATTATTTATGATCAAAACTTATTCTCGTAAACAACTGTAGGAGTATTACTGTGAACCCTTACTCAATCGGGAGACTGAAATCCTATCCAGATGTTTTCCCTGAACTCTACAGAATTTTTTTCATATCAATTATGAAACCTAGCAGTATAAATACCGGTGCCTAATGCTCGAAAAGACGCATTAACAAATTTCCGTTTACAACAAACCCAATTTATTCTCACAAGCGCATCCAGGGGAATGGTTTCTAAGACACATGTACGAACTATGAAAGCGCAGATTTAATCTAGTTGGAATAGTTGTTTGAGTAAATATAATTTAAATCTTTGAATTCGTGGAATATGAACTATTTTATATTTCTCTAGTATCGAACATGAAGTTTCCAAAGATTGAATTCGTGCAGTATATTTGAAGTTGTAAGGTGTGTTTTCTGTGATCGTCATCCTCTTTTGAGAAGTACAAGAGCTATCAAATTGTGATATTTTCAATTTGATATATTGCATATTCTTGATGTACTCTACCTAAAATTTATGAAATAACTTGACGGAACAATAAGTCAGAAATTCTTCTGCTCAGTGTCTACCGCATCGGAAAATAACCATTATCATGCTTTGCTTTTTCCAAAATTGATTTTTCACTTGGCCTATCTTTGCCGTGAAATTTAAACAAACATATTCTGCGTCAAATATAGCGTGGCTAGCTATGAATTTTCTCTATTGATTTTTACATGTGATCTATATGATATTTATGTGAAGAAAAAATTCTTGGCAAAGCATTTTTCCTTACAAAATTTTAAATCAGGTAATTTTCTTCAAATGGAACTAGTATTTCATCGTGTGTGTACACCCATCGTCGAAGGGTAAAATTTTGATTTATGAAATGCAACAAGTTTCTTGCCCGTTTTATAGCTTACGAATGATTTTATGGCATAATGCCGTCCATGGCATGCTCATTAATCATTATTTTTAACTAGTTATTGTATATTGAATGAAAATGTTAATGTGATCAAAAAAACATTTATATACGTTCCAGTCCGTAGCCACTGAATGAAAAATTTATATGCAGGGTTCTATCAGCGTTACAATAACCTGTTTAAGCCATTCGGAAACTATCTCTGCTCAGTATCAGAGCTACAAAGAAACATGAAACTTGATTCTTACTGCTACGGTCTCTTTAGTATCATTTGCAATCAAGCAGTTAGCCATTATGATCATAAGAAGTAGAGTGGAGTAGACTCTGAAGGTCTAATAAGTGTTTGAACCTTTTGAATGTTCAAAACATACTGATGATCAAGATTATGCCAACCTAAACATGAGCATAGATAAAGGTATTATTAGACTTTCTGTTGCAGCCCCACTCCATTCTGCACTCTCTCCGCACTAATTTTAATGTTTCGTCGTCGAAATGAGATGCATGGATCAATGATATCTGTTTTGAATACTGTTGAGCTGAGATTTCGAGGAAAATATTTCTTCCATACCGATATGTGAGCAGCATTAGTTTTTGATTCGACATGAGACGAACTAATGCAAGCTCATAGTTACAATTTTAGTCAAAATGATCGTGCTCTTTTCTCCTTAGTCATTTTTTTCTCGACATACTACGATTTTCTGAAATACCAATACCACAAATGCTCAATTACGGGTTGTTCCATACTTCGTCGGAATCCGACACTTCACTAGTTAATTTATTTGATTCTACTCCCTTGAGTTTTTTGAGTATTTGAACGGGTCCAATACCGCAAGGTTCGATTACTGCTTGATTGAAGAAAAAGCTGCAACTGACTATTCAGTCGCAGCCATGTGTTGTATGTTAAATTTATAGAGAAATCAGAGCGTAAAGTTTAATAGTCCAAAGTGCAGGTGCATGCAGAAGTGTTGATTTTCAATACTGTATTTTTACTGAAAGACGATGCAAATGCTAATCGATTGTATATTCAGACATGTATGTTCTGCGAAGTAGAGACCCGAGTTCTTTCTAGTCTTTGATAGATGCGAAGTAAATTAGTAATAAGCTTCCATACATTTCAAGGATACCATCTCTTGAATTACAATGTTGATAGTCCCAATATATTAGATTACGTAACCTTGAGAATCAGATATTTCAGAAGACGCTTCTCTGAGATATCCAGGGGAAATGGATATGAATTTTTCAACTCTATTGCTCCTTGATACCATGAATCAGATACTTCTTATTGCTGCATTCGTTCAACGCTAAATGATGCAGTTCTATTTTGTACGCCGAAAGTGTTGGTACGTTGATGGATTAGATGAAGAACTGGATGAAGAGCAATCCCTACTTGATCCCTTGAAACAATCCAAATGTACAGATTTGGTGTTCAGAAAAGACGATGCATCGGCAGTGCTCCCGGATTCTGACATAGCGGCTGGATTCATGGCTGATAGAAATGTGGAACTAAGTGTACTACGTACGAAATTCAAACCTTTTGTTTCCCAAGATTTCTTGGATACTGCAGGTGGCACTATGGTATCTCGATTTCATATACCTATCGAAAAATCGTACATAGAAGCTTGGTGGAGGCGATTTGAATTCGATTTCTCTTTACCGTGACGAGAAAGACAAGTGTGATGACGATGATGATGCAGTGCGACTCATTTTTACGTTGATGACGTCAATGGATTATTGAGACAGAACAAGACAGAAAAGCAAATATCTGCGTCCCATTATGAAGTGAATGATTGGGGAAGGGAGTCGCTGATATCCAGGCAATAGCTAATCTAATGTTATATCGGATGAAGTGGTCAGCTAATCCATCCTCAGTCGTGTCTGTAGCTTGTTCGATTAGCCGCCTCTGGTACCGTTCCTGCATGCATACAGTCAATACTAAATCTCTAGGTTGTAGTATGGAGGTGGTGCGTCCTAGTAGAAATCAAACATGAATGTTGTGCAACACAAGTAAATTGCCGACATTACCATGTGACGACGCGTTATCGAAAAGTAAGAGCACTCTCGTACCCTTTGTCTTAGATACATAAATATCGAAACGTCGCGGTCATTCAAAGCAGATGTTGGCATTCATCCATGCCTTTTTCGACCACACATAATCGAATCCGCTGTCCCGCTCTCCTTCCCCAAACACCTAGGACTGCGTGCGCGACCGAACACCAGAGGCGGAAAACGCTCTGTGCCGGTGGTGTTACAGCATACCGGGAACGTAATGCGGTCCTTGTTTTTCTTTCGGCCCGGGTGACGACCCGGGCCGATGGTAGCAGATGGCGCGAGTCTGTACATAAACCCAAATTCATCGGCGTTGTATACATCGCGTGGGATGTATTTTCTAGCAAGGGCACGTAGACTGGGGATTTTCTCCTCCTGCACCGCCGCCGCATCGGCATTGATTCCCCTCCATGCGACTTTTTTCAAATTGTGTCTCTTTTTAAACCTGTAGAGCCCCCTTTCTGAAATGCGTGTTGGTCCTTTCATGGAGAGGGAGCGTCCCAGTCTCTAGTTATCGCAGACGACACGCCTTCTTGTGTACCATGAGCTGCGTGCTGCGTACCTCCCTCCCTCACATAGTGAACACAAAACTCGTAATTTTGTTTCAATGGAATTGCTGGATACTGTGAGGTCCCTCCTCTCTCTCTCTCATTGCACGGTGTCATCGTTGTTACGCGCTCTTTGCCAGATATAATCCGCTGTAATCTTTTTGCACTCGGGATATTATCAAGTTTACTTTTTGTTTTCGCCATTCGCCGTACCTCCTTGATATCGTTCGATTTTAGCCGGCCTCGTCCTCGCCGTTCGCATTCTATCAGAATCGCTTGTTCTTCCGCCCACGAAAGCCTTATGCACTGGTCCCTAACTATCCTCCCTCACATCTTCCGTGTTCGTGTAGTGGGGACGGCAGACCATTCGGATTATGCTGTAATGGTAACGTAAAAATGAGTTTAGTGCACTTGTGCAATTTTCCAAAGTTGTACAATAATATATGAATTATTTCAGAGTAATTTTGTAATACTGTCTGGAGGTAGGACTTGACTCGGGGTAAGCTGTCCTATACTTTCAACTTCTCACTATTTTATACTCTTTTTCTTCCTGTAGCTGCAGGATAGCTTATGGTCATGTGCGTTCGAAGCACGTCATATCCTCCTAAGCTAGCTTGAATCATTCATATTTTGCTTATTTTATTCCAATGCGACCCTATTCCAATTTCGTCATTCCAATATTAACTCTTCTCGAGTGCCTTGCCTTATTATAAGGTTTTGATGAACCTTTCCGTTTCATAACATAACCCTTCGCGGCTGTATTTTAAATTATATTTCCGAAATTATCCTTCGCAGATAATCATAAACGTGATACAATGCCAAAATTGAAAATGTTTTTCTCTAAAATTATTTGGCAAATTCCAATCGGTACACGAAACCGTAGATATGAAGAGGGAAGACTGTAGCTGTTTTAAAAGTTCCGACGAGATAAATACAATTTAGAAGCTGTTTCTCAGGGCTGCAGGAGCTTGAAATATGGCTAGAAGCACAAACTATCTTTGAAACTGGTAATTTTTAATATGAAAGTGACGATCTATTCCGTATTTGGATATGGAGAGCAAATATGAAATGCACAATTTTTCAAAATAATTCATGCCTTGATTTGAGAATTTGCTCTTAGTCTTATCTTGTTGTTCTTAGTTTAATATTTTTGACTTTATTTATTGGGAGACCGAAGTGTTTGAATCTGTGTCTAACATGCCGAGTCTTACAGAAATTTTGAAAGATGGACAGATCGTATTTCTGAGCTCATTCCTAAGCTGAAATTTTTACAAGCAAAGGAGGATATGTTTTAAGTAGAGCTTCCATTACATCAAAAAATTTGAACCCTAAGTTTGATCAAAATAAAATCTGACTTTGTAGAACACTATGGTAATATACATAATCAGAAAAATACAAGAATACAGAGTTTTAGACAGCTATTCCTCGCAAGGTTGTCCTAGATTGAAAAGATATGTTGTAAATGAAAAATCAATGAGCAAATTTCGGATCATTCAGTTACCACTAAATTGACCCCTCTTACTTTAATTAGAGTTTTTTCATCTTATGATCTGATCTAAATCGTTCTGGCTATATTTTTAACGGACGTCCATGAATTTTACAGGCAAATCCAAATAAATAATCGGGACTCCTAAAAAATTGGAAAGCTGTGAGGTACCGATTTTGTATTTTAACTCACTTATACCTCAGACTTACTTCTGTTTGGTAACTGAGAGCCCATGAATACTTCTGGGACTGTTGCGTTATTTACCAGTAGCTTTCATGATGCAAATGCTTGTTTTTGAGAAAGTATCATCTTTTTTGACTCGAAAATTTCTAGAATTTTTAATATCAGGGACTGTAAAATGTACCAAATACTTCCCAACAAAGGCATAGGAGGTCTGGTTTATTAAGAAAGAGGAAAAATGACTAAAGTTTGCTAAGTAATCTCTTTTTCTTATTATTTATTTATTCTGGAGAATTATTCTGGGTAGAAGCAAATTTTGGTCTTTCCTACCAATGTGGAGAGCTAGAGTTCCGAGTCGCATTGAATAGATTTCCAGAATTTATATGGGCTGGCACAGTAATGCTTGTGTTTCTGCTCCCATCAATGGCAGGGAATGAAACAGTACTCTAGATGAATTGGATTTGAGAAAAGTATCGTTTATTGAATAAGGTGTCGAAATAATTTCATCTACTATCCAGAGGTGAATAGGTGTTTGATATAGGAAACGCAGATAGGTTTGCTTTTTATCAGAGAATCGGTTTCGAATTTATGTAAGTTCGGTAGTGATTGCGTTGTATTTTTAGGTTTTGCTGATCACGAGGAATTATTGCAGAATTTTGGAAAATAGTGTGTGGAGGTTTATTTAACATATCTTTTTTCTGCATTTCTTTGAACAGACTTTTGAATGTAAATCACCGGAATCACACAGTTAGCAGAAGTTTAACACAAGAACTACGAGGGCATTTAGATGCAGGCCTATCTTTGAATTCACTACTCGGGTCTTATTTTATAGGTCGATTTCGAGTCCTAAAATTTCCATGCAGAACAAGTCCTAGGAATCCGAGCAGATTTATTTATCCAAGCTATGGATTGGCTATATTCTAGAGTAGTCAAGATTGAATACGAAACAGCTCTACATTGTAGTGAGTGCAAAGCCCG
>JAAUYH010136206.1_pt1 | contig 11290 bp, 8 predicted proteins | sample 7278061 | NCBI WGS metagenome assembly JAAUYH01 (sample SAMN14350203, study PRJNA611818) | marine sediment metagenome | isolation source: surface marine sediment (0.6m) | place: French Polynesia: Moorea | collected 2018-08 | reverse complement strand
TGGCTGGGTTGTCGTCTTGATTTACGCACGTAGCCGCTCCACCGCCGACCCTGGGTGGCGGGCCAGGTCTATGAACGGCGCGTTTTATGGTCGCCAAGTACATCCAACCGTTGCATGTGCCGCCAGCGTTGCAAAACCGCCTCCCAAGGGGAGGGTCGGCGGTGGCGCGGCGGCCTTCGGCCTTGTCCCGCGCCGAGAGCAGTGATCGATGGATCGCTTCGATTCTCGCCGGGAGTTTGAGGCAGTCGCCCTACCTCTGCGCCTCTATCCGCGCCAAGGGACCCGGCGTCTCCCTGATCGGCAAGTGGATCAGCGTTGCCAGCAGGCCGAAGGCGATCGCAGCCCACCACATCGGGGTGTAGTCCTGGTAGAGGTCGAAGATGCGGCCTCCGAGCCAGGCGCCGAGGAAGCTGCCGGTCTGGTGGCTGAGGAAGACCAATCCGGCGAGCGTCGAGAGATAGCTGAGCCCCTGCGTCTGCGCGACGAGGCCGGTGGTCAAGGGCACGGTGGAGAGCCAGAGAACCCCCATCACCGCCGAAAAGACGAAGACGGACATCGGCGTCAGCGGCGTCAGGATGAAAGCGAGGATCACCACGGCGCGGGCGAAATAGATCCCCGCGAGGACCTTTTTCTTGGATAGAACCTGGCCGGACCAGCCGGACGCGAAGCTCCCGGCGATGTTGAAGAGCCCGATCAACGCAAGTGACCAGCCGCCCACCGCAACGGCGAGGCCCTGATCGGCGATATAGGCGGGCAGGTGGGTCTGGATGAAGGCGACGTGGAAGCCGCAGACGAAGAAGCCGAAGAAGAGAAGCACGAAGGCGCGGTCGCCGAAGGCGGTACGCAGGGCAAAGCCGAACCCCCCGGTGCCCGCAGAGGCGGTGGGTTTCGAAACCCGAGCGATGAAAGCCAGTGCGGGCAGGATCAACAGAAAGCTCGCGGCGATCACGTAGATGGCGGCGTTCCAGCCGAGCAGGGCGATCAGGCCCAACGACAGGGGCGCGCCGACGAACATGCCGGTCGAGGCGGCGGCGGTGCCGAGGCCCATGACGAAGCTGCGCCGCTCCGGGGGCACGATCTTGCCCAGGGCGACAATCACCACGGGGAACGAGCAGGCCCCGGTGCCGATGCCGACGATCACGCCGGTGGCGACGAAGGCCGTCGGATCGGTGACCACGCCGCGCAGGTAGAAGCCCAAGCTCGCGGCCAAGGCGCCGAAGGCCAGCACGCGCGCGGTGCCCTTGCGGTCGGCGACAGCGCCGGCGAGCGGCTGTGTCAGGCCCCAGCAGAGAAGCTGCACGGCGAGGGAAAGCGAGAACACCTCTCGGCCCCAGCCCATCGCCTCGGTCATCGGTTTGAGAAACACGCCGAAAGCGGCGGCGAAGCCGAAGCCGATGAAGGCGACAAGGCATCCCGCCGCGATGGCGGCGGTGTTGTCGGCCTGGCTGGGCTGCGACGCGGGGTCAGACATCGGCCGGCTCCTTCAGGCGGCGCGCGGCCGTTTGGGTCTCTCGGGCATTTGTTGCGAAATGCCCTGCCGACCAACGGGCGCCTGCTACGCAAGCACCCTAGGTCTAGCCCTCGGCGCGCAGGTCTTCGACGACCTGGCGCATGGTGTCCAGGGGCGCGTAGCCGCGCAAGAGCTCGGTCTCGAAGACGAAGCTGGGCGTGCCGTTGATCTGCAACTTTTGCGCCAGTTCGCGGGTGCGGATGATCGCCTCTTGCACCTTGGGCCCGTTCATCGCCTCGAAGACGGCCGGCGTGTCGTAGCCCTTGGATTCGCTGAGGTTCGACAGGCTCGCCTCGGTGATCTCGCCGCGCAGGGTCATCAGCGTGTCGTTGATGTCGAAATAGGCATCGTCGCCTTCGACCTCTTTCACACCCAACGCAAAACGCGAGGCGAGCACGGATTGCTCGCCCAGGATCGGGAATTCCTTGACGATGTAGCGGATGTTGCCGTCGCTGGCGATCAGCTCCTTGACCTCGGGATGGGCACGCTTGCAGTAGCCGCAGCGGTAGTCGAGGAATTCGACGATGGTGATGTCGCCCTCGGGATTGCCGCCGACGAAGGAGAAGCCGTCGTTGAAGATCGCCTCGGCATTGTCGGCAACCAGGTTGAGGTCGTTCTGCGCCTGTTCCTGGGCGTCGCGTTCCTCGAGCACGGCGATGGCTTCAAGCAGCACCTCAGGGTTCTCGAGAAGATAGGCGCGGATCTCGGCGCGGAAGCTTTCGTGTTCGGCATCGGTCATCGCCGACATGTCGAATGCGGCGAGCGGGGTGGCGAGCATCGCGCAAACGGCGGCAAGCTTAAGGGATTTCAGCATCAATCGTCTCTCCGTATTCCAGCGGCGCGTGCCGCGTTTAACACATCCTGAGCGCGGTTCCAGCCCGCGGAGCCACGCGGCAGGAGGCCCGAGGCGCGGGTGGCGTGGATTGCGGCGTCTTTCAGACGGCCGAGAATGGCATAGCGTTCGGCAGTGGCGAGCGAGGCCATGCCGTTATTGCCGTTGCGGGCATAAGCCACGGCGAGGTCGCGCATCAGCACCGGGTTGCGGTCGTCCCGGGCGCGGGCCTGTTCGAGCGCGCCGAGCGCGCGGCGGTAGCCGTCCTGGGTGCCCAAGGCGAGCAGTGCCCTTCCGTAACCGGCGAGGATCAGCGACTCGCGCGGGGCAAGCTGCACGGCACGGCCATAGGCGTTGACGGCGGCCCCGGGCTGGCGCGATTCCAGCAGGATCTGGCCCTTGAGCTCGTGGTAGTAGGCGTCGTTCGGGCGCATGGCGATCAGGCGGTTGATCTCGGCCACGGCTTCGGAGGCCTTGGGGATGCGGTGCAGGGCGATGGCGCGCTGCATGGTGGCGATCTCGGACCGGTCGCCGCGGACCTGGCGCAGGGTCCAGCCGGAATTCTTGGTGAAGGCGCCGAGCTTGCCCTTGGCACGGGCGAACCAGTAATTGGCCTCGGGTTGCTCGCGGGCGTTGCTGCCATAGGCGGCGGCGTAGCCCTCGACGGCGCGGATCCGGTCGCGGGTGAGCGGGTGGCTCTGCACATAGGGGTCCCGGCGGCCGACCGAGAGCGCCTCTTGCCCGCGGAAGAGATCGAGCACGTCGATCATCGCCTGCGGGTCGACCCCGGCCTGGGCCATGTAGCGCAGCGCGGCCTGGTCGGCCGAGGCCTCTTGCGCGCGGGTATGGCCCAGAAGGACGCGCCCGGCGCTCGAAGAGCTGCCGATGGCCACGCCGGCGGCCGCCTCGGCATTGCCGGTGCCGGCGCCGAGGGCGAGGGCGAGCAGAAGGCCGAAGCGCGCGGCGTTGGTGGCGGCGCGCTGGTTGGCGAGGCGCAGCTGGATATGGCCGTTGGCGATATGGGCAAGCTCGTGCGCGATGACGGCCTGCAGTTCCTCGGCCGTCTGCATGCGCAGGATCAGGCCGGAATGGATCAGCACGTGCTTGTTGTCGATGACGAAGGCGTTGAGCTTGCTGTCATTGATGATCAGGATTCGGATCTGGTTGGGGTTCAGCCCGGCGGCGCGGATCATCGGCAGGGCGAGCTGCTTAAGCGCGTACTCGATATCGGCGTCGCGGATCAGGCCGCGGGCCTGGGCGGCGACGGTGGAGAACAGCAAGGCGACGGCGATAAGCACCGCGCAGACCGCGACTGCCGCGCGGCGTCTCGCCTGTCCTATGGGTCCCATTGACCTTCTGCCGCTCCGGGTGCAGTTCCTGCCGGGGGCCAGCATAGAGAGGAAGCCATGCGGAACTCAAGGCGCAGCGCGGTCGATCCCTTCATTGTGATGGACGTGATGGAGGCGGCGCGGAAGGCCGAGGCCGAGGGGCGCCACATCATCCATATGGAGGTCGGCCAGCCCGGCACGCCGGCGCCCGCCGTGGCCCGCGCGGCGGTGGCGGCGGCGATGGATGAGGACGCGTTGGGCTATACCGTGGCGCTGGGTCTGCCGGAGCTGCGGGCCCGGATTGCGCGGCTTTACGCCGATTGGTACGGGGTCGAGTTGGATCCGGCCCGGGTGATCGTCACGGCGGGCTCGTCGGGGGCGTTCATCCTGGCCTTCACCGCGCTCTTCGATTCGGGCGACCGGATTGGGATCGGCGCGCCGGGCTATCCGTCCTACCGGCAGATCCTGCGGGCGCTGGATCTCACGCCGGTGATGATCGAGACCGCGCCGGAGAACCGGCTGCAGCCGGTGCCGGGGGACCTGCCCGACGATCTCGCCGGTCTGATGGTCGCCTCGCCAGCGAACCCGACCGGCACGATGCTCGACCGGCCGCATCTGGCGGCGCTGATCGAGGCGGCGGCGGCGCGCGGGGCGAGTTTCATCTCGGACGAGATCTATCACGGCATCGAATACGAGCGGAAAGCCGTCACGGCGCTGGAGATCAGCGACGATGTCTACGTGATCAACTCGTTCTCGAAGTATTTCAGCATGACCGGCTGGCGGATCGGCTGGATGGTGGTGCCCGAGGATCATGTGCGCGTGATCGAGCGGTTGGCGCAGAACATGTTCATCTGCCCACCGCATGTGAGCCAGCGTGCGGCACTGGCGGCCCTCGACAGCGAGGACGAGCTCAAGGCGAACATGGCGGTCTATGCCGAGAATCGCCGGCTGATGCTCGAAGGTTTGCCGGAGGCCGGGTTCACTAACATCGCGCCGCCGGACGGGGCGTTCTACGTCTATGCGGATGTGTCGGACCTGACCTCGGACAGCTTGGCCTTTGCGGCGGAGATTCTGGAGGGGGCAGGGGTCGCGGTGACCCCGGGCCTCGATTTCGACGAGGCGCGCGGGGCCGGGACGCTGCGGTTCTCCTATGCGCGCTCGACCGAGGATATCCGCGAGGGGCTCAAGCGATTGAAGGATTTCATGGCGGCGCGGGGCTAAGGGGGCGACGCGAAACACTGGCACCCAGTTTCCGCACCGCCAGTGCATCGGTAGCCGGTCGAGGGGCCGGTCTGCCCCTGGACCGGCGCCTTCGGCTTGATTCCGGCCCGGGTGCGTTGATCAACCGGCGGGATTCTCGATGTTCACAACCGCGAATCCGGGTCTCGCTCGGGCTAGGCGCACCCACCCCGCCTCGCTATACTCTCCGCAAAACAAAACCGGGGCACCATGAGCAGGCTTCGCACATTTCTCCTGGCCGCAGCGCTGTCGCTGGCGGGCCCGGCGCAGGCGCAGGATCTCGGCGCTTTGGCGCGGATCGATCCGGCGGCGTCGTCGCTCGAGGATACGCGTGATGGCGTGTTCTTGACGCTCGCCCTGTCGCAGCCGGTGCCCTACCGGGTCTTCACCCTCGATGAACCGCCGAGGCTGGTGCTGGATTTCTCCGAGGTCGATTGGGCCGGGCTCGACGCCGCCAGTTTCGACGCCTCCGAACAGGTCACCGAGGTCGCCTTTGGCACCTTCCGTCCGGCCTGGTCGCGCATGGTGGTAAAGCTCGCCGCGCCGCTCGCGGTGGCCTCGGCGGGCATGGATACCACTGGCGGCGCGCGGGTCGAGGTGCGGCTCGAGGAGGTCTCGGTTGAAGATTTCGCCGCCCGTGCCGGGGCGCCCGCGAGCGCGACCTTCGATCTGCCCGACCCGGTGGCCGACCTGATCCCTCCGGCGCGGCGGCAGGACGGCAGCCGCCCGGTGGTGGTGATGCTCGATCCGGGCCACGGCGGCCTCGATCCGGGGGCGGAGCGCGATGGCGTGGTCGAGGCGCATTTGATGCTGCAATTCGCCCGCGAGCTGCGCGAGATCCTGCGCCGCGCGGGCGGGTTCGAGGTGATGCTGACCCGCGACGACGACATTTTCGTGCCGCTGGAAATGCGCCAGTCGATCGCGCGCGCGGCCGGGGCGGACGTGTTCATCTCGCTCCATGCCGATGCGATCCCCGAGGGCCGTGCGACGGGGGCGACGATCTATACGCTGGCCGACGCGGCCTCGGACATCGCCTCGGAAAAGCTGGCCGAACGGCATGACCGGGCGGATTTGCTCGCGGGTGTGGACCTGACCGATCATGATGACGCGGTGGCGACGGTGCTGATGGAGCTTGCGCGGACCGAGACCGCGCCGCGGTCGGACAAGCTCGCGGATGAGCTCGTCGAGGCGCTGACGCGCTCACTCGGCACGATGCACAAGCGGCCGCGGCTGGAGGCGTCGTTCTCGGTGCTGAAGGCGGCGGATATCCCGTCGGTGCTGGTCGAGCTCGGCTTCATGTCGAGCGAGGAGGATCTGGAGAACCTGCGCGACGCCGACTGGCGGCGGCGCGCGGCGGAGGGGATCCGCGACGCGCTCGTCGCCTGGGCAGCTGCGGATGCGGCAGAGGCGGAGTTGCTCCGGCAGTAGGAGCTTTCGTGCGCGCTCAGCTCCCGGACCGGCGGCGGGCCATCCAGATCGTGTGCAGGTTGCAGTCCGGGTCTTCCGGGGCGAAGGACAAGAGGTCGAAGCCGTTCTCATCCAGCAGCGCCTTGTATTCCTCGGGCGCGAGGCTGGCGTGGTAGACAGGTTCGCCCTCTACCTCGCCGACGGGTTCGCCGGCGCGGGGGCCGGCGGTGAACATCAGCACGCCGCTCGGCGCGGCATGGGCGGCGAAGGTGGGGAACATCGCGCGCTGGTCGTCGGGCGAGAGGTGGAAGAAGCTGTTCCAGGCCAGGATCGCCTCGAAGCGCGCGCCGAGATCGAGGCCGCGCATGTCCGCCTCGACCGCGCGCGCGCCGGGCAGCGTCCGGCGGAAGAGCGCCAACATCGCCGGGGAGCCGTCCACGCCGGTGATCTGGGCGCGCCGATCCGCCAGATACCGCGCGATCGGATTGCCGCTGCCGCAGCCGAGGTCCAGCACCCGGCGCGGCGGCTGGGTGTGGGCGAGCATGCGGTCGAGCCATTTGCGCTCGAACAGCGTCTTGTCGCGGCTTTTTGCAAAGCCTTCGGCGACGCGGTCATAGGTCGGCAGGATGTCTTCGGGACGCATGACTCGCACCTAGGTTGCAGCGCCGAAAGACGCAAGCGCGAACCCTCGAAACGGCAGCTTTCAGCCCAGCGGCCCGGAGAACGCTTTTGACCCGATTTGCCCGAATGCCTATATAGAGACGACACCTAAACGGGGGCCGCATGTTTCGGTTCGTCGCGTCCTTCCTGGGCGCCATATTCAGTTTCGCGACCAATGGCGCGGTGATGGCGGCGGTCATCGTCGGCGGCATCTTCTGGATGTATGGCCGCGATCTGCCGAACACCGAGCAACTGGCGTCCTACGCGCCGCCGACGATCAGCCGGATCTATTCCGGCGAGGGCAAGATGATCGACGAATTCGCCCGCGAGCGGCGTCTCTATGCCCCGCCCGAAGAGATCCCCGACCTCGTCAAACAGGCCTTCATCAGCGCCGAGGACAAGAATTTCTACCTGCACAAGGGCTACGATCTGCGCGGCATGGTCGCCGCCGGTCTCGAGGCCGTGCAGGGCGGGCGCCTGCGCGGCGCCTCGACGATCACCCAGCAGGTGATGAAGAACTTCCTTCTCAGCTCCGACCGGACCGCCGAGCGCAAGATCAAGGAGATCATCCTCGCCGTCCGGGTGGAGCAAGGTCTCACCAAGGACGACATCCTGGGGCTCTATCTCAACCAGATCGATCTGGGTGTGCGCAGTTTCGGTGTGGCGGCGGCGGCGCAGAGCTATTTCAACAAGACGCTCAGCGAGTTGACGATTGCCGAGGCGGCGTTCCTCGCGATTCACCCCAAGGCGCCCTACAGCTACAATCCGGCCACGAACTATGACGAGGCGTTCAACCGGCGCAACAACCTGGTCCTGCGGGAAATGTTCGAGAACGGATATATCACGCAAGAGCAGTACGAGGTCGCGAAGGCGGAACCCATCAGAACGGTGCAGATGGGCGAGATCCCGAGCTTCCGTGAAAGCCTGCCGCCACGCGACTATTTCACCGACGAGATCCGCCGCCAGATGATCCGCCGCTTCGGCGAGGAAGAGATGATGAATGGCGGGCTCTCGATCCGGGCGACCGCCGATCCCGAATTGCAGGCCGAGGCCGCGCGGGCGCTGCGGGCGGGGCTCGAGCGCTATGACCGTGGCCGGGGTGTCTGGCGCGGGACGGGGATCAAGATCCCCGAGGACCAGCTGGGCGACGAGGCCAGCTGGCGCGCCGCCCTGGGCGCGGTCGACATCAGCCGCGATATCGAGGGCTGGTTCCCGGCGGTCGTCCTGCAGGTCGGCAACAACGATGCGCGGATCGGGATCGAGGGCGTGGCCGATGACGAAGACGGCCACTGGATCCCCGCCAAGGACGTGACCTGGGCGCGCAAACGGCTCGAGGACGGCTCTCTGGCGCGCAAGGCCCGGGTGGCGGGCGACCTGCTGGAGCTCGGCGACGTCGTGCATGTGCGGCGCATGACCTCGGACAGCGACGGCTCGTTCATCCGATGGACCCTGCGCCAGATCCCGCAGGTGCAGGGCGCGTTCATGGCGATGGACGTGCATACGGGCCGCGTGCTGGCGATGCAGGGCGGGTTTTCTTTCCAGCAGGCCGAGTTCAACCGGGCAACGCAAGCCCAACGGCAGCCGGGGTCGTCCTTCAAGCCCTTCGTCTATGCCAGTGCGCTCGACAGCGGGTTTTCCCCGGCGACGATCGTGATCGACGCGCCGATCGAGGTCGAAACCGGCGCGGGCGTCTGGCGGCCCCAGAACGCGTCGAACCAGTTCTACGGGCCGACGCCGCTGCGCACCGGCATCGAGAAGTCGCGGAACCTGATGACGGTGCGGCTCGCGCAGGAAATCGGCATGGAGACCGTGGCGGAATATGCAGAACGGTTCGGGGTCTATGACCGTCTGCAACCCTTCCTCGCCAACTCGCTGGGGGCCCAGGAAACCACGCTTTTCCAGATGGTCGCGGCCTATGCGATGTTCGCCAATGGCGGCGAGCGGGTGGAACCGACGCTGGTCGACCGAGTCCAGAACCGCTGGGGCGAGACGGTTTATCGCCACGACCAGCGGGTCTGCGAGGATTGCCAATATGCCTCTCTGGAGCCGGGGATCGCGCCGCGGATCACATCGAACCGTGAACGCGTGATGAATGCCGTGACGGCGTATCAGCTGACCTCGATGATGCGTGGCGTGGTGCAGCGCGGCACCGCCGCGGGCCGGGTGAATCTCGGCGTGCCGGTGGCGGGCAAAACAGGCACGACGAACGACACCAAGGACGTCTGGTTCGTGGGCTTCACCTCGAACATCGTCGCGGGCTGCTACATCGGCTACGACCTGCCGCAGACCATGCCCGGCGCCTCGGGCGGCGGGATGTGCGCGCCGGTCTTCAACCAGTTCATGCAGGTCGCGACCGAGAAATACGGCGGTGGGCCCTTCGAAGTGCCGCCCGGCGGGCGCTTCATCAAGATCGACCGCTTCACCGGCGCGCGGCTGCCCGACAGCGCCAGCGGTCCGCATGTGGTGGCCGAGTATTTCCGCGAAGGGGAAGAGCCGATCTTCGGCATCATGTTCGACGGCGGCTTCGCGATGGGGGCGAACCTGCCCTTGTTCACCTCGGATCAGCTTACCGGCGACACACAGGTGCGAACCTCGACCGGCGAGGTTGCGATCATCCCCGACAAGGCCGATTTCGGGACGTTGAGCTCGGGCGGCCTGTACTAGCCGCGGAGACGTACAGCCGTCGCCACAGAGATATCCGTAAGCTTTTGATTTACAACGAAAGTATGAGTTTGACCTCAAGTTCACTTGAGGCCGTAGCATCCTTGGTGATGCAACCGTAGCCACCTGCCAGGGAAGCGCCAATGATATATCACGTCACCGCACGTTTTAACGAAGATACCGCCGCCGAATTCCTCACCCGACTCACGGACGGGTCAATTGCAGGCCAGCGCCCGGACGGTCGCGAAATAGTGGCCTCTATGGCGCGCGCCGTTGTCAGGCCCGACGGTGTCGTCGAGTGGAGCGAGATGTGCTTTTGCCCAAGCCCGCTTGCCCACGAGCGCAGCACAGTGCTGGACCGGCATTTTCGAGCCATAACGACCGAGCCGATCGACGCGTATACGCAATATGACGGCGTGCCGTTCATGGATCATTTGCGGGTGTCCGCGCAGACGTGAGCGCGCCAATCGGTTCGGCCACGCTTGCCGCGGCGGGCCGGCGTTGCTATCACGCTCGTCTGACCTTTCGAGCGAAAAGAGAAACCGATGCGCGCCGAGACGCAGAACACTGTCGATGCCATCGAGAAATCGCTGGAGCTGTTGCGCCAGCGGATGGATTGGGACACCGCGTCGCATCGGCTCGAGGAATTCAACGCGCGGGTCGAGGATCCGACGCTGTGGGACGACCCGGAGAAGGCGCAGAAGCTGATGCGCGAGCGGCAGATGCTGGTCGATGCGATGGAGACCGCCGAGGGCATCGCGCGGGATCTGTCGGACAATGTCGAGCTGATCGAGCTGGGCGAAATGGAGGAGGATGCCGAGGTCGTGGCCGAGGCCGAAGCGGCGCTGAAACGGCTTGCCGATAAGGCCGCGAAGAAAGAGATCGAGGCGCTTCTCGATGGCGAGGCGGACGGGAACGACACGTTTCTCGAGATCAACTCGGGCGCGGGCGGCACGGAAAGCTGCGACTGGGCGGCGATGCTGGCGCGGATGTATGTGCGTTGGGCGGAAAAGAAGGGCTACAAGGTCGAGCTGCAATCCGAAAGCGCCGGCGACGAGGCGGGGATCAAGTCGGCGGCCTACAAGATCTCTGGACCGAATGCCTATGGCTGGCTGAAATCGGAGAGCGGCGTGCACCGGCTGGTACGGATTTCGCCCTATGACAGCAACGCGCGGCGGCATACCTCGTTCAGTTCGGTCTGGGTCTATCCGGTGGTGGACGACAATATCGAGATCGAGGTGAATCCGGCGGATATTCGTATCGACACGTACAGGTCGAGCGGCGCGGGCGGGCAGCATGTGAACACCACCGACTCGGCGGTGCGGATCACCCATATGCCGACAGGGATCGTGGTGACAAGCTCCGAGAAATCCCAGCACCAGAACCGCGACATCGCGATGAAGGCCCTGAAATCAAGGCTTTATCAGATGGAGCTTGACCGCCGGAACGCCGAGATCAACGAGGCGCACGCGCAGAAGGGCGAGGCCGGCTGGGGCAACCAGATCCGGTCCTACGTGCTGCAGCCCTACCAGATGGTGAAGGACTTGCGCACGGGCTACGAAACCTCGGACACCTCCGGCGTGCTCGATGGCAAGCTCGACGGGCTGATGGCCGCCACGCTGGCCATGGATGCCGCGGGCAAAAGCCGCGCCG
>JAAUYH010108218.1_pt1 | contig 11290 bp, 11 predicted proteins | sample 7278061 | NCBI WGS metagenome assembly JAAUYH01 (sample SAMN14350203, study PRJNA611818) | marine sediment metagenome | isolation source: surface marine sediment (0.6m) | place: French Polynesia: Moorea | collected 2018-08 | reverse complement strand
CTTCCAATCCCGTCCCTCACTTCCCCCTACCCCGCCCCCCCCCCCCACCCCCCCCCCCCCCCGTTAAAACCCCCCCCCCCCCACCCCCCCCCCCCCGCGGCCCCCCCGTCGACGGGGCCCAGGGGAAGGAGAGGGAGGATGGTTTGAAAAGGAAACTGGGTTCTTGCACACATCCCTTACTTCATCCCTTCGAAAAGAGATTTGGCGATCGCCATTCCTAAAACCTCCTCGCGTAGTCAGCTGAAACGCGCTTTTTACGACAGTTTGCAATACATTATGGTTTTTTATTCCAGAGGCAAAAAACTACTTTTTAGCCTTAAAATGTCCTACTAAATACTTTTTCGGAATGGCTAATCAGCTTGTCAGAAATACATTTCAGCCTTTAAATTCAGTTGTGTAAACGCAAATGGAATGAGCAATCACTTCTCACTTTGTATACTTTTATTTATTTGATAATATTTTCTTTATATTAGTTTTAATAATGCTTAATATTAGAAACAATCATTGCGACTTATATTGTCAAAGAGCCAGTCCCCTTCTATTGTGGATTTACGTTTGAAGTTATACAGGTCAGAGCGGATTTCGGGATGATAGGCAAGTTTTTTCTTGTCAAGGTTTCTCTTGGAAATTTTCCTTGCGGAGGTTAGGGTCGTTTCTATCAGAAATCTCCCTTTGATTTCGCACCTGTAGCGCCTGTTTTTATGAGGAGACTACTCTAATGCCAATTGCTGTCGGGATGATTGAAACAAAAGGCTTTCCGGCTGTTGTGGAAGCTGCAGACGCCATGGTTAAGGCGGCTCGCGTCACCCTCGTAGGTTACGAGAAGATCGGCAGCGGCCGAGTCACCGTCATTGTTCGGGGCGATGTGTCTGAAGTTCAAGCTTCTGTTTCTGCGGGGATTGAATCCGCCAAGCGAGTCAATGGGGGTGAGGTTCTGTCTACCCATATCATTGCTCGGCCCCACGAAAACTTGGAGTTTGTATTGCCGATTCGGTATACCGAAGCTGTGGAGCAATTCCGCTCGTAATTAAGGTCGTTTGATGTTTGTTTGAACGTAGTTAGCTAGATAGTTAGGGGATTAAGAATAATGGCGATCGCAGTGGGTATGGTTGAAACGCTTGGCTTCCCAGCTGTTGTGGAAGCAGCGGATGCTATGGTGAAGGCAGCTCGAGTCACGTTGGTCGGGTACGAGAAAATCGGGAGTGGTCGAGTCACCGTCATTGTTCGGGGCGATGTGTCTGAAGTTCAGGCGTCTGTAGCTGCGGGCATTGAAAATGTGAAGCGGGTTAATGGGGGGCAAGTCCTTTCTACCCACATCATTGCTCGTCCTCACGAAAACTTAGAATTTGTGCTTCCCATCCGTTACACCGAGGCTGTCGAGCAGTTTCGTGAGAGTGTGAGCGGCATTCGCCCCTACGGTAGATAGGCGTCGTCATGCGTCTCGCCAAGATTCGCGGTACAGTCGTTAGTACTTGTAAGGAGCCGAGTCTCCAAGGGGTCAAGTTTCTTTTGGTGCAATTTCTCAGTGAGTCAGGAGAACCGCTGCCGGACTACGAAGTCGCTGCTGACGTAGTCGGAGCGGGAACCGGTGAGTGGGTTCTGATCAGCCGTGGAAGCGGGGCCCGTCAGCATGATGGGTATCAGAGCCGTCCGGTCGATGCGACGGTGGTTGCTATTGTAGATACCGTTAGCGCCGACACGGGCCTCCGCTACAGCAAGAAAGATGATTTTCACTGACCTCCTGGGAAACTTGTCGATCTCTGGATGGATTTATCCTCCAGGCGCCAGGCGATAACCCATCCCTTCATCAGAACCCACGATTGTGTTGTATCTGATGTTAACTCTGTATTTTCGTTGTTTGATGAATTAAGGAAGTGGCCCCATGGTAGCCTCTAGCTTGGCAGCTCCGCCAACGCCTTGGTCGAGCAAACTGGCCGAGCCCCGCATTAGTCCCACCGCTTACGTACATTCCTTCTCAAAAATTATTGGGGATGTTCGAATTGGTTCTAATGTATTGATCGCGCCAGGGGTCTCTATTCGTGCAGACGAGGGCGCTCCTTTCCATTTTGGAGACGGAGCCATTATTCAGGATGGGGTGGTGGTTCATGGCCTGGGACAGGGTTGCGTCCTGGGAGATGATCTGAAGCAGTATTCGGTCTGGCTAGGTCCTGATTCCTGCGTTGCCCATAAAGCTTTAATACACGGCCCGGCCTACATCGGCGAGGGCTGTTTTGTTGGATTTAGATCCACTATTTTTAATGCTCGGCTGGGCAAGGGCAGCGTCGTTATGATGCACGCCTTAGTCCAGGATGTGGAAGTTCCCCCTGGAAAGTATGTCCCCTCGGGCGCAATTATCACCGATCAGCGTGAAGCAGATCAGTTGCCGGATGTGCAGCCTGCTGATCTGGAGTTTGTTCAGGATGTCTTGAGTGTTAATCAGGCTCTACGGTCGGGCTATCTCTGCGCTGAGAACGCCGCCTGCATTGCTCCAATTCGAGAAAACCGTGATCGCCAAAGCGCTGACTTGTCAGTTCGCCCTTATCAGAGCCAACCCAATGAACCCAATGGATTAAGTACGATGCAAAGCCAGAGATTATCCCCGGAAATTGTTCAACAAGTCAGACAGCTACTCAGCCAGGGCTACCTGATTGGCACCGAGCATGCCGATGTGCGCCGCTACCGCAGTGGGGTGTGGCAGACCTGCAGTCCTATCCAATCTACCCGAGAGTCAGATGTGTTCGCTGCTTTAGAGACCTGTTTAGGTGAACACAGAAGCGAGTATGTTCGGATGTTTGGGATTGATCCGAAGGCGAAGAGCCGGTTTGGCACAACTACCATCCAACGAGGCGATGGTAAGCCAGTCGAAATTGCGGGTTCTTCCGCCGCCTCTTCCTCTAGTAGCTATGGCTCCTCCAGTTATGGATCTTCCAGCTACGGATCCTCCAGTTACGGCTCCTCCAGTTATGGCGGCGCTGCCGCTAGGCCCGCCAGCGGCGGTGTTAGCGCAGAAGTGGCCCAGCAAGTCAGACAACTGCTGAGCCAAGGCTATCGAATTGGCATGGAGCATGCTGACGCCCGTCGTTATCGCAGTGGGGTCTGGCAAACCTGTCCTCCGATTCAATCCACCCGAGAGTCTGATGTGCTGGCTGGCTTAGAGGCCTGTTTAGCTGAGCATGCGGGCGAATATGTGCGGATGTTTGGGATTGACCCAGTAGCTAAGCGTCGGGTAGGGACTGTTACCGATCAGCGAGGCGATGGCAAGCCGGTAGAAATTGCTAGCGCTCAGGTCGCCCCAGCTTCTAGTAGCTATGGGTCTTCCAGCTACGGATCTTCCAGCTACGGTAATGGTCAATCGGCGGCCCCTAGAGGCGGATTGACGTCTGACGTTGCTCAGCAGGTGAAACAGCTCCTCAGCCAGGGCTATCGGATTGGTGTTGAGCATGCTGACACTCGTCGTTATCGTAGTGGCGTCTGGCAAACCTGCCCCACCATTGATTCAACCCGAGAGAGAGACGTGTTGGCTGCTCTAGAGACTTGTTTGGCGAATCACGCAGGTGAATATGTCCGAATGTTTGGCATTGATCCAAAAGCCAAGCGACGATTGGCGACCACTACTATTCAAAAGCCAGGGGGCGCTCCCGCTCAGCCTAGCGCCAATGCTTCCGTGTCATCTGCCTCAAGATCCCATAGCAATTACTCCAATGGAAACGGAGCGGTCTCTAGCCGTCATCTGACCCCTGATTTGATCCAGCAGGTGAATCAGTTAGTCAACCAAGGCTATAACATCGGCATGGAATATGCCGACAGCCGCCGCTACCGCAGCGGGGCTTGGCAAAGCGGCGGATCGATTCAAGCAAATCGGGCCTCCGATGTTGTAGCCGCCTTGGAAGCCTGTCTGGCGGACCACTCGGGTGAGTACGTCCGGATGGTGGGAATAGATCCTCGGGCTAAACGTCGGGTCCTTGAGACCACAATTCAGCGCCCCTAGGAAGGGTTGCACTTTTCTGCGCCAATGCATTTGTCTGACTTACAACTAATCAGCGACACCCACTTTTGCCAAGGGGTCGATGTTGAAATTGACTCCAGTGCGGCGATCGCGCCTGGTGTGGTGATACGCGCTGAGTCGGGCGGTCGGATAACGGTTTCAGCCGGGGTTTGCATTGGCGCAGGCTCTGTTATCCAAGCCTATGGCGGCGAGTTATTGCTGGAAGCAGGGGTCAGTTTAGGGGCAGGGGCCTTGGTCCTTGGTCGCGGGCGGATTGGAGCCAATACTTGCGTCGGCTCCGCCGCAACTGTGATTAACCCTGCGATCGCAGCGAATCAAGTGATTGCCCCCGGCGCCTTAATTGGCGATACTAGCCGCCGCCCTGAAAACTTTCTAACCGCCGCTCAATCACTTGAGGATTCAGCAACCGAAAGCCTAGAAGCTGCAAGTCTTCAAAGTGATTCCCCTGAAGCTAAAAAATTCCAGTCAGAGAGTCCCCATATCGGCTCTCAAAGCGATTCCCCAGAAGATAATAATTATCTAGAGGATCATCAGGCAAAGCCTGACGCCAACCCCAGCTCCAACTCAGTCACACCGAATCAAACCGCGCCTGATCAGAACGGCGCATCCGCCCAAACATCTAAACAAGCTGCGTCTGAGCAAAACGGCGCCGCTACCCCCATCTCAGAACAACCTGCCGCCTCTGATCAGAATGACGCTGATCCGCCCTCTTCGAGACAGGCGACTAATTTTTCTCAGGTGTATGGAAGACAACACATAGACCAGTTACTCGTCGCCCTATTTCCCCATCGACAACCGCTTAATTCTCCACAATCCCCCGACAGCTCTTAAAATTAGGTATAGATTCATCTCTATTACATTTAAAGACGCTCATGCAATCGGCTTCCCGCTCTTCACCATTCTCCGTTTCCCCTGGTCCACGCCAATCCTCACGTTGGTTGAGTGAAGCGGCGCTGGGCATGGTGTCTACGGAAAGCTTTCCCGCCATTATTGGCGTCGCTGACGCCATGATGAAGTCAGCAGATGTATTTTTAGTGGGTTACGAGAAGACTGGCGCGGGTCATTGCACCGCCATTGTCCGCGGCGGGGTAGCCAATGTCCGTATGGCGGTTGAGGCTGGCATCCAAACGGCGAAGCAATTTGAACAATTTGTCGCCTCGTCTGTCATTCCTCGTCCACTCGCTAACTTAGATGCGGTGCTGCCCATCTGCGCCCGGTTTGACGAGTTAGATCAGATTGGTCAGGACTCTTCGATGAGCAGTCAGTCGATCGGTTTGCTGGAAACCCGAGGATTTCCGGCGATGGTGGGGGCGGCGGACGCCATGACTAAGTCGGCGGAAGTAACGCTGGTGGCCCATGAGAGTATTGGCGCTGGGTTATGCACCATTATTATCCGAGGGTCTTTGCCCAATGTGGCGATCGCAGTGGAAGCGGGAATGCATGAAGCGGAACGGATCGGCGAACTGCATGCCGTGATGATTATTCCTCGACCGCTGGGCGATCTAGAGCGATCGCTGCCGAAGACGAAGCAAGTTGAGCAACCCGTAAGAATACCCCTCAACCTGGAAGAGAAGCAAAAAGAATTGGTGCCCTTGGAGGAAGCGGCTCAAGCAGCTCAAGAGAAGCGAGTGGAGCTGCCCGATTTAGCTGAAATCCCTCTGAATCTAGACGAACTTTAGTCAACCCAACCAATTTCATCATTGGTGAGCATGCCTGGTTTAGGTCCCCTCTGGATAGCGTAGTCGGGCACTCGTTTTCTGTAGTCAGGTTTTGGTCTGACCTCCAAAGGACGCCGATCGGCAATTTTTCTGTCCGGCAGCCTTCTGTCCGGCGTTTTTCTCTCAGGTATTCTTTGGATAGCGGAGGCGGAAGCGGAAGCAGGCGTCGATTGAGCCTTAGCTTCAGTCATTTTGAGAATCACTTGCTTCGCTTCTTCTAATTCGGCGGTAACCTTACTCAGCTGCTCCGTTTTTGCCTGAATATCGGTCTTCGCCTGTTCCAGCTCCGCCTTTAACTCGAACAATCGATCTTGCTGTTTGCCAAAATCTTCCTGCAATCTCTCAACTTTCTCCTTAAGGGAAGCTTCCTGCTGCTGAGCGGCTGCTAAGGCGGCCTCCAATTCAATTTGTTTAGCGTTAGGAATTTCCTGCTGCAGGGCTGCTGCAGAGGGCGTTTCCAGCTTAGTCGCCTCAGGATTGGCGGAAGGCTGCTGGACTGCTTCTGGGGCCGCTTCCGTTTCCTGAACGGTGGGAGGTGTCTTCTGCTGAGCCGCTTCGAGGGCGGCCTCCAATTCAGCGATTCGGTTTTCCAAATCAGCTTTAGTGGACCCACGACTTGCCCGGGTGCGAGAACTAGCTTTCTGCTGGGTAGATGAGGCGGCGCTCGTTGAAAGACCTCTAGAGGGACTCCCCGTAGATGTTCGGCGTGTCCGGTTTGATTGAGATTTTGGCATAGCGACTACCTCCGAATTAACTGCGCCTATTTGCTTATTGGCTGTCCCATGGCAAATCTCAATCAGGTGAAGCGCACCTCGAAATAAGACTAAATGATAGGAAGCGGTATTCAAGACGCTGCCCCTGCATTGTACCCCGCCATCAAGCCTGACATGCGATTAAATTGGGCTGTGGTCAAGTCCCGGACCTCACTCTTCTTGCGCTTTACCGGCGGAAGCGGAACGGGCAAACGGCTGGTTTCGGAAACTTTTGTATAGTCAGCCATGTAGAGGGATGGGGTAAAAGGAGGGGGAAAATGGCCTTGGAGATCGTTTCACCCTAGATTCTGAAAAGGCTGGTTAACAGCGTAGCCAGCCTTTTGGCGCATTCCCACCGCAGCCGACATCAAATTTTACACAAGGCTTAACGATTGTATTAGCTGCGTCTCCGGAGGCAGAGCTTCCGAGCAGGTTCCGCAGGCAGAGCCTGGGAATCAGGTGATCAATCTATATACTGCCAGCAGTATCATTTGGCGGAATTCTAGCCTGAAGGCGAACGTCGGGTAAAAGTTCCACAATTTATCAATTTCAGCCCAATTGATGCAAATTCACCTGCTCAATATAGTTTTTATGTATCTGAGTTGAAGAAGGTAGTCCGATCAGAGCGTCACTTGTAAAATAGTAGAGTGGCTGATGCTGATGGCTCATGAATTTAGTGATGAAACGTCCAATTTTGATTGGCGGCCTGGGTCTGGCGGCCAGTTTTTGGATGTTCGATGTCTTTCGCCATTCCCCCTTGGATAATCCACTAGTGCTTGGGGCGATCGCAATTGGGTCCGGCGTTTGGTTTTGGCGGGGCCGCTCCGGTAAGACGCCGAATTTCGCCGAATCCTTCCCCAACTCTGTAGACCGGCCAATGGTGGAGGAAGCATTAGCAGAAGTCCAGGCTTTAATCGATGTGTTAGCAGCTGAGAACGCCCCAGATACGCCGCCGAGTGACTCAGACGCACTGTCCACGCCAGAAGACGTCGTTTCAGATCCCTCTGATCAGCTCCTCCCTTCCCCCATCCTCAAACTGCAGGAGCAGCGCCTTCATCTGTCCCAAGAATTGGACCGGCAGACCTTGAGTCTAGCAGTGGCGGGGAATAAGGCCACCGGTAAAACGGCCTTGATCAAGCATTTGCAAACTGTCTGGACGGCGGACCAACCGCGGTTAAGCTCGATTGATGAGATTTCGGGGTTGTTGGGGGATGTGGATGGAGAAGCATTGTCCCCAGAGGCCCTTTCAAAAGTCGAAGCGGCGGATTTGGCCCTGTTTGTTGTCAACGGCGATTTGACGGATTCTGAGTTTCAGTGTTTGCAGACCCTGGCGGCGGCGGGGCAGACGTTTATCCTCATTTTCAACAAACAGGATCAATACATTCCGCTGGACCGGGGGTTGATCGCCAAGCGACTTGAATCCCGACTGGCTAATCTGGCGGTGGACGCTGAGGTATTCGCGATTTCTACAGCCCCTAACCCCATCAAAGTGCGCAAGCATCTGCCGGATGGGCAAGTGCAAGAATGGATGGAGCAGCCGGACCCCGAAACCGATTGTTTAACCGATAAATTGACTCAGGTGCTGCAAGCGGATACACAACCCCTCGTTTGCGCTACGGTTTTGCGGCAGAGTCGGCGGTTGAAGCAGTCGGTGCGAAAAGCACTCAATGGGATGCTGCGGAAACGGGCGACGCCTGTGATTGAACAATTGCAGTGGGTGGCGGCGGCCACAGCGTTCGCCAATCCCCTTCCCAGTGTAGATTTATTGGCCACGGCGGCTATTAACGGCCAGCTGGTAATGGATTTAGGGAAGATATACGGTCAAAAGTTCTCTATAGATCAAGCTAAGGCGGCGGCGGGGACATTGGCCAAAGTCATGGTTCAGCTTGGCTTAGTGGAGCTGTCTACTCAAGCCTTGAGCGCGGTGCTTAAAAGCCATGCCATGACCTATGCGGCGGGGGGCTTTTTGCAGGGAGTCAGTGCGGCCTACTTAACCCGCTTAGCGGGGCTGACTCTGATTGAATATTTTGAAGAGCAAAGCCTGTCTGGACAAGCCGAAGGTAATGCTAATATTTCGCTGGAAGGGATTGGTCAAAAGCTCCAAACGATTTTCCAGCAAACTCGCCAGGGCTCTTTATTGCAGTCCCTGGTGCGGCAGGCGTTAGGGCGTCTCATGCCAGACGCGCCAACCCCGCCGACGCTGGCTTTGCCTGAAGGCCAGGGCAAACCCTTGCAACTGACGCGACAGCAGCCGGTTAAGGAAAGTGTGGCCTTAGAAGTGCAAAATACGAGAAATTAAGCGCCCTTGAGTCTGACCTCTGATAGTCCCGCCAACGATCAAGCCCCCGCCTCACAGGAGACGGCTGAGTTCAACTTTCAAACTTCTCACCTCAACCGGACCCGGTCTAGTTTGAAACGGGCGATCGCACGCTACACGCCCAAGCTACGCCTTTCCTTCCGCAGTTCCGATGAATTACAGCGCCAAGCGGAGGTGAAAGCAGGGTTAGATGAACTCTCTACTCTGCTCAAAAAGCTGGATAGCTCTGTGTTGCGGGTCGCCGTTTTTGGTTTAGTCAGTCGCGGTAAGTCTGCCGTCTTGAATGGGTTGGTGGGGGAAAAACTGTTGCAAACGGGGCCGCTCCACGGGGTGACCCAGTGGCCTCGGTCGATTTACTGGACGCCGGAAGCAGAAAGTTCGGACGATTCTCCAGCTATGCAATTTGAGCTGATTGATACGCCGGGGCTGGATGAAATTGAAGGGCAAGAACGGGCGGAAATGGCTCAAGCGATCGCGCAGCAGGCGGACTTGATCCTATTCGTTGTGGCCGGAGACATTACTCGCACCGAGTACCGAGCCCTACGCGAACTGCGCCAAACCCAGAAGCCGCTGCTGTTGGTCTTCAACAAAATTGATCTATATCCTGATAGAGACCGTCAGGCCATCCATGAGAATCTACAGGCATTGTGGCGGCAGTCGGGAGAGTCCCTTTCAGGCGCCTCCCCTCTTTTGTCTACCGAAGATATTGTTATGGTGGCGGCGGAGCCTGCGCCGTTGCAGGTGCGGGTGGAGTGGCCGGATGGTCGGGTCACCGATGAGTGGGAATCTCCACCAGCCCAGATTGACGAATTAAAACAAGCCCTGCTGGACATCGCTCAACGGGAAGGTCAGTCTCTGTTGGCGCTGAATGCGCTGCGGCAGGCGACTGAGGTGGAAGGCGCGATCGCCCGCAACGCCCTGGACCTGCACCGGGCAGAGGCCGAAGACCTGATATGGCGATTCGCCAAGTATAAGGGGTTAATTGTCGCCCTCAACCCCATCGCTATTCTGGATTTAGCGGGCGGCGCTTTTGCCGACCTGGTGATGATTCGCTCCCTGGCGCGGCTGTATGACTTACCGATGACGGGATACGAGGCAAGCAGGCTTTGGCGGGCAATTATGTTCAGTTCAGGGGCGGTGCTGCTAAGCGAGATGGGCAGCGGGCTGCTGTTGGGCATGGGCAAAAGCGCCGCCGCCGCCGCCAGTTTCTTTGACAGCGCGTCTAGTTTGATGGTGTATGCTGGGACGATGACGGCCCAGGCCGCCGCCGCGGGTTATGGCGCCTATACGGTGGGCCAGGCCGCACGAGTATATCTGGAGCAGGGCTGTACCTGGGGTCCCCAAGGGGTGAACACAGTAATGAAAGATATCCTCACCCAGGCAACCCCCGATTCTACGATTTATCGGCTGCGAGAGGAGTTGGGCGAAATCTTGAAGGGAGAGAGCGATATTGTATGAATCCGCCGCCAGACGCTAAATCCCCGATTAATCCCTGGAATTATAAGCCCTGGTGGTGTCAACCCTGGTCGATCGCGTTGACAGGGGTGGGGTTAATTGTCGGTAGTTGGGCGCTATTCCATCGCGTATGGCTGACGATACTGGTGGGGATTCCCTTATCTATCTGGATGGGGTTCTTCCTGATTCTGTGGCCCCGTTTGATGATTGAGAGCGGGTTGCTTATATCGGATGAATATGAATCGCAGCCTGATGGTCGCTAGGCAGATCTCTGGGGGCTGAGATCCCTGGGTCTTTCAAAAACCCAGGCATCTGGGCGATCGCGTGAGTTTGTTAGGCGGCTTCAATCCTTTGAAACATAGCCGAAAATTAGCTGTGCATCGTAATACTCCCAACCGATAAATAACGGTGCATTACGGCTCCAATAAGCGGGAATTTATCTATTATTTTGATATGTAAATATCTATAATTTGCCGCCCCAACGACTTTTTTCTCTGGCTTTGGTTTAGGCTTATACCTCTGGTAAAAATTTCGGTAAGCGGCAGCGTAGATTTCCAGCGTCGTTCCTAGCGCCATAAATACTGGATGCTATTGGATAATGCCGCCATCCGTTGAACGATCATAGACGCCATAAGTACTGAAGTCATAATACTACCCCGGTAGGTGCGAATCGAAACAAATGGTTTTGAGGAGAGGATGGCAAAAGGAGCGTATCACGGAGTTTTCACCAGTCTTAGTAGTCCGCAATCAGTGGACATCGGTTCAAAATCTTTGAAGTGAAGGAGCCGCCAATTTTATTGACCTCCGGAATCCCAACTTTTGATCGACAACCTGTGTAATCCAACGCAACAGAGTCTGCAAGCGGAACTCACTATGCCCTCCTCTAGGCCCAAACCTCGGATGCGCTAAGGTCATCCAACCGCAGAGCGCCCAAAGTTTACGCAGCAGGAAAGCAATACCCGCCGCCAAGAATCTTAAGCTGGGAGAACGAGATGAGGTCCGTAAGCGGGCTTGATTCATTTGGCGGTAGCTGGATTCGACG
>JAAUYH010035707.1_pt1 | contig 11290 bp, 10 predicted proteins | sample 7278061 | NCBI WGS metagenome assembly JAAUYH01 (sample SAMN14350203, study PRJNA611818) | marine sediment metagenome | isolation source: surface marine sediment (0.6m) | place: French Polynesia: Moorea | collected 2018-08 | reverse complement strand
TAAATCACAAATTTCAATATTCAATGACCGAAACATTCACAGCAGTAGCGTCGCTTCGAAGGGCCGGGTCTGCTACATATTTAACGACGGAGCTTTGGCAGCTACCGGCAGTTGCTTGACACGCCTGTGGCATCTCCTTATGTTCAAACGGTGCTTTTGCTCTGGTCCAATAACCTCGAGAATCTCAATAAACTGAAGTCGTCAAGGTGGATAAAAATGCGAAAATCCTTGTTGATTGCCCTGTTGGTGATTGAATTTTTTATGATCGGCTGCACGACACCCAAAATTCGGCTTTTTCCAAGCCAGGCAGACCCGCTGCAGGAGTTTACCCTTGAAGGTGAGGCGAAACAAAAGGTTCTTGTTGTTCCAGTACGGGGCATCATATCGAATGCAGCCAGGGAGGGATTTATACGCACCCGGCCGAGCCTGGTGCAGGAAGTTGTCTCCCAGCTCAGGCTGGCCGAAAAAGACGAAAACGTAAAGGCTGTGATCTTCAAAATCGACTCTCCGGGCGGCTCTGTTACCGCCAGCGATATCCTCTATAATGAAATTGAAGCTTTCAAAGAGCGCACAGGCGCCAAGGTGGTGGCAGCCATGATGGGGCTGACCGCTTCTGGGGGATATTACATTTCCCTGCCGGCAGACTATATCATAGCCCATCCCACCACTATTGCCGGCTCCATCGGCGTTATTTTCATCCGACCCCGGATTACCGATCTGATGCACAAAGTTGGCATCGACGTCGACGTGAATAAATCAGGCAAAAACAAGGATATCGGATCTCCCTTCCGTGCGGCGACGGCAGAAGAAGAGAAAATCTTACAAGATCTGACCGATCGCTTGGCTGTCAGATTTGTCAATTTGGTGGCAAAGCACCGTAAACTGGATCCCGAGACAATATCCGAAATTTCCACCGCCCGGGTTTATCTGGCCCAGGAAGCCCTCCAACTGGGTCTGGTGGATGAAATCGGATATCTGGAAAAAGCCGTACGCCAGGCAAAAAAGCTGGCTCGCCTTCCGGAAGACGCCAAAGTTGTGGTTTACCGCCGTACCGAGTACCCGGACGACAATCTATACAACACCTCCACCCGCTATGACGAAGGCCACGGTTCTTTCATTTCTCTTGAGCTTCCCGGATCATTAAACCATCTCACCACCGGATTCTATTATTTGTGGCCGGCGGCAGCGATGGGCTATTGACAGATGACAGAGGTCAGATGAAGGATGTCAGATAACCGAACTTGGAATGATGAAGGAACTTGAGGTGCAAGGTGCGCTCGTAAAACCATGCGAAAACCGCTTTTATTTTTACGGCCTCATCGATTGTAATTTTGGATTTTAGATTGCGGATTTCGGATTTGTTGTATCGCTTTGCTCTATCATTTTTTCTTAAATTGAACCGCCAACTTCCGGCTTGTAAATTCTGCAATTTGGCGAGAAGCGGACCTTAAATCCAAAATCCCATATCCGAGATCCCAGATCGAAAGACCCACAACGCACAACCCGCAACCTGCAACTCGCAACCCGTAACGCGCAACCCATCTAACCCTTGACTTCTAAAACAATATCCTGTTATTGAATTCCATCCCGAGCAAGTTTGTATTAAATGGCGACGGATCTTGTTTAAGCTGTGGCGGATGATAACGCTCCAATGTGATTTAACCCAAAGATAAAGGAGGCTTGCGAATGAATCGATTTAAACATGCACCCATGATATCAGTCCTCATCGTACTTTTATTGGGGATGTTTTGTCAGGTTGGATGGGCTGGAGAAGGTGCACCGGAAAAAATCAATTGTGATGCCAATATTACATGGGAAGTGGTCTCTGAGGTTAAACTGACCCAGTTTGAATGTGCGCTGGGGGAGCATGGCGGTCAGCCTGCACTCATGTATACCGTTGGGCTTATGAATCCAACCGATAAGCCCTTGCGATACCGGATTAATATCTTTCTGGAAGATATGGACAAGGCCGCCGGGCATCTCGTGCCGCGTAAGGGGAAACCGCCAGTGGTGGAACCCGGTAAGACGGCTACCGTCAAAATACCCTTTATCGGGACAGATAAAGCATCGAAAAAACTTTTGGTGGTAGTTAAAACGATTAGTTCCTAATAGATAGAATTCATCAAATTATATTTAGGACACAAATTTTCACAGAATTCCACAGATATTTGGTTTTTATCGCTTTTAATATCCTGGTAATCCGTGTGCATCCGTGTTCTCAAAATAGAAATTCCAGTACCATTAAATGATAATCTAAGATTAAAGGAGGATAATAAAATGCAAAAATTGGCCACGAAAATTTTTCTTCTAGGTCTTGTGACAATATGTTCCGTCCTGTTGATCTGCGGTACTGCCATGGCCCGGACCCAATTTGTGTCCATCGGTACCGGTGGTACCGGTGGCATCTACTATCCCTATGGCGGCGGTGTGGCTGAGATCTGGACCAAACTCGTGAAAGATGTCAGGGCGGTGGCCGAGGTCACCGGCGCCAGTGTGGAAAATGTCAAACTGGCCCACAAGGGCGAAACAGTCATCGGTGAGGTCATGGGTGATGTGGCAGTTGCCGGTTACAAAGGATTGGAAAATAAATTCAAAGGCAAAAAGCACGACATCCTGTCCATGGCGATTATGTATCCCAACCTGCTGCAGGTCGTTACCTTGAAAAAAAGCGGCATCACGAATATTGAACAGATCAAGGGCAAAAAAATCAGCAGCGGCAGTCCGGGCAGCGGTACCAATTTTATGGCGGAAACCGTTTTCAAGGCCCTGGGGATTCCGTTGGATTCTTACAAAGACAGCCGCTTGTCGTTTACAGAGAGTGCCAATGCCTTAAGAGACGGCACCATTGAGGTGGGGGTCTGGTCCGTGGGACCCGGCACCAGTTCCATTCTGGATCTGGCCACCACCCATGATATCCACATAATTGCCTTTACCCCCGAGCAACAGAAAAAGATCCTGACCGCCAACAAAGAATATTCTGCCGTCGATTTGGCAGGCGGTGTGTACCGAGGCGTAGACGCTGCCGTTCCGACCATCGGCGTCTGGAACGTGATGATTTGCCAGAAGTCGCTGGATACTGATATGGTTTACAACCTGGTGAAAGCCCTTTATGAACACCAGGACTATCTGATTAAAATTCATCCCTCGGCGTCCTATACAACAGCCGAGAATGCCGTAAAATATTCACCCATACCTCTGCATCCGGGCACGATCAAATATTTGAAAGAAAAAGAGATCCAGGTACCTGACAACTTGATGCCTTAAATACTAGTAAATATTATAGATGTTGTAACAATACGTCGACAGATATAGAATTAACAACCTATTGGGGAAATTAATTCTGAATATCGAAACTCGAAATTCGAAACAATATCAAAATTCGAATTCTCAAAATCTCAGACGAGAGAAATATTTAATTTTGGTATCATGTTTTTGTCATTAGTATTTCGGTCATTGGAGTTTGTTTTGGATTTCGTGCTTCGGATTTCTATTTTTCCGGAGAATTTAAAGCCTAAAGGGTCCGAAACTTGTTTGGTTCTTCGCGGATCCAGACTAGGAGGAACGATTTGCTAAAAGTCGGCCGGCTGTTTGTTTTTTTATCAGCCGGCTGTTTCTTGACTTTACTCCTGTTCGCCATGATGGCGCCCGGCGGCCTGGAGCTGCGAGTGGTACCGGTAAAAGGCGGCCCACCGCTGGCGGTGTTGCCTTTAGAGCCAGGGGAGTGGTTTACCCTGCATTATTACCATTCCGTCGAAAACGCCCCGATCTGGGAGGAACACAGCCTGGATGAAAAGGGGCGTATTTATATCGAGGAAGAGCGTTATTTAAAATTCGGCGCCGGGATGGGGCGGATGCCGGGTGTGGGCCGTATGGTGCGACGGGGCCCATATGAGGTCATTGAGGATATGCACATGCCGACCGGGGACTTTGTCTTACGAATCGGCAGCCGTGGAGTTGACCACACCATCATCTGGCGGGGGACAGCTACGAATCTATCTGCTTTGGCTCCGCATCAAGCCGTGAGATTTTCGGCACGGCCGGTAGGCCTGCTGTACGGTTGGTGGCGTCGATTGTTGCCGCATCCGGCTACACCGGTCTTAAGGAGTGATTAATGCCAGGGGAAATTCCAAACCCTAAATTCAACCAGCCGACAGGTGAGGTTGCGGCCGGGTACAGCACACCTGCCGATCGCAATCTGTCTTTGGTGCAGGTAACAACCGCGATCGTGTTGGTGCTTTCCGTCAGTTTAAGCCTGTATCAGCTGTACACGGCAGGGGTTGCGGCCTTGACGGCCCTGATTCAACGTTCAATTCATCTGGGTGCAATCCTGTCACTGACGTTTCTGTTAAAACCGCCGTTTAAAGGAGCACGCAAGGATAAATTTAGTCTCTGGTTGATTCTAGACTGGACGCTGGTGGTTCTGTCCATCGTCTGTGTCAGCTACATTATCTACAATCTCAATGCGATTTTTGAGCGACAGGGAGACTGGCTGCCCAGCGACTTGGTAATTAGTATCATCGGCACGATTCTCGTGCTGGAGGCCTGTCGCAGGGTAATCGGGACCGTCATGACCGGCATCTGCGTGACGGCGATTGCCTATGCTTTATACGGCCCGTACATGCCCGAACTGATCATTCACAAGGGGTACAGTATCGAACGGATTGCCACCACCCTGTGGCTAACCACCGAGGGCATTTTTGGCCTGCCTATCGGAGTAGCCGCCACCTTTGTCTATGTATTCGTGCTTTTCGGAGCCGTGCTGGAAGCAACCGGCGGCGGCAACTTTTTCATAGATTTGGCTTACGCCCTGACCGGTCGTTTTTCAGGCGGTCCGGCCAAAACCGCTGTGGTGGCTTCGGGTTTCCTGGGCTCGGTTTCCGGTTCCGCTGTCGGCAATGTGGTGGCCACCGGCTCATTCACTATTCCCATGATGAAGCGCGTCGGCTACCGACCCCATGTGGCCGGTGCGATTGAGGCGGCCGCTTCCACCGGCGGTCAGCTCATGCCGCCGATCATGGGTGCCGGGGCCTTCCTGATGGCGGAATTCACCAGCACCAGCTATCTGACCATCATCAAGGTTGCCCTGATTCCGGCGATCATGTACTATCTGACCGTGCTGTTTTTCGTGCATTTCGAAGCTCAGAAACAAAACTTGAGTGGACAGCCCAAAGAAAATCTGCCAAAAATCCCCATCGTTTTGCGTGAGGGTCTGCACTTCATCATTCCCCTAGCCATACTGATATATGTTCTGGTAGCCAACTATTCGCCTATGAGGGCAGGTTTTGTGGCTGTTTTGAGCACATTTGCCGCCAGTCTGATCGCCAATGCCGTGCGTTGGACGGTGTCCGCCAATAAAATTCCGACCGATGATCCTCAGCGCAGAACTTTGTATGATTTCGGCCGCAATGAATTCAAACAGATAATGGGGTCATTGGAGAAGGGAGCCCGCAACGCGATTATGGTCTCTGTGGCCTGTGCGGCCGCCGGCATCATCGTCGGCATGGTCACACTGACCGGTATGGGCCTTAAGTTTTCCAGCCTGGTTTTGGATCTCAGTTTCGGCATCAAGGCCTTGGCAATTTTATTAATCGGTGCTGCGTCGTTGGTCCTGGGCATGGGACTGCCGGTAACGGCCAGCTATATCGTGCTGGCAACCCTGGCCGGTCCGGCACTGCTGGATATGGGAGTACCCATCCTGGTCACCCACATGATCGTGTTCTGGTATTCCCAGGATGCCAATGTCACGCCGCCGGTCAGCCTGGCCAGTTTTGCCGGGGCCGGCGTGGCGGGCGCCAATCCCATGCGAACCGCGTTTACTTCCTGGAAATTGGCCAAAGGGCTGTATATCATTCCCATTATCATGGCCTACCGCCCGCTTCTCGGGATGGGGCCAGACTATGAACTGCTCCAATGGGAGGTCATCTTTACCATACTCACCACCTCCGTGGGGCTGATTGCCTTTACATCGGCGCTGGAGCGCTACTTTATACGGCCGGCCACCTGGCTGGAAACGGCCTTGTTTACCGTGGCGGCGGCTGGATTGTTCTGGACCGAGCTGTGGGCGGACCTTATCGGTTGGGCCGCATTTTTGCTGGTATTCTTGCTGCAAAAATTTTATGATCCTCGGATCAAAAGAGATTTATCGTAATTCAAACTACAGGGAGAATTAAATGACAGCATTGCACCTTGATCGACTGACCTGGGAAGATATCAAACAGGAGATTCAAAATTCATTCCAGGCGCTCCCGCTGTAGATCGCGTGAAGTTTATGGACGTACCTGATTTACACACGGGTAAAAATGCCTTGACAGATGGCATTTTTCCGGCAAAAATGCCATCTATGATTACAAGATTACTGAAAGAACCGGATCAATCGATACTGCTTTTCGGTCCGCGGGGCACTGGGAAGTCCACCTGGATCCATCACCACTTCAAAGATTCTATCATTTATGACCTCTTAAATACTTCAGAATCGCTGAGACTCACCAGGGAGCCCGAAGCCCTTTACCGCGAAGTGGCGTCCGTGCCGGCAGAACGCTGGATCGTCATCGATGAGATCCAGAAAGTTCCTACTCTCCTTGATGAGGTACACCGGCTGATCGAGAACAAAAGACTGCGTTTTGTTCTGTCAGGTTCCAGCGCCCGCAAGTTGCGCCGCGGCGGTACGAACCTGCTCGCTGGTCGAGCGATCGTTACCCATCTCTTCCCGTTTGTGTCTGCAGAACTGGGGTCTGATTTCTCGGTTTCCAAGGCCATTGTGAACGGCACTCTTCCCATGGCGGTTCTTGGCGGAGATCCAGTATCGTACCTGACGACCTATGCGGAGACTTACTTGCAGGAGGAGATCAAGGCCGAGGCTTTGACCCGCAATATCGGCCATTTTTCAAGATTCTTGGAAGTTGCCGCCAGGCAGAACGGCCAAGTGACCAACGTAGCCGGCATTGCCCGCGACGCTGCTGTCAGCCGCCAAACGGTACAGAACTACTTCAGCGTCCTGGTCGACACCCTGATCGGTTACTGGATCGAGCCATGGAAATTAAAACGCCGAACCAAGCAAGTTCAGCACCCGAAGTTCTACCTCTTTGACTCCGGCGTCTCGCGCGCTCTATCGGGAAGGATCGCATACCCCCCGACACAAGAGGAGAGTGGCCCTTTGCTGGAGACTTTCCTGTTCAATGAAATCCGTTCATTTTTGTCCTACTCGAAGCGCCACTATCGAGTTCATTTCTGGAGAAACTATGACGGCGTTGAAGTCGACTTTCTCTGCGAGACATCCAAGGGATTTGTTGCTGCCGAATTCAAGGCCTCTGCTCGATGGGAGAAACGATTCAGTCGGGGTTTGCACCGCATGCAGTCGGAACTGGGAAAGCAGCTGATCAAACGCTACGGAGTCTACTTTGGTGACAGAGCTGCGCTTTGGGATGACGTACATGTACTCCCAGTCAAAGATTTTTTACAGCGGTTGTGGGATGGTGGTGTCCTGGAGTAGAAATTTGTCGGCAAGTTGCCCCAGGGCACTAGGGGCCAAGGTAAATAATACTGTTATTGCTCAAACTAGTCGCGTGGATTACGGAAAAAAGCCGGTACCGATGATCAAGTCCCGGCATTAGTTGATTCGGATATATCCCCTCAGGCGTTTCGAAAAAATTGGGCACGTTTAATCCAAAAAATTTATCATGTTAATCCATTGGTGTGGACTAAATGCTCCGGATCTATGCGGATTATCGCGTTCATCGATGATCAACAGCTCGTGAAAAAGATTATCAAACACCTGAATTTGTGGGATGTCAACCGCAAACCGCCTACAAGCGCCAACGACCCGCCGACTGAAGCCTTCATCATCTATGATGGGGATATTTTGGGTAAACTTCCTGATCAATCGATTTAAAGATAGGTTTTCTTCCCTGCTATTACCTTCCCCCGATGGTTGCTCTGATCACCTTGTATCCTTCACTTTCCATTTCCGACGCAACTTTTTCCTGAAGTTCTTTTCCGGGCGTCAAAGCATTCATATAACCGCCTCTGCCACCGCCGGTAACCTTGGCGCCCAGCGCACCCAATTCAAGGGCTTTATTGCAAAGGTATATCAGCGTTTCATGGGAAAGATCCATATCGATGAGTATTTTGTGATTATCGGTCATTATTCTGCCCACAGTTTCTAAATCGCTATTTTCGAGGGCTTTTTTCATTTCAGAGGCCTGATCGGAAACTGTTTGGAGACGCTCCTTGAACAGTGCCGGATCTTTCTCCCTTTGTGCCTGCACATGCGCATCCAATTTAGAGGTATCTGCCGTAACGCCGCTGTTTCCTAAAACGACTTCCACGGGCTCTTTTAAGTTAATCCGATCCCAGGTCTTCTCCCCATTTTTTATGTGGTATAATATCAGGCCTCCATATGTTGATGCGGTATTGTCGACCCCGCTTGGGGTTCCATGATAGGCGAATTCTCCCTCCCATCCGAAATGATTTATTTCATCAATGGAAAGCCCGAGATTAAACTCCTCATTTAATGCACGCGCCAGAGAAACACAGTGGGCGGCGCTGGCGCCGACACCGCTGCCGGCCAGCAATGATCCGCCGTAAGTAATCTTGATTGGATTATTTTTAACATCAATCTTCATTACTTCTAGCATATGGTTGATGGAATCCACCTGCTGATGTTTCTTCTTTTCCTTGTAGCCCGGTACTTCGGTACGGTTGTCTTCCAGAACCCAACCTTCACCTTCCTTTAGCCGCTCCACTTCACATAGAGTCTCAAACGGAATCGCGGAAACGATTGCCGGAACTTCTTCTAAAACAAATTGATCCCCGATTAATATCGTTTTTCCAAAAGCGGTTCCTTTACCCATGATTGTATCCCCTTATTAGTCGTTCAAGATTTACATTATTGAAGATATTACTCTTTGTCTTTTATTACTCAATTTTAGCTATCTTCCAGGATTTTTTCCATTTCTTCTATCAGTTGCTCCTCCTTGCCAATGCCCACGGTGGTAGCTGCGGTTAAAGTATGGCAGGCATCAGAGAAGCCTCCCAGCTTATTGGTAGCTTCAGGTAAAAAGATATTCAGTCCCATTGCCTGGCCAGATCGGATTTTATCCTCCATGTAAGCAGACACCCGCATGGAAATTTTTACTTCATTCATCTCTACCGGGCCGAATCCCGGTATTTCATTGGGAATAATTTGATAACCGGCAACATAGCGCTTGGGATCAACAATGTCTGTATTTTTGATGGCATCGCAGAAGACACCGATCATTTTTACACCCATTGGCCTGAAACGGTTTTGCACATGAAACCACTGAATACGATCGGACTTTTTGAGAGCACCCGACTGGAGTCGCTTGCTTTCTGCTTCAAATGCTCGCGTTTGAACGGACTTTAATTCCTGCAGCATCTGATCGGATTCTGCAGTAGTACCTTCGAGACAAACTTTTACTCCCATGTCTGGTCCGTTTTGATAATAGCCTGCAGCGCCCAGTGTGTCCAGGTAGGCACCAAATTCGTCGCAGGGCACTTGGCCTTCGGAAGTATTGAGGTAATAGCGTTCCCCAACTTCCAGTTTCCTGATTTCCATCTTACCCTGTTTAACAGCCTCAAGGGTTACATCACGGTTTTCGCTTACCAGGCATCCATCCACGAAAAATTCGTCTCCCACCGCCCCGATAGCGGCGATATATGCTAAATCGCGATTGGCCGCATCCAGGGTTTGGGCGAAAAGGTAGCACGTTGTCGAACCGGAAATATCTCTGTCCCCTTTAAGTCCGTAAAGATCTGGATCCAGATTGTGAACTTTTGGATCCGTGGACGCTTCTGCCACGTGGTGATCTAAAATCAGGGTGAGATTGCGCCCGCTGTTCAAATCCGATAGCATCGGGGCAATCCGCCCGGCAAAGTCTGCGAAGACAATGATACCGCCCTTCTGGCGATATACCTTTTCCAATAATGCCGGGTACGGCTTTTCCAAACAGAAGCGCTGAACCCGGAAACCAGCTCTATCGAAGGTGCGGGTGAGAATCGCGCCTGAACTAAGACCGTCAGAATCGTTGTGGTGGAATATTTGGACTTCCTTTTTTGGCCATCGCCTGACTTCTTCGATGGCGTTTTGCATTGCGGTAATTAATTGATCTCGCAATTTTTGAGCTCCCTTATAATAAATGTTCTGAGTCGTCCCTAAGGCACCGTATGTACCCAAATCTTTTTGATGATTTTCCCTCATTAACGAAGGTGACAACAAATGTCAATTGTTTCATAGACAATATTTTGCCTTGAATCTCTTTTCATCCTTAGTAAATTTACCTATCGACAGCAACTCACGAGTCTCAAGTTGCCGAAAGGAGCAAATCGCCATGAACGGTATCGTCTATGGGACTCGACCGGAGACTATCCTGCGTGTAAGGGACCGGCTGAGCTCTAGGGTCACGAATCATGTATTGTTAGGTACCTGGTTGGAGGTGCAAGAGCGCCGTGGTGACTGGGTCCGTGTTGAGACGGCCGGGCGCGGACCTGGTGGCTGGGTTCACTCTGATGATGTTCGTGACAAACCATGCCTAAAAATCTTCTTCGTCGACGTCGGACAGGGAGACGGCACTATCGTCGAAAGCCCGTCCGGCAATCTGCTGATCGATAGTGGCCCTTCGAGAGGATTCCATAGCTTTAGGCGACGTCTTTATCGGCCGACGATCAGATCCGGTCAAACAATCCATTTTGATGCTGATGTGGTAAGCCACCCGGATACCGATCACTATCAGGGACTGACACGTGTCCTCAAAGACCGTGACTTTACGTTCGGGACGGTTTTTCACAATGGCATAATTCGCTATAAAAGTTCAAGTGCGGCGAGTTGGATGTTTAACCTTGGCCAGTTGCGCCATGATGGACCGGATGACCGGATGACCGGGACGTTCGTGCGAAACGTGCATAACGACTGACCAAAGATGTTTCTTGAACCACTATACACGTTCTGCACGAACGGTTATCGGTCATTTCTGGCAGAGGCTGTGGTGAAGATTGAACCGGTCAACGGGGTGCGGGTTATTGCGTTTACCGATATGGAGGGTCTTGTCGCCGCAGCCTATTGGAGCTCCAGGGCTTTTGGTATTGATCCTGCCAAATCAGGTGCCCATTCCGGTGAATGGGAAACATCTTTTGTGCTTGCACTCAGACCCAAGCAGGTGAAGATCGACCGGGCGGCCGAGGGATTTGTGGGTGAGTTATCCGAAATTACGTCCAAAGTCTTTGATGGTATCCAGAATTTGCAGCAGCTACTGAATAGCGCTAAAGCTTCACTGCG